>Ga0306926_10000135_pt1 | contig 58864 bp, 49 predicted proteins | sample flu12Cox44000178_FD_203759 | JGI IMG/M metagenome (GOLD analysis project Ga0306926, IMG submission 203759) | Lab enrichment of tropical soil microbial communities from Luquillo Experimental Forest, Puerto Rico - flux8day.12C.oxic.44.000.178 (v2)... | ecosystem: Environmental > Terrestrial >... | reverse complement strand
CCGCCCGAGCCGGGCTGGCGCAAGGCGACATCATACTCTCGGTCAACGGGCACGACATCTCCAGGATGCGCGAGCTGCCGCTGGTCGTCGCGCAGACCGCGATCGGCGAGGCCGCGGCGGTGACGGTGTGGCGCCGGAACGCTGAGACGACTTTGCGGCCAGTGATTGGCGAAATGCCGGAAAGCGCCGAAACCTTGGCAACAAGGCAAGGCGAGAGCGAGGGTCAGCGGTTGGAGCGGCCGGGTGTCGTCGGCTTAAAGCTCGCGCCATTGACCCAGCAGCGCCGCCAGCGCCTGGGGGTTCCCAATAAGGTAAACGGCGTTGTCGTGACGGCGATCGACGAGGACAGCTCATTTGCCGATCTCGACCTCTTGCCCGGCGACGTGATCGAGGCGATCAATCAACGCCCGGTCACTTCACCTGAGGATGCTACTAGTCGGCTACAGGAAGCCGCGGCGAGCGGACGCGGAAGCGTACTGATGCTGATCAACCGCCATGGCACCGATCACTACCTGGCGACGTCGATCGACATCATCGGTCAAAATCGTCGGAATGGGTGATCCCGTGATCACGGGGAAAGCGGGCTGTCGTCGACTCAAATCGGCCACCGCCTTTGCCCGTCGAAAAGGGCGCAGCGCAGGCCTTTAATTCTACCGCAGCCCGCACGAAATGATCCGTCGATTGATTTGCGAGCGATGGTAATGAAGGCTGCCGCTCTGGTAGTGCGCAAGGGAGGACAACGATGCCCGATCACGTGTACAGGATCATCGAAGTCGCGGGTTCGTCGGACAAGACCATCGAGGATGCGATTCAAAACGCCGTCAGTCGGGCGTCGCGGACCTTGCGCGGGATCAGCTGGTTCGAGGTGCTGCAGACCCGGGGGCAGGTCGAGTCGGGAAAACTGCAGTATCAGGTCGTTCTCAAAGTCGGGTTCACCCTCGAAGAGCCTTCCTGATCGGCTTCGGAACTCGGTAGCCTAATTCGACAGGCCGCCGATCACTAAAAATTGATGGCGCGCGGCACAACCGAAAAGATCGGAATTCGCGGATAATCTAGACGCTTGCCGCCGGCAGGCGCGGCCAGGCACAGCCGTCACATAGAGATGGATAAGCATGGGTGCGCGTCCGATCCGAGTCGTCGCCGCGGTCCTCGCCGTCACGATCGGGGTCCTCTCTCCGCCGGTTCGGGCGCAGACCACTCCGGCGCACACGATCGAAACTCCGACGCCGCCCGCGGCCGGCCCGCCTGCGCCAACGCCCGAAGCCGAAACCCCTGCAGCTCCGGCTGCGACGCCTCCTCCAGCAACCACGCCAGCACCGGGAGCTGAAATTCCGACGGCTGAAGTTCCTCCCGCAACGCCTCCGTCAGCGATCGCACCGATCCTGCGAGCCGAACAGCTCGACCAGCTACTCGCCCCGATCGCGCTCTATCCGGATGCTCTGCTCGCCCAGATCCTGATGGCCGCGACCTATCCGCTCGACATCGTCAAAGCGCGCCGTTGGTTTCAAGACCCGCGCCATGCAGCCTTGTCTGGAGACCAACTCGCGGCGGCGCTCGAAGCCGAGACCTGGGATCCCAGCATCAAGGCCCTGGTGACCTTTCCGCAAATTCTGATGATGATGGACGCCAATCTGGACTGGACCGAGGAGCTCGGCGACGCCTTCATGGCGCAACAGGCAGACGTCATGGATGCTATCCAACGTCTGCGCCAGCAAGCGGCGGCGGCCGGAACCTTGTGGTCCAATGCCCAGCAGAGGGTGACCGAGGAAGGGCAAGGTATCGTGATCGAGCCGGCAAATCCCAGCTATATCTATCCCCCCCTCTATAACCCGGCCTCTGTTTATGGCCCCTGGCCGTCCCCGGAATACCCGCCGCTCGATATCGTCCCGCCCGATTATGGCGTCGGCTTCGGACTGCCTTTTGGCATCAGCTTCGGAGCCGGATTGGTCGTCGTGAAAAAGATATGGCCGTGGTGCACCTTTGACTGGGGCCAGCGTCGAATCCGACTCAACGCGCAAACCTCGAATTCCCTCGATCATCCCATTCCGGGGTCGGAATCGGCCATTTGGCGGCACGACCCGGCGCACCGCCGTGGGGTCGCGTCTTTCGATCTCGACTCGCGCGTAGGGTTTGGGGTGTTACGAAATCACCCCGTCTCGGTCGTCGCGATGCCGCGGATCACCGTTCCGAAGGTCGCGGGCGGTCCGCCCATGGTCTCATCGCACCTCGCCCCGCGCGCGCTCACACCTACCCCAGTGGGACCTACCCCAGTGGGACCGGCAGGTCTCATGCTGCCGCAGCGCCGCTTCGCCGGGCGTCCGATGATGATGCCGCAGGTGGCACCACGGCAGCCCGGAGGATGGACTGCACCTCGCGCCGCCGCAGCGTTGAGATCGGTGCCCGCGGGTGGCAGTGCTCACATCGACGGCATATCTCATCGGTGATTTCGTCGCCGACTGTTCTGCGACATCAGCGGCTGCGCCGGCGTGCGAGATAGACGGCCCCGACCCCGGTGACCGCCGAAGCGATGCCGGCCAAGCGGAAGGTGGCGCGAAAAGCTGACAAAAAACCATCCGCCGCAGAACCCCCGTTCGCTGCCAACAAACCTTCCAGGCCATGGAAGACGAGGGTGAGCAACGTCGCTCCGGTCACGATCCCGAGGGTTCGGGTCAGCATCGCCAGGCTGCCGGCGACACCGCGATGCTGCGGCGGCAGCGTCCCCATCACCAGGTCCATATAGGCCACTTGGAAGAGGCCGACCCCGAAACCCTGCAACAAGAGTGGCATGACGATGACGACCGGGGGTGTGCCGACGTCCCAGCCGCCGATCAGGAACAAGCCCGCGCCGCTCAGCGCGGCGCCGAGGGCGGCGACAGCAGTCGCCGGAAGGCGTTCGATCATCCGTCCCGCCAACGGGGATGCGGCTATGCTCCCGGCAAAGGAAGCGGCGAGCACGGCCCCTGCCACCGGCAGCGAGAAGTCGGTGAGGCGCACGAGATAATACGGGGCGAACAGCAGAACCGAAAAGCTCGTCAGATAGACCAACACGCTGGCGCCGTTGATCCCGGCAAAGCCACCGATCCGAAAGAAATCGAGGTTGACGATCGGCTGAGCGACCCGACGCTCCCAGCGCACAAACCCGAAGAAGCTCGCAGCGGTGATCCCGCCGAGCGCAATCACCGGGAAGACATGTCGCTCCAGCTGCTGGAGCTGATTGAGGGTCAGCAGCAAGGTGCTGATCGCGAGCGCGAGCAAGCCGGCGCCGACGATGTCGACCGGCTCGCGGCGGCCGCGTCGCGGCGCTGCGGGAAGCCCCTCGAGGAACACAAGCGCGGTCACGGCGATCGGGGCGCGGAACCAGAATACCGAGGGCCAGCCCCAGAAATCGACCAGCAGCCCGCCGAGCAGCGGCCCGCCGGCGGAGCCCAGGGCATGCATCATCGTGAACATCCCGAGCGCCCGGCTGCGGCGGTCTTCGGGGAACAGGCCGGTCACCAAGGCGGGAGCACAGCTCAGGATTAGCGCCGCCCCAATCCCCTGCAGGAAGCGACAAAAGAGCAGCCAGCCAAAGCTCGGCGCGGCCGCACAGCAGATGAACGCGACCGCATTCCACAACAGCCCGGCGCGAAACACGCGCCCGTAGCCGAAAACATCGCCGAGCCGCCCGAAGGCGAGCATCAAGCTAGCATGGGTCAGGACATAGCAGATGACCACCCACTGGATCATCTCGATCGGCAAGCCAAAGCTGCCGGTGATGCTGGGGAAGGCGATGTTGACCGCGCTGTCGAGCGGGACGACCGACGTGCCCAGGCCGATCAGCGCGAGCCGCAGCCATTGCCGCGCCGTCATCTCCGGCCGTGGCGCCACGGCGGTTTCCGGCGGCGCGTCCGCCGGCATGCGCGGTGCCGTGCTCATGACGGCAATTGTGGCAGAGGAGCGATGCTCGAGGTGTTCTTCAGGGGAAAATTTTTTGCCCGAAACTCGTCATGGATCAAAATATCGGTTCTTTCAAACGCTTACGAGAAAAACCGTGATGCCTATCTGACGCTTCCTCAGGGGAGCTTTGACAGCGTTTTGACGCCAAAAACCCCTTGAATGACGCTTTGGCAGGGGAGCGAAAAGGCAGGTTCGAAATATGGCATTTCCGGGGCCCAAATGTGGCATGCGGGACCCCGACATCCCACCAACGCAAAGGAGCATAGGCCGCGATCTTGTCGCCGAGATGGCAGGGCCGGCTCGCCGGGCTGTTCGATGACCGGTATCCTACTGGCGACGCTCGCCGACCCGAGGCCGTGTAACGCCCGGCCGTAGAGAGCTCAGCGGCAAGCCCCGCACAGAAGAGCCCGAGCGCGCCGCCCGCCGTCCGACAAATCCCTCGGTTCCACAGCTCCTATAAATTTCCAATGCTTCTATATTGTAGCGTTGTGACAACACCGGACGATCTTGCAAGTCTGTATCGGCGAGCCTTCGCCGAATACGGGACACGCGCCCTCTGGAACAAGCGTTTGCTCGAAACGCCGACGGCGGAGGACGCGCTCGTCGTCGCGCGCGCTTTGCGCATCGAGGGCGACCGCGGGGCCCGACAGCTCGCCGAACAGATCGAAAAGGCCTGCCGTGCCGCTTTCTAAAATCCAGATCGAGGTCCTTCGGGTGCTCGCCGCCCACCGCGATCCAGAAAGCTATGTGGCCGGCGCGACCCCGCTCAACCGTGATGCGTTACGCTACTCCGGCGACATCGACGTTTTTCATGACCGCGAGGAACGCGTCGCCTCGACCGCGTTGAGCGACGCGCGGGCCCTCACCGCCGCCGGCTATGCAGTGTCGTGGCTCCGGCAATTGCCCCTGATGTACACCGCCGAAGTAGCGCATGAAGGCGCCAGCACGCGGCTCGAATGGGTGGCGGACAGCGACTATCGTTTATTCCCGACCGTGCCTGACGAAATCTTCGGCTATGTCCTACACCCGGTTGATTTGGCGATGAACAAGGTCATGGCCGCCGCCGGGCGCCGGGAGCTGCGCGACATTGTAGACCTCGTAATGATCCACGAGACCATTCTGCCCCTCGGAGCCGTAATCTGGGCGGCGGTCGAAAAGGCACCCGGCTTCACGCCCGAGGGGTTGATCGCCGAGATTCGTCGCAATTCGAATTACCCGGCATCCGAGTGGCGCGCTTTGTCATCGAGCGAGCCGCTCGACCCGAAGGAGATCATGGCGCGGCTGCGCACGGCGCTCGATGACGCCGCCGCCTTTGTTACGCAGATGCCGACCGGCAAGATCGGGCTGCTGTTTCTCAAAGACGGCAGGATCGTGCAGCCCGACCCCGATCGCTTGAACGAGTACGAGACCCATATCGGGCGGCGGCAGGGCCAATGGCCGAGCAGCCCCGAGATCGCCGCCGCGATGTTCGAGCGTTACGATAAGGGGCCAAGCTGATAATTGGCCGCGTTCGCCCCGGCACGAACGGCGAAGAGCAGCTATTTGCGCCCGGTCCCGGCAGGCGCGCGGGTTGGGGTCTATCGGTTCTTTTGCTTTGTAACAGCCCCGCTGAACCACGAACCGATCCGGTCCCAGGCCGCGAGCAGGTTTTCATGCCAGGTTGGTGGCGGCGGGCCGTAGGGCGGGCTGCCGCCCTCGGTATATGACTGGCCCCGATCGGCGAAGGGCCACAGATTACGCTCATAACACCATCTCGGCGGCGACGTGCCGAGATGGAACGCCTCGCGTTGCACAGGGGTCAGGCAACGGGGGACCGAGGTCCGGACGGTGTCGATCAGGGCCTGAGCGGACTTGAACACGGACCACAGCCCCGCCGTGTTGTCATGGGAGCCGGTCAGCACGCGCGTGCCGTCGGGCGAGAACGCGACGGCCAAGACAAAGCCCGTGTGTCCAACGAGGGTCGCCACAGCCTTGCCGGTGGCCGCGTCCCACAGCCGCGCCGTGTTGTCCCCGGAGCCGGTCAGGACGCTGGTGCCATCGGGCGAGAACGCGACGGCGGTGATGGAATTCGTGTGCCCAGCGAGGGTTGTCACGGCCTTGCCGGTGACTGTGTCCCAGAGCCGCGCCATGTTGTCCCCGGAGCCGGTCAGGACGCGCTTGCCGTCGGGCGAGAACGCAACGGCGGCGACGTAATCCGTGTGTCCGGCGAGGGTGGCCACGGTCTTCCCGGTGGCTGCGTCCCATAGCCGCGCCGTGCTGTCCTCGGAGCCGGTTAGGACGCGCGTACCGTCTTGTGAGAACGCGACGCCCCGGACGGGGCCTGTGTGTCCGGCCAGGGTGGCCATGGCCTTGCCAGTGACCGAGTCCCACAACCGTGCCGTGGTGTCCCGCGACCCGGTCAAGACCCGCGAGCCATCGGGTGAGAACGCTACGGCCGTAATCTGATCCGTGTGTCCGGCGAGGGTCGCCACGGGCGTGCCGGCAGCCGCGTCCCAGAGCCGCGCCGTGTTATCTGCGGAGCCGGTAAGGATTAGGGTGCCGTCTCGTGAGAACGCGACGCTCGTGACCCAATTCGTGTGTCCGACAAGGATGGTCACGGCCTTGCCAGTGACCGCGTCCCATAGCCGCGTGGTGGTGTCGTCGGAGCCGGTCAGGACGCGCTTGCTGTCGGGGGAGAGCGCAACCGCGTTGACCCAATACGTGTGTCCAGCGAGGATCGTGGCGGCCGTGCCGGTGGCCGAGGCCCACAGCCGCGCCGTGTAGTCCTCGGAGCCGGTCAGGACACGGGTGCCGTCGGGTGAGAACGCGACGGCCGTGACCGCATCCGTGTGCCCGGCGAGGGGTATTGCAACCTTGCCGGTGGCCGCATCCCACAGCCGTGCCGTGTTGTCCCTGGAGCCGGTCAGGACGCGGGTGCCATCTCGTGAGAACGCGACGGCTCCAACGGCATCCGTGTGTCCGGCGAGGGTTGCAATGGCCTCGCCGCCGGCCGCGTTCCAGAGCCGCGCCGTCTTGTCCAGGGAGCCGGTCACGATGCGGGTGCCGTCGGGTGAGAACGCCACAGCCCAGACAAGATCCGTGTGTCCGGCGAGAGTTGCCACGGCCGTACCGGAGACCGCGTCCCACAGCCGCGCCGTATTGTCCCCGGAGCCGGTCAGAATGCGGGTGCCATCGGGTGAGAACGCGACGGCTGTGACGCTACTCGTATGTCCAGCGAGGGTTGCCAAGAGTTTGCCGGTGGCTGCGTCCCACAGTCGGGCCGTGCTGTCAGACGAGCCGGTCAGGACGCGGGTGCCGTCGGGCGAGAACGCGACGGCCCAGAGCTCATCTGTGTGCCCAACGAGGGTTGCCACGGCGCTGCCGGTGGCTGCGTCCCACAGTCGCGCTGTCTTGTCCAAGGAGCCGGTCAGGACGCGGGTGCCGTCTTGTGAGAACGCGACGGCGAAGACGCGAGCCTGTGTCCGGCGAGGATAGCTAAGGGTTTGCCGGTGGCCACGTCCCACAGCCGCGCCGTGTTATCGTCGGAGCCGGTGAGGACCCGAGTGCCGTCGGGCGAGAATGCGACGCCCCTGACCATATGAGTGTGTCCGACGAGGGTTGCCAGGGCCTTGCCGGTGGCCGCGTCCCACAGCCGCGCCGTGCCGTCCGCGGAGCCGGTCAGGACGCGCTCGCCATCGGGCGAGAACGCGACGGCCTTGACGGTGTCCGTATGTCCCCGGAGAACTGTCCGTTCGCTCCAACCCGACGACCAGTCGCGCCAGGCGCCGTCGAGCGCATTTACGGCGGACATCACGGGTCTCAACACGCGCTGACGGATGCCTTTACTGGTTTGATCGGGGAGCGCATCGAGGCCGATCAGCATCGCGTCCACATGAGCCAGTCCCGACAGGATCGCGAACCAGCGCCGCTGAACTCGCCTGACATTGTGCTGGGCACGCTCGCGCTCCGCGACAAGGCGTTCACGCTCGGCCAGTCTTTCGCGTTCCTGATTTGCGAGGGCTGCCGCTCGCTCTTCGCTGGCCGTCAGAAATGACGTAAGCAGCGCGGTGATCTCTGGTGCATTTTCCTTTCGCCGTGCGAGCCATGCTTTGGCGTCGGCCAGCTCGTCGCCGCGCAAAAGCAGATCGTTGGCTGCCCCGGTGCCGCGGTCTCTCGCTCGCCAGCGGGTGGCGGCCTCACTCAAACGCGTATGTTCGCGAATCCATTCGACATCCTGGCGCAGTGCCGCCGCCAATTCGCGGAGCGGCCGCGCGAAAGACTGGCCTTCGCGGAAGAAGATGTAATTGAGGCGCCGCAGTCGCTCCGGCACGGCCGCCTCCAGCACCGGCGCTCCCTGGACCGGGATCAGGCGTTTGCCCAATTCAGCGGCGCGCTCTACTTCCCATGCACAGCGCTCGGACCTGACTGCGGCCGGTGAGAGGATGAAGACGACCGTGTCGGCACCGAGGATCAGCGCGCCAAGCCGAGCCTCCCAGTCTTCGGCCACGGCGATGTCCTGACGATCCAGAAACGGCCTGAAACCCGCGAGCTCGAGGCCGGCCACCAGCTCCTCGGCCAACGCGCTGCTATCCGAACGTGCATATGAGATAAAGATGCCCGGTTTCTCGGCCGCGGTCTCCGCGACCGCTCCGCCGCTGCGGTCTGTCAGCTGGAGGTCGGTCACATGGGCTGATCGATCAGCGGGGTGTCGCCGGCCAATGTCGTGCGGCGGACATCGCGCACCTCCTCACGGTTGAAGCGGCGGGCGCGGTGCATCGTCTGGCGGTTGTCCCACATCACAAGATCATAAGGCCGCCACTCGTGCGAATAGACGAACTCGCGCCGGGTGGCATGCTCGGTCAAATCGCGCAGGAACATGCGCGCTTCCGGGATCGTCCAGCCGACGATCGTCCCGGCATGGGCGGCGAGGAACAGCGACTTGCGCCCGGTTACCGGGTGGGTGCGGACGAGCGGCTGGCGCACCGGCCGAAAGGCGGCCATCTCTTCCGGTGTCAGATCGGTGAAGCCGATCGCCTCGCGCGAATAGATCAGCGAGTGCTCGCAGACGAGCTCCTCGACCTCAGCCTTGCTGCGTTCGTCGAGCGCGTCATAGGCCGCACGCATGTCGGCGAACTCGGTGTTCGCACCCCAGGACGGGATGACACGCCCGGAGAGAAGCGAATACTTAGCCGGCACCGGCCGGAACGAGCTGTCAGAGTGCCACAGCCGGTCGCCGAGCTTGAAGAACCACACCCGGTCCTCGGCCGACATGATCCGGCCGTCCTTGTCGAGATTGGAAAAATCGGCCATGCCCGGGCCGAGCCGTTGCTCTTCGCGCCTACGGATATGCCCCGCCGTCGTGTAGCTCTCGAGCTCGCCGAAGTGGCGAGTGAAGGCGATTTGCTCTTCATCGGTGATGTTCTGCTCGCGGAACACCAGAATGGCGTATTGGTCCATGCCCGCTTCGATCGCCGCCACCTCCGCGGGGCTGAGTGGCGTGCCGCAGTCGACGCCGGCGACCTCTCCGACAAACACCGGATGCAATGGGCGGATCGAAACGGGCATGGCGGTTTCCTTCGATGACGGCTCGTCAAAAATCTTACAAAAATTTTAGCAGTGTGAAGTGGCTCACACAGCTTTCTTCTGACGCCCCCCCATGTTTCGCGCGACATCGGCTTGTGGCCGAGGCGGTTGCGGAGTGGAGGACGATCATGTTGCGACCTAATCACGGGTGGTGGAGCGCAGCGCGGGCCGAAATCGACGATCGCGCGCGCGAGGCACGCCTGCGGCTGGAGCACCTCGAAAGGCTGTTGATATCGCGCGTGCTGCCGACGCAGTCGGGGCCAAGGCAGGTCCTCCATCGGCGAGGGCTGCGTTTTTTCCGCGGAGGATGCGCGCAAACCCGATCGACGAAAATGGCTCCGCCCGGCCCACGGTACGGTCAAGCGCGCCCTCTACCGACTGAAATTTGTGTCGCGCTGAACCGGTTGACCACCATCGGCGGCGCGACCCGCCCACGGAGCCCGGCGTAGGTCACCCAAGCAGCCCCCTCCCTTCCCTCCCCCGCAAGCGGGGAGGGTCAGGGTGGGGGTGCATCAATACCCCGTTCGCTCGGCGGGGAGGCTTGGGCCTCGTTAGAGAGTGGGGATAGATGGGCAGGAAGTGGGAATTGTCGGAATTGGGGGAATTGGGGGAATTGTGGGGGAATTGGTGGGGGAATTGGGGTCGGAGTAGATTTATCTGCAATTTTTCGTGACGCACTGGGTGGCAGGCGAACATGTGCCGGATTCCGGGGTAGGGGCTACGGGTTCTCGAGACGGGTTTGACGGGGCGACAGCGGTCCCGTCGTCTGCGGCGTCGCTCGCATCAACCCGGCCGGCAGATCGAACGGTGAGAGGATGTCATCGTTTAAAAAAAAGCGTAGCATTCAATTTGCGCAGACGCCGAAGGTGACCAATAGTAGAAATCGTCTGACAGAATGCACGATAACGAGGGAGTTGAAACATGCCGCTCTACATGTATCAGGCAGCCTACACCTCGGAATCTTGGGCGGCCCAGCTCAAGAATCCGCAGAACCGAGTTGAAGTCGTCGGCCGTCAGGCGTGCGAGGCCGTCGGGGGCAAACTCGTCGGCGGCTGGTATTGCTTCGGCGAGTATGATGTCGTCTTCATCTGCGATGTGCCGAACAACGAAAGTATGTCGGCAATCGCGTTGGCTGTGGCTGCGGGCGGCGCCCTGAAGGCCGGCAAGACGACCGCATTGATGACGGGCGCGGAAGGCGTGGGAGCCATGAAGAAGGCGGACGCCGTCGCCAAGGCCTACAAGCCCGCCCGATAGGCAAGTCGTCGGGCTGCGATCACCCGCATCAGTGTCTAGAGCCGGGTGACCTTTGTGGCCGGCGTCTCTCGGAGTTGGACCAGCAAGCTGCGGGCCACCGCCTCGATCGCGGCGGGCTTCTCGCCGGAGACATGACCGGCCTTCAAACCTACGGGCTCCGGCAACAGCTACAGAGATAATCAAGGGCACAAGAGCCCAACCGAGAGGGGCTGCTGTGCGCGTTGATAGCAACAGAAGGACATTCCGATGACGATGAGGCCTGATCCGACCTTCCATGCATCGCCGAAGCTGGCGATGGAAGCGGCACCCGAGAACTTCGCCTATACTTTGCTGCTCAGCCCAGACTTTTCGAAGCCTGACGCGCTCGCAGTGGTCGACGTGCAGCCCGGCTCGCCGACCTACAGTCAGGTCGTCCACACGGTGACGATGCCCAACAAGGGGGATGAGTTCCACCATTTCGGCTGGAACGCCTGCTCGTCGGCATTATCGCCGCTCACCGGCCACGCGTTCCTCGAGCGGCGCTACCTGATCATCCCCGGGCTCCGCTCCTCGCGCATTTATGTCGTGGATACGAAGCCGGATCCCACCAAGGCGGCAATTCACAAGATCATTGAGCCCGAGGAAGTGTTCAAGAAGACGGGCTATTCGCGGCCACACACGGTCCATTGCGGTCCGGAGGGGATTTACGTCGGCACCATGGGTGGTGGTGGAAAGGACGGAACCGATGGGCCGGCTGGCATCTTCATCATGGACTGCGAGACGTTCGACATCCTGGGCCGCTGGGAGATCGACCGCGGGCCGCAGAACCTGCACTATGACTTCTGGTGGAACCTGCCGCGCGACTACATGATTTCGAGCGAGTGGGCCCTGCCGCCGCAATTCGAGAACGGGATCGTGCCGGAGGATCTGCTCGCCAACAAATATGGCCATCAGATCCACTTCTGGGATCTCCGGGCCCGGCGCAACGTCCAAACGATCGATCTCGGCGCCAACCACCAAATGGCGCTCGAGGTGCGGCCGGCCCACGATCCGGTGCGCGAGTACGGGTTTCTGGGCGTCGTCGTCGACACGACGAACCTCGAAGGCTCGATTTGGACCTGGTGGCGCGAAGGCGGCAAGTTCCACATCGAGAAAACCGCGACGATCCCGCCCGAGCCGGCGCCCAAAGACCAGCTGCCGCCCCTGCTGCAAGGGTTTGGCGCTGTGCCGCCGCTGGTGACCGACATCGACCTCTCGATGGACGACCGGTTCCTCTACGTTGCCTGCTGGGGAACCGGCGAAATGCGCCAGTACGACGTCACCGACCCGAGGAAGCCGAAGCTTGCGGGCTCGGTCCATGTTGGCGGCATCGCTCGCCGTACGCCCCACCCGAACGGCAAGGCGTATGCAGGCGGTCCGCAGATGCTCGAGATCAGCCGTGACGGCAAGCGGGTCTATTGGACCAATTCGCTCTACTCGACCTGGGACGACCAGTTCTATCCCGATGGAGTACCGGGCGCTGAGGTCATGGCCAATGCGAACCTGAGCGGCGGTCTCGAGCTGGCAAAGGACTACTGGGTGAGCTTCCCTGACGGATATCGGGCACATCAGATCCGGCTCGAGGGCGGCGATTGCTCGACGGATTCGTTCTGCTATCCGTCGGTTTGAACTTGGGTGGACTGAACTGAACTGAACTGGACGCCTGCCGCGCTCTGGCTGGCTGTCGTCGCGAGTGGCCTCTATCACGGGGTGAACCCGGGGATGGGATGGCCACTCGCCGTTTCAGCCGGGCTGATGGAAAGGAGTTCGCGCGCCCTGGTGGCAGCACTTTGGCCGCTAACGGGCGGCCATCTGCTGGCGATGCTGGTCGTGATCCTTCCCTTCTCTCTGTTGGTCGCCCTAGTCCAATGGCAGCGACAGATCCAGATCGGTGCCAGCCTCCTAGTCATCGGGTTCGGTATCTACCGGTTCGTCAGCCGGCGCCATCCGCGAGTACTGGCGCGGATACGACCGACGCAATTGGCGCTCTGGTCCTTTGCCGTGGCAATCGCCCATGGCGCGGGATTGATGCTGGTACCGATCTATATCGGTCTCTGCCGCGCCGCCGACCTCGACAGCGCCCACGAGGCGGCAGGCACCCTCATCAATGCCAATCTCGGCATGGCTATCCTGGTCTCCGTCGTCCACTCTGTCGCGATGGTCGCAGCCGGCGGGCTCTTGGCGTGGCTGGTCTACCGCTACCTGGGTCTCAAGTTCGTGTCGCGGAGCTGGTTCAATCTGGATGCGACTTGGGCCTCCAGCCTGATATTGGTCGGCGCTCTCTCGCTCTCGATCAGCCTGGCGAGCCGGCACTAAGCCGCGTCGGCAAAGCGGGGAACGGTCGCGAATGCGCACCATGGAAAGGGAATTGGAAAGGGGAATTGGGGTCAGAGTAGATTTATCTGCGGCAAACGCAGTGGAATTGGACTCGAGAAAACGAATCTGATCCCAATCCCAAAGAAAACGACTCTGACCCCAATTCCCCTCACCAATTCCCCTCAGCCCAAGATGCCGTGCTGCCCGTTCAGCGAACGAGCCCCTCAGTACACCCGTTCGGCCGGGGGAAAGGCCTGGACCTCGTTGGACAGCGGGGAGAGATGCACCGGGCGGTCGCCGAGCCTGATGCGGCCGGCATCGTCGCGCCAGGCCAGCGTGTGCTTGAGCCAGTTCTCGTCGTCGCGCTCGGGGTAATCCTCGCGCGCGTGTGCGCCGCGGCTTTCGGTGCGATACAGGGCGGAATGGAGCACCACGACCGCCTGCCCGATCAGATTGTCGAGCTCAAGCGCCTCGACGAGATCGGTGTTCCAGATCATCGAACGGTCGGCGACGGCGAGGTCGTCGAGGGCCCGCGCGACCTCGGCCATCTTGCGCAGCCCTTCCTCGAGCACCGGTGCGGTGCGGAAGACAGCACAATGATGCTGCATCGCCCGCTGCATCGCGCGGCGGATGGTACCGGTCTTGCTGCCGCCCTTCGCATGGCGCACCCGGTCGAGCCGCGCGATCGCGGCTTCCGCCACGGCCTGCGGCACAACGCTGTGCGGTGCCCCGGGCTCGACGATCTCCGCGGCGCGTTCGGCCGCGGCGCGGCCGAAGACGAGGAGGTCGAGCAGCGAGTTCGTGCCGAGCCGGGTGGCGCCGTGCACCGAGACGCAGGCCGCCTCGCCGACCGCCATCAGCCCGGGCACAGTGCGCTCGGGGTCGCCGGCTGCTGGGTGCAGCACTTCGCCGTGAATATTGGTCGGGATCCCGCCCATGTTGTAATGCGCGGTGGGCAATATCGGGATCGGCTCGCGCCTCAGGTCGACGCCGGCAAAGATCTTCGCGGTCTCCGAAATGCCGGGCAGCCGCGCGTGCAATAACCCGGGTTCGAGATGTTCGAGATGCAACAGGATGTGGTCGCGCTGCGGCCCAGAGCCGCGGCCCTCGCGGATCTCGATTTCGATGGCGCGGCTGACCACATCGCGCGCGGCGAGGTCCTTCGAAGTCGGCGCATAGCGCTCCATGAAGCGCTCGCCTTCGGAATTCGTCAGATATCCGCCTTCGCCGCGCGCGCCCTCGGTGATCAGGCAGCCCGCGCCATAGACGCCGGTCGGATGAAACTGAATGAACTCCATGTCCTGCAATGGCAATCCAGCGCGTAACGCCATCGCGTAGCCGTCGCCGGTGCAGATATGCGCCTGTGTCGTCGTCAGATAGGTGCGGCCGCCCCCGCCGGTCGCCAGCACGACGACATGCGCGCGGAACAGATGCAGCGTGCCGTCATCGAGGCTCCAGGCGACGACCCCGCGGCAGATGCCGTCGTCCATGACGAGATCGAGCGCGAAATATTCGACAAAGAACTCGGCATTATGTCTGAGGCATTGCTGGTAGAGGGTATGCAGCAGCGCGTGCCCCGTCCGGTCGGCGGCGGCGCAGGCGCGCTTCGCCAACCTCTTGCCCCAGTGCACGGTGTGGCCGCCGAACGGCCGCTGATAGATATGGCCGTCCTCGGTGCGCGAGAACGGCATGCCGAAATGTTCGAGCTCGACGACGGCCGACATCGCATTCTTACACATGTATTCGATCGCGTCCTGGTCACCGAGCCAGTCAGCGCCCTTGACCGTGTCGTACATGTGCCAGCGCCAGTCGTCCTCGCCCATATTACCGAGCGCGGCGCCGATGCCGCCCTGCGCAGATACCGTGTGGCTTCGCGTGGGGAACACCTTGCTGATACAGGCGGTCTTGAGACCGGCGGCGGTGGCGCCGAGCGTCGCACGTAGTCCGGCGCCGCCGCCACCGATTACGACGACATCATAGGCGTGATTGTCGATCGGATAAGCTTGGCTCATGGTAACCGCCTTCGTACCAGCCGAATCTGGTACCTCTCCTCCTCTTGACACAATCGGTATCAGGCGTAGCTTGCCTTCGCGGAATTCGAAGGCATCGACCGTCATGATGCGTTTCGATCTGACCGATCTCAGGCTCTTTCTCCACGTGGTTGAGGCGGGCAGCATCACCCATGGGGCCGAGCGCATGCACTTGGCCCTTGCCGCTGCGAGCACCCGTATCCGCCACATGGAGGTCTCTCTCGGCACGCTGCTCTTACACCGCGCGCGCCAGGGTGTCCGGCCCACGGAGGCCGGGCGCACCTTGCTTCACCATGCGCGGATGCTGCTGCAGCAGGCCGACCGGATGCGCGGCGACCTCGCCGAGTATGCCGATGGCTTGCGCGGTCAGGTGCGGCTGATGTCGAATACCAACGCGCTGACCGAATTCCTGCCCGAGCCGCTGAGCGCCTTCCTCGCCGCCCATCCGCAGGTCAACATTGACCTGGAGGAGCGGCTCAGCGACGAGATCGTCGCCGCCGTTGCCGACGGCACCGCCGATGTCGGGATCGTCGCCGGCACCGTCCAGGTGGCCGGTCTCGAGGTGTTGCCGTTCCGCGTCGACCGGTTCGTGCTCGTGGTCGCGACGAACCATCCTTTATCGGCGGTAGAACAGATTGCATTTGCCGACACCCTCGATTTCGATTTCGTCGGCCTCGACCGGGCAAGTGCGCTACAGCGCTTTCTGTCCGAGAAGGCGGAGAGGATCGGTCGGCGTCTCAGATTACGCGTGCAGCTGCGCGGCTTCGACGCGGTCTGCCGTCTCGTCGAATGCAATGTCGGGATCGGCGTCGTCCCGGCTACGACCGCCGAACGTCATGCAAAGACCATGTCGATCCACCGCATCGAGCTGATCGACGAATGGGCGGTTCGCAGGCTGACGATCTGCGTGCGGCGTCAGGCCGATCTGCCGGTCTACGCGCGCGAACTCGTCCGGCATCTGGCAGAGCCGGCCTCGGCCGATTAACCGGCCGCCTTCAGTTTTGCGCGAGGTACGTCCTCGCCTCGGAGAGTTCCGCCCGGTTTCCGTCGCCGCCGATCGCCAGCGCCGTCAGTGCTCGGTAATACCGCTTTGTCGCTTCCACGGAGCCGGTGCCGCGCGCCGCGGCTGCGGCCGCTGCAATCGTGCGGAAGCGGTTGGGCATGACCCTTTGCGACGCCTCGAATTCAACCAGCGCCTCGTTGTTCATGCCCGCCGCCAGATAAAGCTCGCCTAAGAGCTCGCGGATCGGCACCAGCTTGTTCTCCATCGCTATGTTCTTCTCACTGGCGTCGTCGAGATCGGCCGCCTTCCGCATCGCCGCGATCGCGCCGTCGCGATCGCCCTCGGCGAACATCACCCAAGCCACCACCGCCTGTTTCTGGATCCGGGTCTGTTCAGCCCAGTAGTCGTTCTTGTCAGCGGCGAGCTTTGCTTCGATCTCGTCTAATCGGGCGATTTCGGCGCGCGCCGCCGTAGCATTGTCCGAGCGCGCGGCGCCGAGCGCACGGGCAAAATAAGAAATCGACTGGGCTGCCGGGAACTGGCTGTCGCGGACAGTCAGCTGGGCCGCCTCATTCCAGCGGCCGCGCTCGAGCGCAAAGCGCGCCGGAATTGCTGCCAAGGCAGTGTCGATCGCCAGGGAGCTGAAGGGAAACTTCTTCAGATTGGGAAGCGAGTCGACAACCTGCTTCGCGTCGCCGTCCTTTGCCGTTTGCAGGTAGGCGGTGACCGGAAAATCGAGTAGGTGGGGAATGCTCGGATGGGTGCCATCCGGGTAGTTCTGCGCCGCGTAATCATCCGCCGACGCTTTAGCGGCGAGATTGGAGCGCACCGAACCATCCCACATGCCGAGCATGGAATAGATATGCGAGGGCATATGCAGCGCATGCGGCGCCGCCGGCGCGATCTTGTCGTAGAGCTGAGCGGTCGGCACGCACATCGCCGCCAGCGGCGCGAAGTCGTAGCTGTGGATCAGGTAGTGGGCGATGCCTGGGTGGCTGGGCTGCTTTTTTGCTTCTTCGTTCAGGATCGCGGCGGCCTTGAGCTGCTTGGCGTAGTTCCTATCGTCGAAATCGACCGCGCCGTTCAGCGCAAGCGCGTAAAAAATTGCCGCTTCGCTATCCTCCGGGTAGTGCTCGTGCAGAAGCTGCATTGCCTGCTCATAAAACCTCGCGCGGGTCTTGTGGTCGATCTTGTCGTAATCCTTGTAGAAGACCTCGATCGCGGCGAGGTATTCGGCTTCGCGTGGCGTGTGGGTCTTTGCCGCGTTGCCCTGCTGGATTGCCTCCCACCCGGCTTTGAGGTTGGCGGGCGGGAAGGGCGGCACCAGCGGGTTGGGCAGCTCGCTCATCGCCAGGCCCCAATAGGCCATGGCGCAGCTGGGGTCCTCCTGAATTACGGCCTGAAACGCCTTGACTGTCTCGGGATAGAAGAAATTGTGCAGGAGCGCGACGCTTCGATCGAACTTGGCCTGCACCGCGCTGCACGAGATCGGGAAGTGGACGGTCCCGAGATGATCGTCCGCCGCTTGCTCGGCCTTCGCTGAACCGAGCATCGCAGCCGTGGCGGAGGCGATCACTAGAATTCGAATGTGCATTGCTTCCTCCCGCCTGTTCGTCGATCCGGTGTCGCCGGCCCGTTTTGGGTCTGTGTCCAGCTTACTCGGCCCGCCCGCCGAAGTAGCCTTGATGCAATGATAGCCTCCGCTCTCCCACGGCGCATCGAATTTCCACTTATCCCCGTACCCGGAGGGTAGGCGCGGAAAGCCAGGAGGAACGTCCCCGGAGATGCTGACAGCCAACCTCTGGGTGACGGGTGAAGCGCCGCAACCGGCGACACGCGTCCATGTCGACCACCCCGCGAAATCGGGCCTGTAACGGCTGGGAGACCTGCTGCCGGTCAGCACATAGCCAGGCCGCGGCGCACCCTAGATCGGGATGCGGCTCCCGTGCAATGCTTCAATGTCGCAATCGGTCATTCGGACTGTCACTTCGAGCTTGTTGGTGAGCGCCGCCGCTGTGACCGGGTGCGAGGCCGTGCGCAGATTCTGGATAATGTCGAACAGGCGATCGGCGCGACGCATCCCTTGTGGCAGCCCTTTACGCGCCAGCTCGCGTGCCTCGCGTCATCTCCGCCAAGGCGTATGCCTCTCTTTTCTCTCGGCCGCGCAGAAGTTTGCGGAGGGATAGCATGCGTTAACCTTGCCTAAAATCGGCCGAGTGGGCCGGGGATAGCAGTTACCTCACGGCGCTTCGATGGATCGTGGTCATGTTCAGAAGAAACGGGTGGGGACGTCCCGGTATCATTCCGCCGCCGGCAACGTCCAAGATCAACGGGTCGACCGAAACCCGAATGATCGAGCCTGATTGCCGGGCTGAAGAAGCACTGCCACTCTATTTTTTGCACATTGCGAAAACCGGGGGCACCAGCCTCACCGCGGCGCTCAAGGCATTCTACCGCGCCGACGAGGTGATCTCCGACGCGGGTAATATTTCGGTCGATTTTATCAAAGCTCAGGAGGACCGCCTGCACGCAGCTGTCTTCGTTCACGGCCACGCTAAACACGGAGTTATGTCCATCTGATGGGTCATGTCCGAGCGATTACCTTCTTGCGTGACCCGCCGGCCCAGGCGGTGTCGAATTATCTGCACCTTGCGCGCGATCTCGATAACCCCCTGAGGTGCGCGGCAATAAATCTCGGCTTTACCCGCTTCCTAACGACGTTTTGGCAATATGCGGTTTATCAGGTTCACGCGTTGGATGTATCGATTACGCCGGAACCGGCGCGCTTTCCAGAAGAGCTTGAACAGCGGGTCGGTGACGTCTTCACCTTGCTTGACAAGATGTTCTTTGTCGGCTGTTTGGAGCAGGTGAACGATGTTAGCCCGCTGCTATCACTCTTGTTGGGGCTGCCGGCCTGCTTGACGGTCCCGTGCTTGAATACCGCCGCAGAACACGGCACAGATGGAGAGACAATCACGCGTCTGCGTGCCGAATACGAGGCATTGCACGACAATGCCAGGATTGCGCACCTTCTGTCCCTTGAACGCTCCGTATATAATAAGGCGGCATCGTTGCGGAGCCGATACGAGCGCTGTTGCGTGGAGCAGGCGTTCTTAGCGGGGACGTCACGTTCCAAGTCGCCCTACACCGGGTACGCCGGGGCAAACGGAATTGTATATCTTGCCGGAAATTGGCGGCCGCCCGAAATGACACCAGCCGGGCCGGGATGGTGGACTGACAGCGATGAACGGTCGACCCTGCTGATTGAGTCGTCGCCGGCGGTGCACACGCTCGAAGCGGAGATTTACGTCACGCATTTCGTCAGCAGACTCGTCTTCGAAGCCGATGGTCTCGTCCTAGGCCATAGCTTTCAGGCTACGAAAGACAGCAATCGCTATATCCGCGTAGATTTGCGGTCGCTTTCCCGACAGCAGGGCAGGCGGACCATTCTGACGTTGCGCCTTGCGCGCGAGGTCGGGCCTTCAGTACCGCCTCACTACCCGGCCTTGGCGTTCCGCGGCTTTCAACTCGTCTGACCGCAACCTGCCGCGCTATGATCTGCTCCGCACAGGCGCGGCGGATGATCTCCAGCTCCCAATCTTAATTTAGCGTCCGCAGTCGTGGTGGAAATTCAGCTGCGCGCGCGCGTTGGGCGGAATGCGCGGTAACGTGAAGCCCAGCGCGAGAGCGAAAGGCGGTCGCCTAGAAGATGCGGCTCCGGCGGATTTGCGAGAGCCACCAGCAACCCATCGAGGACCCAATGACCGATGACAGAATGGCGCTTGAGCTGTCCCTGCGGGCTTTCTGGTTATGCTTTTTTCGCCAGCACGGCATTTGCTCCAACTGGTGGCGAGTACGTAAAGATCCAATGTAAGCGCGCGGGATCAACGGAAGCGAACACTGATCGTTCAAATAACTCCTCTGTTGATTGATCATGATGGAACTGAACGCGCAGGATAAAGGGCCAGAATCGCTCTCGCGGCGGCCCGCGCGCGTTGCTCGATCCCTGCCGGGGCAGGCGCCTCGGCAAGGCGCATCACGAGGCTCATCTGCAAATTTCCCCAGAGCAGCGACAAGAATTGCCCGGCTACGGTCTCTGGGTCGGCGTCACCGATCAGACCCTGCGCAGCGGCGCGTTCCAAAAATGTAACAAGCGCGTTGCGGGTCGTCTTGCGCCCGCCTTCATCGAGCGCGCGCGCCACTTCGGGCGAGCGCTCGGCCTCGATCACCGCGAGGCGGAACAGAGCCGTCACGGCTGGATGGGACACTTCGCGTAACAATGTGACGCCGAAGCGGACCAACGTGTCCTCCAGCGCATGCCGATCCGCGACCTCGGGCAAGACGAGTGGTAGGCGCATGCGGGCCGCGCGCCCTTCGATCATGGCCGCAAGAATGCCCTGCTTGCTGCCGAAAATTGCATAGAGCTCACGCTTCGACACCTTGGCACGCCTGGCAATCTCCCGCGCGCTCGTGCCCGCATAACCGTGCTCTACGAGCGCCTCGAACGTCGCCTCGAGGATGCGCAAACGCGCATCGCGTCGACCCGTGGCGGTTTCGGCACAGCCTTTGGGCACGGGCTCTACGGTTATCCGGCTTGGCTCGATCATCAGATCTCCTCGAAAAAGGCGCTCGCTCGGTCGTCGACGGAGGATGATACACGAAGGATCTTGACATGGTACCAGACGGGACCAATTATATTGCCTCAGGTACCTATTGGTACCATTCGGGTGGGGAGTCGATGGAGATGTTGAGTTCCGATACGAAGCACCCAGCCATCTCGGGAAAACTGGGCTACCGAGCGACGGGCTCCACGCCGCGCGGGCTCACCCGCTCGCTCGTGATCGATGTGGCGATGCCGTGGATAGCGGTGCAGCTCCTCCAACGGGTCTGGGGCGTCCCGACCGTGCCGGCCTTCGCCGTGGCGGCGATGTTTCCCGCGACATCGATTCTCCTCTCGTGGGTGCGGCATCGCCGTGCGGAATACATCGGCATCAGTGTGTTGGTTACCATTCTCAGCGGCATTGCGGTTGCGCTGTTGACGAATGACGTCCGCTTTGCAGTGCTGAAAGGTGCACCCGCATTCGCGCTGTTCGGCCTGGCTTGCCTGCTGTCGCTGCTGCGAGAACGGCCGCCGATATTCTTCGTCGGCCGCCAATTTACCCCGGCGATGACGAGGCACGGGCGCGAGCGTGGACCGCACGGTTTCAGAATGCCGGATTTCGTCGATCGATGCGGCTCTTGACGCTCGTTTGGGGACTGGCCGCCTTGGCCGAGACGACGCTCCGGATCGCCGCAGCCTTCCTGCTGCCGCCCGGCATTGCGCTTCTCGTCGAACCGATGATCGGGATTGGCACACCGCCGCGCTGTTGACCTAGACCACCGCTTATGCGCGCCGGCGCGCGCCGGCTGCCAGCTGTCGGCGCCTGACCGACTAACCAGTACCCATATCGGAGCACGGACATGACCGAGATCAATAAGGGGCACAATGGCAACGGCGGGGGCCTCGATGGATCAGGATTTCACCGGTCCTGGTTTCCCGTGGGCCTGGCAAGCGACCTCGACAATGGGGCCGTCATCGGCGTCGATTTTCTCGGAACCCGCGTTGTCGCTTATCGAGATGGATCGGGCAGGGCGGTCGTGCAGAGTGCCTGGTGCCCGCATCTCGGCGCCGATCTGGCGCTGGGCCAACGCGTCGACGGGCAAATCCGCTGCGCCTATCATCATTGGCGGTTCGACGCCGCCGGCAACTGCGTCGACATCCCGACCGGCGACAAGATCCCGCCGGTCGCGACAATTTTCAGCTATCCGGCCGCCGAAGCGTGGGGGCTAATCTGGGTGTTCAACGGCGACACACCGCTGTTCGGCGTGCCGCGCATCCCTGGGATTGAACAGGACGACCTCGCGTTCGAAGCGCGCTTGCGCGGTATCCGCCAGGTGCCGCCGTGGGTCAGCACCAGCAACGGCGTCGACTTCCAGCACCTGCGCTCATTGCACAATCTGCCGACGAGCGCACCCGAAGTAATCGAGGTGCGGGACTACGCGATCGAATACCGGGTCGAAGCAATGGGCTACATGCAGCATGGGCTGATCACCGGAACCAATGTGTTCGCCCAGCATTTGCGGCGCCAGGGGATGGATACGTTCATGCTGTTTGCCGGCGCGCCCATCGATCAGCACCGCTCACGCAGCTTCAATGTCGTCGGAGTGCGGAAGAGGGGCGACGGCGATGGGGGGCGGCGGGCCGTCGGTGCCGAGCTTCGCGAGCTGTGCGGCTTTGTCGACAAACTGATCGCTGAGGACGAGCCGGTGCTCAATACGATGCGCTTCCGCAAGGGCGTGCTGGTCGCCTCTGATCGGCACCTCGCCCGCTATTTCAAATATGTCAGCGAGTTCCCGCGCGGCGCGCCGCCCTCAGAGTGACCGGCCCCTCACACCAGCCCCGAAGTCCCCTCCCATTCCCTCCCCACAAGCGGGGGAGGGAATGGGAGGAGGTGAGGGGGCCTTCTAGTCGCCTTCAGGGCGAGGCGTGACCCATGAAGATTTGCGGGATCGGCTGGCCCCAGGGTCCACCGGTACCCTCGCCGCGCTCCAGGATGTTAGGCGGGGTGTGGGCGTTGAGCACGTCGGTATCGGCCCAGTGCTCGTGGACGCGTCCCCACGGGTCGGCCCAGTAATCGAACAGCTGGCTGCCGATCAGATGGCGGCCGATGCCCCACATGTGCTGATAGCCTTTGCCCGTCAAATGCTCGTGGCCGACCATGACGTCGTCGATGTCGGCGGCCTCGTAGGAGAGATGGTTGAGGCCGCTCTTGTCGCCGCGAATGCAGAAGAAGGCGTGATGGTCGACATACCCGTCGCCGCGGTCAAGGCGATTAAAGGAGCCAACGATGTTGCTCTTCTCCCCGGCATAGAATTCATCTGAGCAGCGGAAGCCGAGCATCTCGCGATACCAGCCGAGCGTCTTCTCGAAGTTCTTCGACATCACGACGAAATGGCCGAGCCGCTTGATGTGTGAGGGACCGCGCTCGATGCGAAAGAGTTGGCCCTTGCGGCGGTATTTGTCGTTGCCGGAATTGACCGCGGGGCGCGGCACCTCGATCGGTTCGAGCATCGCCATGCCGTGCACAACCTCGACCTGGTAGCCGTCGGGGTCGGTCAAGCGCACCCGCTTGCCGCCGCCGGGCTCGTCGATGTCCTCGATCTTCGAGGCTCCCTCGACCCGCGACATTCTCTCGAGGTCCTGGTAGCTCGCGGCGTGAACGGCGATGCCGACATAGCGCGGCTCGCCCAATTCGGTGATGTGGATGTGGTGCGGCGGGTCGCTGCCGCGCATGTAGAGTGCCGTCTTTGTCCGGTCCGTGCGGACCATGCCGAAATCGGTCAAAAACTCCTCTTGCTTGTCGAGATCGGGCGACCGCAGCCGTCCATAGGCGAGATCGAAGGCTTTGATCACAGGCATGTACAACCTCCCTGAAGAGAACCGTATCTAGTTTAGAACATTTCTTCGTCGCGGGGGAATCCTCGATTGCGGCGCTCTCGCCCTCGCGCTTAAGCACTCTGCACGGTAGAAGACCAGGATCGTAAGGGGAGGTGAAGATGAGCTCGTTCGAGGAATACGCCCGGAAGTATCAGACCGCGCGGATGGAGCGCCGCAACGGCATCCTGCAGGTCACCTTGCACACCGAAGGCCGTTCGTTGCGTTGGGGCTTTCTGCCGCACGGCGAACTGCCGGAGGCCTTTCACGACATCGGCGCCGACCGCGAGAACCGCGTCGTAATCCTGACCGGCACGGGACCGGAGTTTTCCGGACCGCGCGCGACCCCAGGGACTTCTTCGTTCCCGTCGCGCCCGTCGATCGAGCGGATGGACCGGATCCATTGGGAGGGCCGCCACCTGCTGATGAACCTCTTGAACATCGAGGTGCCGGTGATCAGCGCAATCAACGGTCCGGCCTGGCGCCATTCCGAAATCCCGCTGTTGTGCGACATCGTCCTCGCGGCCGCTACGGCGCAGTTTCAGGATTCGGCGCATTTCAACTCGGATGTGGTGCCGGGTGACGGCATGCACATCGTCTACCCGCTGCTGCTAGGGATGAATCGGGGCCGTTATTTTCTGATGACCGGCCAGACATTGGACGCCGCCGAAGCACTGCGCCTTGGCATCGTTGCCGAGGTACAGCCGGCCGAGAAGCTCCTGGCGCGCGCCTGGGAGCTCGCCGAGGATCTGACGCGAAAGCCGACATTGCTGCTGCGCTATACCCGGCTGTTGTTCACCGAATATCTGCGCCGCCAGATGCAGGACCTGCTCGGCTACGGGCTGGCCATGGAGAGCCTGGCGTTGTTCGAAAAGCCGGAAGCGCCCAGCGGAACATAGTAGGCCGGTGGCATGAGCGAAGACCAGCTGCGCGCCTGGATGGAGGCCAACCGGCTGAACTGGGACGACCGCACCGCCGTTCACCTGCGCAACCGGGCGGGTTTTTACGGAATCGGTCGTGTCAAGGCCGGCGATGACGCTTTGCGCGGCTGCGTCGATGCCGAGATCGGCGAGATGACCGGCAAACGGCTCGTTCATCTGCAATGCCATTTTGGGCTCGACTCGATCCGCCTGGCGCGGCGCGGTGCGATCGTCACCGGGCTCGACTTCTCGACCGCGGCGATCGCTGCGGCGCGCGCGTTGGCGGTCGAGCTCGCTGTCCCCGCGCGCTTCGTCGAGGGCAATGTCTACGACGCGCCGGCTCTACTGGATGCCCAATACGATATTGCCTTTGTCACCTGGGGATCGATCATTTGGCTTCCGGACATCCGTCTCTGGGCGCAGATCGTCGCCGAGCTTCTGGCGCCGGGCGGGTGGCTGTACCTGGCCGAGGGGCATCCTTCGACATTGTCGCTCGACGAGGTCGACGGCCGGCTGGTGGCCTTGCAGCGTTGGAGGACAGCGCCATCGGCGCCCTTTATTTACGACGAGACGACGACATACACCGGCGATCCAACGCCGCTTGCCCACACCCGGAGCTACGAGTGGTGTCATCCGCTGAGTGACATCATCGGCGGTTTATTGGAGGCAGGTCTGAATTTGGATTTCCTGCACGAGCACGAGAGATTGCCGTGGCGTTATTTTCAGATGATGGTCGAGGCCGTGGACTGGGGTTACCGGCTGCCGGACGGACATCCGCCGCTGCCGCTGTCTTTTTCATTGCGGGCTTCGAAGCGCGTCATCTACTGAGCTCTCGGCGTCTTCGGAGAGGCGGCGATAGCGGGCTTGGCTGTTCGAGAGGTGCCGGCGCATCGCTTCGCGCGCCGCTGCCGGATCGCCCGACTGGATTGCGGCGAAGATCGTGCGGTGTTTCCCCTTGGATCATTTCGAGGTAAGCGCGCTGGCCTTCGGCTTGGTGGGCGGCGACGCGGATGCTTTGGCGGGGGATGATGAAGCGGCCGAGATAGTCGAGATAGGCCCAGAATTGCAGGTTGTTGGTTGCTGCGGCAACGGCGCAGTGGAATGCAAAATCTTCATCGACCGCAGTTTGCCGCGCTCGATCGCGCCATCGATCCGGGCGAGCGCTTTGCCAACCTCGTGCCGCAGAGCCGATGTGGCGCGCGCCGCCGCGAGCCCAGCCGCCTCCACCTCGACACTTTGGCGCAACTCCATTACGTCGAGCACCTCTCTGATCGAGGGCAGACCCCCGACGGCGAGCCGGAAAGGGCGCCGCCCGATCTCAGTCGCGACGAAAGCGCCCGCACCCTGCCGGGTCGCCGTCTGCCCGCAGGGCTGCTACCGCCTCGCGCACGACCGCGCGGCTGACGCCCATCGTAGCCGCCATTTGCTGCTCGGTCGGAAGGCGGGCGCCGGGCGCCAGCTTGGCGCTGATGATCTCGGCGGCGATACGCTCGGCGATCTCATGGAACAATTTCCGCGTGGGCTCGACCGGGCGCAACGCAGAGGGCTTGTCGGCGCGCGTCAGATAACCTGACAAATATCGTCGAAACGGATAGCGAGCAAGGGAGACCGGCGCCTCGTAGCTTTCGCCAATGTGCTTGTCGGGATGGTGCGCGTACGCGGCGGGCTGTTCGCGGTCAACGTGCTGGCGACGACATTCCTGAGCGGCATCTCGGGTTCGGCGGTCGCCGACACCTCGGCGATCGGGTCGGTGATGATCCCGCAGATGGAGAAGACCGGCTGCCCACGTGTCTTTGCTACCAATGTGACGATCAGCGCATCGGTCCAGGCGGCTGCTCGTACCGCCGAGCCACAATGCGGTGATCGGCACGATCTCCATCATCAGCCTGTTTATGGCAGGGGTCGCGCCGGGCCTATTGCTCGGCGCCTCATTGGTCGTGCTGTGTCTCGTCTTTGCCTATCGCGACGGCCACCCCGCGCGGCGAGACCGTCGCATTGCGCGAGGCGGTCAAGATTGCGATCGATGCGCTCTGGGGATGGTGACATTGACGATCATCCTGGGCGGCATATTGGGCGGCGTGTTCACCGCGATCGAGGCGGGTGCGGTGGCGTGTCTCTGGGCGTTCTTTGTTACGATGTTCATTTACCGCGACTATCGCTGGCGCGAGCTGCCGCAGCTCGTCCACCGCACGATGCGCACGGTAGCGATGGTCATGACCCTGATCGCCTTCGCCGCGAGCATCGGCTATGTCAGGGCACTGATGCAGGTGCCGAAGGTCACAGCAATGCTGTTGACGTGGTCGAGCGACAAGAACGGCTGCTGATCAATGCCCTGCTGCTCGTGTTGGGCTGCTTACTGGACATGGCGGCGTCGATCCGGTGCATTTCAGCATGATCATGCTGTTGAACCTCGGCATCGGATTATGCCATCCGCCTGTTGGCGCGATCCTATTTGTCGGCTGCGCCGTCGGCCGAGTGACGATCGAACAGGTCGTGCGCGAGATTTGGCCGTTCTACGCGGTCCTATGCATTGTGCTGGTGCTGGTCACTTACATCCCGTCGATTTCGCTGTGGCTGCCGCGCCTGCGGTCGTTGTAATTCCCAGCGGCATTGCCGCGGCCTCGTACCTTCCCGACTCCGCCGATTCCCGCAATTCGTGGTTAATTTTTAGATATAAATTGCAACCCAGCCAGAATTGTCGCATTATATCGGTTGCATCGTTACGTCCCCCAACGATGCACATTCGCCTGTCGGACCGGCACGCCGGCAAGGCGGCAGAAGCCCCGGTCGTCCCCGGCCGGGGCTTTTCTGCAAGAGCATCAGGCGCGCCCTGCGCGCAATCTGGAGGATCAATCACCGGTTCCGTCGGCGGCTCAAACCTGGCTGAGGGTGTAGAGGGAGTTTCGATCGACGTGCGCGCTCGGAAACGGGCATAATTGCGGCATCCGAAATCCGAGGACACGAACTTGGCCGCTACGGGACCATCGACTACCTACCGTGAGATGGAGCCGGGTGCGGGCGGTCCGCCGCCCGCCGAACCCGGTCGACCGCTTCCGCCCGCCTTGCTCTACCGGCCCTGCGATCCAGCCGGGCTGCCGTTCGAGCTGGTCGGCGAGCTCGACGATCTCTTGGAACCGATCGGCCAGGACCGCGCGGTCGAAGCGGTCGAGTTCGCCGTTGCGATGCGGCGTAAGGGGTACAACGTCTATGCGCTAGGCGCCAGCGGAACCGGGAAGCACACGATCGTCCACGATTTGCTGAAGCACCGGGCCGAGAGCTCGCCGACGCCGCCGGACTGGTGCTACGTCAACAACTTTACCGATCCGCAGAAGCCGCACCGCCTGCAATTGCCGCCCGGTCGCGGCAACGGATTGCGCGATGCAATGAAGCGGCTCGTCGAGGAGTTGCGCGCCGCCTTGCCGGCGGCCTTCGAACGCGACGACTACCGAGCACGGCGTGACGTGATCGACCAGCAGTTCAAACTGCGCAACGAGCAAGCGTTCGGCGAATTACAACGGCGAGGCGAGCAAAAAGGCATCAGCATGCTGCGCACGCCGATGGGGTTGGCACTGGCACCACGGCGCGACGGCAAAGTGCTGACGCCCGAATTGTTCGAGGCGCTGCCCGAGGCAGAGCGGGAGCGCATCCAGCGCGATCTCGAGGAGGTTCAGGGCGAGCTCGAAGCGGTCATGCAGAAAGTGCCGCAGTGGGAACGCGAGCACCGGGAGGCCGTCCGCGAGCTTAACCGGAACACGACGGGTGCGGCGATTGCACTGATGATGGACGAGCTGCGCGCCGGCTATTGCGACTTCCCCGAAGTCGTGCAGCATCTCGACGCGGTCGAGCAGGATATCAAAGAGAACGCCGACGATATTCTGACCCCGACGCAACCGCCTCCGGGAATGCCGGTTCCGGCCCCGGTGGAGGAAGCCATGACCGAAGCGCGCTTCCGCCGCTACCAGGTCAACGTCATCGTCGACAATGGCGGCCAGCACGGTGCCCCGGTGATCTACGAGGACAACCCGACCCACCAGACACTCGTCGGGCGGATAGAGTATATGGCTCGCTTCGGCACGCTGGTCACCGATTTCAACTTGTTGACGCCGGGAGCATTGCACTGCGCCAATGGCGGTTATCTGATGCTCGACGCGCAACGCCTGCTCTCAGGCAATTTCGGCTGGGCTTCGCTGAAGCGCGCGCTTAATGCCGGCGAGATCCGCACCGAGACGCTGGATCAGTTGCTGAGCATGGCGAGCACCGTTTCGCTGCAGCCCGAGCCGATCCCGCTCGACGTCAAGATCGTGCTGCTCGGCCCGCCATCGCTGTATTACCTGCTGAGTTCGCTCGACGACGATTTCAAAGAGCTGTTCAAGATCGCCGCCGACTTCGACGACCGGGTCGAGCGCACGCCGGAAACGACCTTGCTCTATGCGCGCTTCATCGCCGGGGTGGTGCGCCGCGAGAAGCTTCTGCCGTTTAACCGCGGCGCGGTAGCCCGCGTCATCGAGCGGGCCGCACGGCTCGTCGGCGATGCCGATCGACTGTCCGCCGGGCTGCGCGAGATCGTCGATCTCTTGCAGGAGGCCGACCAGCTGGCAGCCGGCGCCGGCAAGACTGCCGTCACGGCAGTGGAGGTGCAAAACGCGATCGACGGGCAGTTCCGCCGCGGCGATCGGATCTATCGCCGCTTGCAGGAGGAGATCGGCCGCAAGACGATCCGCATCGAGACCGACGGCGAACAAATCGGCCAAGTCAACGGGCTTTCGGTGATGACCCTCGGTGGTCTCTCGTTTGGCAACCCGAGCCGCATTACCGCCCGCATCCGCCTCGGGCGCGGCGAGGTCGTCGATATCGAGCGCGAAGTCGAGCTCGGCGGCCCGTTGCATTCCAAAGGCGTGCTGATCCTGAGCGGGTTTCTCGGTGGCCGTTTCGGCAGCACCCGGCCGCTTTCGCTCAACGCCAGCCTCGTCTTCGAGCAATCCTATGGCGGGGTCGATGGCGACAGCGCCTCCGCCGCCGAGCTTTTCGCCCTGCTGTCGGCGCTTGCCGAGGTGCCGATCACCCAGTCTTTCGCCGTGACCGGCTCGGTCGACCAGCTCGGCCAGATCCAGGCGATCGGCGGCGTCAACGAGAAGATCGAAGGTTTCTTCGACGTCTGCGGGATTACCGGCTTTACCGGGCGCCAAGGTGTCATCATCCCCGCGAGCAATGTCAAGCACCTGATGCTGCGCCAGGATGTGGTCGCCGCGGCGGCGGCGGCGCGCTTTCGCATCTTACCAATCGAGACAGTCGATCAGGGTCTGGCGCTGCTGACCGGTCTTGCGGCGGGCGAGCCCGATGCGGGGGGCGATTACCCGGCGGCAACGATCAACCATCGCATTGCCGCGCGGCTCGACGCCTTCGCCGCCAAAGCCGCCGAGCTGGCGCGCAATACCGCCATCCCGCAGGCCCGCGCATGACACAGGAGATCAAGCGCGTCATCGTACCGCTCGACGCGGCATCGGAAACCGGCACGGCGATCGACACGGCGGCGCACCTGGCGGCGCGCTGGCGGGTCCCGTTGCACGGCGTCTTCATCGAGGACGAGGAGCTGATCAGTTTAGCCGGTCTGCCGTTCGCGCGCCAGGTCACCCTGGGCGCCGGGCTCGAGCCGCTGACCAAAGACCATGTCGAGGACCACTTCCGAGCCTTCGCCGAGCGGGCGCGGCGCGAGCTCGCCGCGGCGGCCGACCGGCACGATGTCAAATGGTCGTTCGAGATCGTGCGCAGCCCGCTCGCCCGCGATACGCTGGGCGGCGAGCACGACTTTGTCGTCGCCGGTGCGGCGAGCCGCCCGATCGGCGACCATTTTCGCATCGCCTCACGCTGGCAATCGTGGATGGCGATCGTCGCGCGGCCCTTTCTGTTGGCAAAGCGGGAGTGGGAAACCGGCGGATCTGTCCTCACTTTGCTGCGCCGTCGCGATCCGAAGTCGGCGCGCGCACTCGACATCGCCGCGCAAATCGCCGGCTTCCGCAGTGGCAACCTCACAGTGGCCGGGGCCCCGGATCTTGCCGGGTCGGATGATTTCACCGCATGGGTTTCTGAGTTTCTCGAAGGGCGTTCACTGAGGCTTCAAACCGAACCCGTGGCGACCGAACCGGCCGCCCTGCGGCAACGGATCACTGAGCTCGACTGCCGGCTGCTGGTCCTCGAAGCGAGCGAGCAGGACGCGCAGCCGGACGAGCTGCGCCAGCTCGTGGAGCAGCTGGCCTGCGACGTTCTGATCATCCGCTGAAGGAGAGGCTCCGACGAACCGAGCTTCGATGGGGACGTTCGGCGTCAAGCTCCCGCATTGAGGGGTTTGCATCCGGCATCGGGTACTATGCAGGCTCCCGCCAATCAGTCGTGACGACCCGGACGTAAATTAATGCGGCGAGCGTGATGCATTCCTCCACGTCGATCTGACCCTTGCCGCTATCCCGAGCCGCGATCAGCGTGGCTGCAGCCTGCACGCAGGCGGCCTTCATAGCGGGTTTCTCTTCGGCGGTCATGAGGTAGATCTCCAATATCGTCTCAACAAGAAACCGAGCGCGCTAGTTCCCTCGTGATACGGGAGAGGGGTTGCTTAATGGTTACCAGTGGCGGGCCAGCCAGATCGGAAAGCTTTGGGTGACGCGCTGTGAGCTCGATCGGATCGCACTCATGTGCACGCTCGGCGCCGTAGCTGCGATTGGGCCGTCCCACTGCTGCTGGGACGCGAGCTGCCGAGGGCACGGCACCAACCGGATTCAGGCGGTGTTAATCGTTACGACGCCAAAGTGCTCTGCACGTTCCTCATGGACGAAGTACGCGCCATGAAAAACGTAACTGACCGCGCCGCCGAGGCGATAGAAGCGGCGGAGGTAATGTTCGCCGACGAGATTGGCGCCACCCTGGACCTGAGCCCGGCCGCAAAAGTGGTCCTGATCTCGAGGATCGCCGCCGCGATACAGGCCGCCGTCGTCGAAGAACGAGAGAAACTCATTTACACGGAATGAAATGTGCGGCTCGCTGGGAGCCAATGACCCGTGTGGTACGTCTGGCCTTCGGGGTGTGACATTGAGAAAATCGCTCGGCAGCTCGTAGAACTCCGCGGCACCTCCGGCCAATACCTGATACTTCGCCTCGGGCGATAAAGGCTCGATCCGTTTGCGGATCATCTGCGGTGAGACCGGGAAGAAGCCGTCAGAATGTGAATAATCGGTCGCGAGGGTTTTTTCGACTCGCTTTTGCCGATAATGTTTTGCCTAACCCGGGACGCAGTGCCTCGAGGATTGTTGGAATTGGGCTGTTGTCTGACGCCACCGGTAACGCTGTAGCGCGCTCATCGCACGTCGCAGGCCTGTCCGCGCTCAGCCTGTCGGCGTTGGGGGTGGTCTTTGGTGATATCGGGACGAGCCCGCTCTACACCCTCAAGACGGTTCTGAATCTCGGCGGCGGAACTCCCGATGCTGCGGTTACGCTCGGCGTGCTATCGCTCGTGATCTGGACCTTGATCGTGGTGACGACGATCAAATACGTGAATGTCGCAATGCGCATCGACAATGACGGCGAGGGCGGCATTCTCGCGCTGATGGCGCTGCTCGGCATCAAGCGCCGGCATCGCCCGACGATCATCGCGGTCGGTCTCTTTGGGGCGGCGCTGATCTACGGCGACGGCGCGATCACGCCGGCGATCTCGGTGCTTTCGGCGTTGGAGGGGCTGGAAATCGTACTTCCGGCCTTTGCCCCGTATGTGCTTCCCCTCTCTGTTCTGATCCTTGTCGCGCTGTTCGCCCTCCAGCCCCAGGGCACCGCGCGGATCGGCAGGGCATTCGGTCCAATCATGGCGCTCTGGTTCGCGGCAATTGCGCTGCTCGGCCTCTGGGGTATTGCCCGACACCCCACGGTCCTCATCGCGATCGACCCCCGGCACGGGCTCAGCTATCTCCTCTCTGGCGGAGCCAAGGGATTTCTCGTCCTTGGCGGGGTCTTTCTGTGCGTCACCGGCGCCGAGGCGCTGTACGCCGACATGGGCCATTTCGGCGCCGGGCCGATCAAGCTTGCCTGGTCCGCGGTCGTCTTTCCGAGCCTCGTGTTGAATTACGCAGGCCAGGCGGCTCTGGTTCTCGAGGGCGCTCCAATCTCGGACAACATCTTCTACCGGCTGTGCCCCTCGTTCTTGCTGCTGCCGCTCATCGCGCTCGCGACGATTGCAACGATCATCGCCAGCCAGTCGATCATCACCGGGGCATTTTCGATGACGCGCCAGGCGATCCAGCTCGGCTGGCTGCCGCGGGTGCACATCACCCAGACCTCAGCCGAGGGTTACGGTCAGATTTACGTCGGCACGGTCAATTGGCTGCTGATGCTGGTCACCGTCGGGCTGACGGTCGGCTTCGGCAAATCCGACAATCTCGCCGCGGCCTATGGGATCGCTGTCTCGGCGACGATGCTGATGACGTCGGCGCTGCTGTTCATGGCGATGCGCGAAATCTGGGGGTGGAGCCCTATCGCCGCAGGCGCCGTGGCAGGCACCTTTTTCCTGGTCGATGCGGCGTTCTTTGCGGCGAACCTGATGAAGGTGGTGGAGGGTGGATACGTGCCGCTGATCCTGGCGGCGCTCGTGTATGGCGTCATGCTGATCTGGCACCTCGGAGCGAGCGCGGTCGCCACTCGCCTTCAGGGTAGGGTCACACCCGTCGGAGCGTTCATGGCGAGGATTGCGGAGGAAGGCATCCCACGTGTGCCTGGCACCGCCGTCTTCCTGACGCGGACGCAGCGGGACGTGCCGCCGGTCATGGAGTGGCACGTCAGGCACAACCGCGCATTGCACGAGAAATTGCTCGTTCTGACGGTCACGACCCAATCGGTGCCGTGGATCAAGGACAGCGAAAGGCTGACCTTCGAAGAGATCGCCCCCCGTTTCTGGCGCGCGGCCGCGCGTTATGGCTTTATGGAGCGGCCGGATATTCCGGCGCTGCTGCAGCACGCGCATGGGCTCGGATGCGCCATCGATCTCTCCGACATCACCTATTATGTCGGTCACGAGACCGTCGTGCCCGACAAAGATGACAAAGCCTTACCACGCGTGGCGGAGGCATTGTTCGCCTACATGCAGCGCAACTCCGCCCACCTGACCGAGTACTTCAGGCTGCCGATCGATGCGGTCGTCGAAATCGGCCGGCAAGTCTCGATCTGAAACCCGGATGAAGGGAATCTGAACATGCAGCTCGCTGGCAAGGTGGTTCTGGTCACGGGGGCGCAACAGGGGATCGGTCGCGCTATGGCGCTGGAATTTGCCGCGGTTGGGGCCGACGTCGCGATCAACTGGCTCGATGACGATGGCGCCGCTCAGGGGGTTGCCGATGGGGTACGCGCTTGCGGACGGCGAGAGGTGTTGGTCAAGGCAGATTTGGGGCAGCTGGAGCAAGTGCGGGCAATGGTGTCGGCCACCGAAAAAGGGCTCGGCCCGATCGACATTTTGGTCAACAACGCCGGGGTCTTTCCCCGCGTGCCCTTCCTCGAAATGACCGAGCGCGACTGGGACCATGTCTTGGACGTCAACCTGAAGGGTTCGTGCTTTTGCGCCCAGTACGTCGCAAAGGCGATGGTCTCGGCCGGGCGGCAGGGAGCGATCATCAACATAGCCTCGGGTGCAGCACTGCGTGGTTCGCCCAGGGGCGTGCATTACGTGGCGAGTAAGGGCGGCGTCCTGTCGCTGACCCGGGCGATGGCGCTGGAGCTCGCCCCATACCGCATCAGGGTCAATGCGATAGCACCCGGGCTCACCGATACAGCCCAGCCACGTTATGGCAGCAGCGAGGCGGAAATCGCCGAGATGGCACGCTCGATCCCGCTCGGCCGCATGGCGCAACCGGACGAAATAGCCCGAGCCGCGGTGTTTCTGGCATCCGAGAATGCCGGGTTCGTCACCGGTCAGACCCTGCATGTAAACGGCGGTTCCTATCTGGCGTGAGATCGGACCCTTCGCCCCGGAGAATGCGCCGATCGGCCGATGGTCAACCGGCGGAGCGCAGCGCCCCGGCGTGATGAAAACGGCTGAGAAAGGCGCGGGTCCGCGGGTTTGCAGGCCGCGCCAGGACCTCGTCGGCCGGCCCGTGCTCGGCGATCACGCCGGCGTCCATAAACAGCACATGGTCGGCGATGTCGCGGGCAAACGCGATTTCGTGCGTTACGACGATCATCGTCGTGCCGTCCTCGCCGAGCTGTCGCATCACCGCGAGAACCTCGCCGACGAGCTCGGGATCGAGTGCGGAGGTGACTTCGTCGAACAGCATCACCTCGGGCGACATCGCGAGCGCCCGGGCAATGGCGACGCGTTGCGCCTGCCCGCCCGAGAGCTGGGCCGGGTAGCTCTCCTCCTTGCCGGCGAGACCGACGTTGGCGAGGAGGCCGCGCCCGAGCTCTGACGCGGCGCGACGGTCGATGCGTTTGACCGTGACCGGACCCTCCATGACGTTCTGCAATGCGGTCATGTGCGGGAACAGCTCAAAATGCTGGAACACCATGCCGATGCGCGAGCGATACGCGGCGAGCCTCCGGCCGGCCAGCGCCTTTCCGCCACCACCAAAGCTGATCTCTTGCGCGCCGACGCGAATGGTCCCCGAGGTCGGCTCCTCGAGCAGATGGACGCAGCGCAGCAAGGTCGATTTACCGCACCCGCTCGGCCCGATCAGCACCACCACCTCGCCCCTAGCGACGCCGAGGGAAACGCCGCGCACGGCCGGCACCGAGCCGTAGTTCTTGACCAGGTCGGTGACCTCGACCATCGGGCGGTGCCGGGTGTCGTTACCGGTCAACCCGCGTCTCCAGCCGTTTCGCGAACAAGGTCAGCGGATACAGCATGATGAAATAAATGGCCGCCGCGCTCGTATAGACCTCGAGGGGGCGATAGGTCTCGGCGGTGATGATCGAGCTCGTATACATCAGGTCGGGCACCGCCACGACGTAGAGAAGTGCGGTATTCTTCAGCTGCGTGATCGACTGGTTGACGAGCGGCGGGATCATCCGGCGGACGGCCTGCGGCAGCACAATCCGGCGCATCAGCTGCGCATAGGTCATGCCGAGCGCGCGGCCTGCCTGCCACTGGCCGCGGCCGATCGACATGACGCCGGCGCGGAAGATCTCGGTGCAAAACGCCCCCATGTAGAGCGTCAGGCCTAGCCCCGCCGCCAGCCAGGCCGGCAATGAGAAATTCAGCAGGATCGGGAGAGCATAGTAAAACCAGACGATCTGGATCAGCAGCGGCGTGCAGCGGAAGATCTCGACATAGCCCTCGAGCGGGAGGGTGATCCAGCGCTTTTGGCCGAGCAATGCCAGGCCGCAGAAGACGCCGATCACGATGCCGCCCGCGACCGTCGCCACCGAATAGAGGAGCGTTATGCCGATCCCGTGCCACCAGCGGTCGGTATCGGCGAGGACCATCGCCAGGTCCCAGTGATAATGCATATGGCGTGTCCTTCAGCGGCCCGCGCCACCTCGCTCAGAACCGGACGTTCTCCGGAATACTCGTGGCACCCGCGCTATCGAGATACTTCTTGATGCGGGCCTCCGTGTAGCCGAGCAGATTGTTCCACTCGGCCCAGGCCTGCAGAAACTTTTGCAGGGTGTTGTTGTCTTCGCGCCGCAAGCCGGCGTAGGAGGGAAGATAGACGGTCGGCGTCGGCAGCACGAAGTCCCCGAGATCCGGGTTGCGGTTCTTCGCGACGAGCGCCCCAAAGACGGCGGTGACCATCGCATCGGCGCGTCCCGAGGTGACGGCGAGCGCGATCGAAGCGACGTCGTTCAACTCGACGCGGGTCGCCTTTGGCGCCACCTTTTGCAGGATCACGACATCCGCCGAGCCGAGCATCGCCGCGACCTTGACTTCCGGCTTGTTGTAATCCTCCCAGGCGCTGGCCTTGAACCCAGTGTGGTTGACCGCGTACCAGTAGAGATTATAGGCGGGGCCGGCGAAGTCGATCACCAATGCTCGTTTCGGCGTTGCTTGCAGCCCGAACTGCAGGTCGGTCTTGTTGGACTGCAGGTCGAGGACGCACGTCGCCCAAGTCGTCTCCACCGGAACGGCTTCGACGCCCATCTCCTTGGCGATGTCTTCGACCATCTCGACCAAGAACCCCGTCCACTTGCCGCTCGTCTTGTCGCGATACCAATTGGGCGGGTAGTCGATCGCCCCGTAGCGGAGCTTGCCGGTGCGTTTGATCTGGTCCCAGGTCGATTCTGCGGCGGCGGGCCCCGCCGCCAGCATCACGGCGGCCGCGATCGCCGCGAAGATCGACACCAGCGACAATTTGGCTCGCATATCCCTCTCCCGTCCTTGATTGATTGGCTTCTTTCGAACCCGTGCCTCCGTAACGAGCATCGTATCCCTCGGCGCGAATGCTGCAAGATTCCTGCCGTAGACACTCTCGCGGTGAAGAGGATCATCGCGACGGTCGCCGCACCGATGCGCTGAGAGAGGGAGGGCGAGGATGGTCGATATCTCCCGCAAAATCCCGAGGCATCTAGAGGTATTTGAAATGACTGCGAAATCTTCACATGGCAGCCCAATCCTGGTGACGGGCGCAGCTGGCGCTGTCGGTTCTATCGGCCGCAACCTCACCCAGATGCTGCTCGCCAAAGGGCACAAGGTGCGCGCCTTGGTGCGCCGAGAGGATGAGCGCGCCGAGGTTCTGCGCCAGAACGGCGCCGAGGTCATGCAAGGCGACCTGACAGATCTCACTTCGATGCACCGCGCGATCGAAGGTTGCCGGCGGATCTATTTCGGCATGTCGGTTTCGGCCGATTACCTGACGGCCACGGTCAACACCGCCGCCGTGGCGCGCCACCACGGCGTCGAGGCCTTCGTGAACATGTCGCAGATGACGGTCACGCAGATGAGCATCACCGAGAGCACCGATAGCCCGCAGCACAAGCTGCACTGGCTGGCGGAACAGGCTTTGTCATGGTCGGGCCTCCCGGTCGTCTCCATGCGACCCACGGTCTTCCTCGAAGGGTTCTTCCGGCTTTTCGCTGCCCCGGGCGTGCGCGACGCCGACGAACTGGCGCTGCCGATGGGGGGCGGCAAGACCTCGCCGATCTCGGCTGTGGACGTCGCGCGCGCCGTATCGGTCGTCCTCGACGATCCCACACCGCACATCGGCCAGATCTATAATCTGACCGGGTTTGAATCGGCCGATCTGGAGCACTACGCGCGCGTGTTCTCCGAGGCGCTGGGCCGGACGATCCGCTATCGCGACGTGCCGGTGTCCGCCTGGAGCGAGAAGCTTCTGGCGGCCGGCGTGCCGGCGCACATCGTCAAGCACCTCTCCGTGATGACGGAGCTGAACAAGCAGGGCCGCTATGACCGTATGACCGACGACCTGTTGAAGCTCACAGGCCAAAAGCCGGTCAGCATGCACGACTTCGTCAAGTTGCACGCCGCTGAATTCACGCGGCCTGAAATCAAGGCTTGAGCGGTCAACTGGCGCGAGTTCCGAGCGGCCCAGGTCCGACGGGCGGCACGGCGAATACGGGCGAGACTGCTCCCTCGTCGATCGCATATAATGGTCGCGCGGAGCTTACCGTCACCGCGAAACTGCGAACAGGAGGGCTCACACCATGAGACGAATGGCGATTGCCGCCGTACTTGTCGCGTTGTTTGCAATTCCGGCGCTGGCGCAAGATCCGCCGCAGGGGACGCCGACCCGGGTGCGCGGGGTGGTCGATAAGCTCGATGGGCAGACACTTACGGTGAAGTCGCGCGCGGGGGACGTTGTAACGGTTGCGCTCGCGCCGGATGTCGCGATCCAAACCCTCGTCAAGAAATCCCTTGCCGACATCAAGCCCGGCGACTTCGTGGCTTCGACCGGGATCAAAGACAAGGACGGTAAGATACACGCGATCGAGGTCCGCATTTTTCCCGCACCGACGCCCGACGGCGGTAGGCAATTCGCATGGGATCTGGGGCCGGACAGCGTGATGACCAACGCCACCGTCGGCACCGTGACCAAGGCCCCGGAGGGCACGGTCCTACATGTCACCTTCAAAGGCGGTGAATCGGAGTATAGCGTCGGTCCGGACGTTCCGGTGCTGGCCAACGCGCCTGGCGATACTAGCCTGTTGAAGCCGGGCGCGGCTGTCTTCGTCCTCGCGCTCAAAAAGCCGGATGGCAGCTTGACGTCGGCTCGGCTCTACGCGGAGAAGGATGGGATCAAGCCGCCGATGTGAAGCAATGGCCGATATGGCGCGATGAAATGGAAAGCATAGGATGCCTGACCATCGAGCCATTTCAACATCGGGTACGCTTACGCCTTTAGCGCGATCCGGAACGGGCCATGTCGAGAGTCCGGTAACTGACTTCTGGAAAATCACTAGCGGTTGGGCTTGCGCTTACTACAGGGGAACGCCTTTATTAGAGCGGCTCCGACGAAACCGGATGCCTCCAAATTCCGATCTGTTGGAAAGACCATCAAATCTTGGCCGATGGCTAGCTTGACTGCGAGTTCCATTGCCGCTGCGGAGAGGGTCATCGGGAAAGCAGTAATGGGTTTTCTCGCCTAGCGCCGCGGCAGCGAGACGCACGCCCTGTGCAACTCCAAAGATGAAGAATCGGCACGCGGCCTTGCTCCCGTCGTCAGAGGCCGTACAAAATTCCTGTAGGTCTCCAACGGTCATGGATTGGGCTTCAGACGCGCGAGCGCCACAGTGAGCAACGCGAACACGACGGCGGCGGCGGTGCAAAGTTTGCTGGTCATGGCTTCTCCCCTCGGTTTGTGGCTCTTGCGCGCGTTCCGAAGTGGCCGCGCGGCCTCGAAGGAGAGAATACTGCCTATCAGTCCTCAGGGATAAGCAATCGTTTGCTGTATCTGTCCAATTTGTCGATCACTCCCGCATAGGGTACGCTTTTTGTCCCTTCCTCAGTAAAAGAAAGCATCTGTACCCTGTGCTTGTCGCTCATCTTGGGTATAAGCTTTGAGCTTTGAGATATAGCGCCATCCATCATCACCAAGATTTCTGCTCAATGCTCGACGTGTTGCGTTTGTTGGCACATCAACCATTTCACACCCGTAGTTTACTCCGCTGTCGAATTTAAATTCCTTGAGCATAAGTCTTATATTCGCGCAGCGGGACTCAGTTTCTCCCGTGGCTTTTGCCTCTTTTGAAAACCGAGTGGGTGGAAATGGGCGATCCAGCCCCACCTCGCCGTCGAACGCACGGTGGAGCGGGTGCCGGGGCTACAATCGCCACCAGCGGACCGATGGGCTGCGATTCAAGACCACGCGCTCGCGCCAAGCCTCTCACTGGGCGCTACATCACCCATTCGAAATTCAAAAGAGCCGCTTTTTTTAAACCATTCGGGAGTATCCATTTCAAAGGAGCGGTCAAAATACGTATAGTCGCCTTCCTCCAATTTAATCATTGGCTCTCGCAGAGCCGTTGATTGAAATTTTGGGGCGATCATCGTTTTCCACCAATTCTCCCAGTCGGTCAGTTTGTTTATTTCTTTTGAATCAAACGTCCAACTGAACGAACCCGATTCCCGTGGCAAAATTTGGCTATATAATATCATTGTATTTTGGAGTATTTTTTAGCAACTTCAAATATAAGCTCTGACTCTATATAGCGCTGCAACGAAGTTCTGCTCAAGCGCCGCGATATTTGCTCCATTTCTGCAATCATCGAAGGGCGATGTTCCGGCCCGACTGACAACAAGAGCTTCTTAGAGCCGGATTTCAGGATCGGGTCGGCAGGCCCCGGGATCGGCGAATTGCCGGGCTGACAACAACGGGAGGCGGCGAGGCTCGAGGACCGACACGACCTCGTCGGCAATATCGCTGCGCTTCAGCGGGTGACCTCTAAAGAAGACCCGCCGGGCACCGGCAGTGGCGTTGACGATCGATCCCGTCGGCCAGGTTCCAGGTGATCAGGCATTTCGCCCTACCCGCGTTTATCGACCGAAATTCTACCGTGAGCGAGGACCGTAACTCATTGACCCCTGCGAGGTTTTCTTCTGGCCTGGTGAAAGCAGTTGACACGTTTGGCACCAAAAAAGTTAGAGTAAGAAAAGTTAATCGTCTCAGAAGCGGGCGAGAATCGGGGGGACGGGATGGCCCATGATCAGGACCAGCAGGGGATGGCAGAAGTTTTATCAAAGAGCAACGGAGGATTTCCCGGCAAAGCCCGAACCCGCTCGGTGGGGTATCAGCCCCAGCGATTCCTGCGCGTCTGAGTAGAAATGGGAGGAAATTCTTTCCGGTCATCGCGATCACCCGCTGGTCCGATAGACCATGCTGCTTGTGCTATTGCGTCGCCGCCGATCCTGCACGAACCGGCGTTCCCCGAGCGTCCTCTGGGAGGGCGCATAAGGCACTTCCTGCTGGGGATTTCTGCCGATCACGCGAGCTGTACGCGACGTGGTTTTGTCGTGACCGAAAGGTCTCGTCGAGAGCGGCTCGAAGAGATCGGGCGGACATTTATTGAAGGGTACAACGCCGCGTTGCGGCTCGGCGATCCTGAGACAATGACGCCTCGGTTCGGTGCCGTCGCCGGCGAGCTGGAAGGCTTCGCCTACGAAGGCGCAGCAATGGGCTTTGCGGTGGTAGACCTCATAAGCCCTTGGCCCCGGCGGCGCTTTCTTCGCTTCGTCGCGAGGGCAGCGCGTCGCCACGTCTATATGGCGCATGTTGGCGCCGGCTGGGCGTTGGCGCGGACATCTCTGCGTCTCGCCCCACGCCTCGGCCCACTCGACCCGCTGCTGCGCTGGCTAGTCATCGATGGCTACGGGTTCCATGCCGGCTACTTCCACCATCACGACGCGATCGACCGGCAGCGCCGCCCATCGGTTGTTCACGGCTATTCGCAAAACGTCTTTGACCAGGGATTGGGGCGCGCACTTTGGTTTGTCAAGGGCGCCGACATCGCCGGGGTGACCGCAGCGGTCCGCGCCTTTCCCCAACATCGGCGGGCCGATTTGTGGAGCGGCGTGGGTTTGGCGGTGGCCTATGCCGGAGGTGTCGGCGCCGAGGAGTTGGCCGCGTTGTTTTCGGCCGCAGGCCCGTATCGGCTTGAGCTGGGCCAGGGCGCCGCCTTCGCCGCGAAGGCTCGCGAAGGCGCGGGCAATCCAGCTGATCACACAGAGGATGCGTGCCGGGTCTTCTGCCGCCATGACGCAGCCAAAGCGGCGGCGATAACCGATCTCGCTCTCGAGGGCCTCGACGTTACCGACAGCGCTGCGGCCTATGCCGCCTGGCGGGCCAATATCCGCCAGCGGCTCGGTGCGTCGCCGGATAAGGAGAGGCCCGGGTGACAAGAACCGCTGGCCTGCTTCGCCGCTATGTGGCGCGAGGGTTCGCGATCGAGGTATTGCTCACCCTCTACCGTTTCGCGCAAGTGCCGGCGCTGTCGAGCGACGAGCCGGATGTGCTGACGGCCCGGTTCTGCTCTGCGGATTTTCCCCTGCCGCGTCTCGCGCAAGGCGCGGCCTTTGCTGCCAAAGTCCGGCAGCGAGCTGGCAAACGACGCACCGACGCGGCGTACCGCGTGCGGGCCGGCTGCTCAGCCGGGGCTGCCGCCGCCGTTACCGATAAAGCCTTGGTCGGCCTAACGCACGAAGAAGGCGACGAAGCTTGGAAGCGCGGTGGCAGCGGATTCCGCCGCTCTTTCATTGACCGGGGGTGCCGATGAAGCGCCTCGCGACCTGGTTCAGGCGATACGGTGCTAGGCTCCTCGCCGCGATCGTCGTTCTCGTCCTTTATGAGCTTGCACAACTGCCGGCGCTCGACCCGGCCGACGCGACCGCAATTGGTGGGCGTTTCAGATTTACCGCCGAGGAGTTGCCGACCGTACCGGGGCCGCCGCGGCAGTATTTGCGTCCAACGAATCCCGCTCTTCGCAACATCGCCTCCTGGATATCGGCCGTCGGGGCCGCCGCGGCACTGTCCGACCTCGATGGCACGGGCCTGCCAGATGACGTGTGCTATGTCGATACCCGCACCGGACAAGTCATCGTCGCCCCGGTACCGGGCACTGGCGCGCGCTATAAGCCGTTTGTCCTCGATCCGGCGCCGTTGCCCTACGATGCGGCGACGATGGCGCCGATGGGATGTCTGCCCGGCCATATGACCGAGGGGCCACGGCCCGACATCCTCGTCTATTACTGGGGACGCACACCGGTCGCGTTCCTGCGCCGGCTAGGCGTGCCGCTCGGTCCCGACGCCTTCCAGCGCCAGGAGATCGTCCCGGCCGACGGCCGCTGGTATACGAATGCTGCCACTTTTGCGGATCTGACCGGCAGCGGTCACGCCGACCTCGTGATCGGCAACTACTTTCCCGACGGTGCCCGCATCCTCGACGCGCAGGCACACGATGTCGAGCATATGCAGCATTCGATGTCGCTCGCCTTCAACGGTGGGGAGAAGCACCTGCTGCTGTGGTCCGGGGCGACGCGCGATGGCCAGCCTTCGGTCCGCTTTGTTGATCTTTCCGCTGCACTGCCGCCGGCGGCGCGGCTCGGCTGGACGCTCGCGATCGGCGCCGCCCCGCTGACCCGCGACCAGCTGCCCGAGCTTTACGTCGCCAATGATTTCGGTCCGGATCGGCTGCTCTACAACATTTCGACGCCGGGAAAGCCAGCGTTCACGCTGCTGCACGGCGTAAGGCATTTTACCACCCCGAAATCAAAGGTATTGGGGCAGGATTCGTTCAAGGGCATGGGCGTCGATTTCGCAGATGTTCTGGGCAATGGCCAGCTCGATATGTGCGTCAGCAACATCACCGAGCCGTATGCTCTCGAAGAGAGCAATTTCCTCTGGGTCAACACTGGCAACGATGCGCGCGAGATGAAGGAGGGAATCGCTCCTTTTATCGATCGTAGCGAGACCCTCGGAGTGGCACGCGGCGGCTGGGCGTGGGACTGCAAGCTCGCTGATTTCGACAATTCAGGCGAAGTCCAGATGATCCAGGCCACCGGCTTCGTCGAAGGGCGCGTCAATCGCTGGCCGGAATTGCAGGAATTGGCGATGGGTAATGACGAGCTTTTGGAATACCCGGCGCTGTGGCCGCGTTTCAAGCCGGGCGATGGGTTGAGCGACCACGACCATACGCCGTTTTTTGTGCGCGACCGGCGCGGCGTCTTTTTCGATATCGCCCGGCAGATCGACTTCGAACCGGCGGATCGCGCCTATGTCAGCCGCGGCATCGCCATCGCCGACGTATTCGGCAACGGTAAGCTCGATTTCGTGCTCGCCAACCAGTGGGCGGATTCGATCTTTTATCGCAATGAGTCGCCAAGCCAGTTTCCGTTTCTCAGCCTGCATATCGCTTTTCCGGTCGAGCCCGGCGGTACGACAAAGGTGTTCGCCGGTCATCCCAATGTAGCTCCGCCGAACCGGCCGGCGATCGGCGCAACCGTCATGCTGACAATGCCGGACGGTAGCAAGCGGGTGGCAATTGTCGATGGCGGCAATGGCCATTCCGGCAAGCGCAGCCCCGACATCCATTTCGGCCTCGGGGCCGTCCCGCACGATACCGCGGTTTCAGTCGAAATCCGCTGGCGGGACGGGGGTGCCGCGGTTCGCCACAAGCGCCTCGAGCTGAAGCCCGGCTGGTACACCGTCATCCTCGGGCCCGAGGATCGCTTGGGCGAGAGCAAACAGTGACGGAGCCTCTGCGAACAACAGCATGCTTTCCGCCTGAGGCTGGCAGGGAATATCTATCCTTTAAAAATGTAGAGATAAAAAATGGACGAATTCTACAGGTTTGGTCATCAGCTTCGAAATCTTCTCGCCGGCATTCTCAGTGTGGATATCACTGGTCACCCATATGAATTTCTTACCGACGCATCCCGCGGCGCCGCATTGCCTATCACTGATAAATTGCCGGCACAGGCAGAAGACGTCATACATCCACGTACAACAATGACTATTAACGTCTTCGGTGTCGGAGAGGAGACAATTGTATTCCCGCCGGAAAATGTTACTCTCAGAATTAGAAGATCACAGCCATACCGCGCTGTCTCGGGACTGGCTACCATCGATACTGAGATGGTAGAGCTTCAAATGTCCGGAACAAGCACGCTACTTGGTACTCTCAAGCTACGTGGTGGTGCGGAAATATCGGAGGACCGTCTGATCCACGGTAAAATCATTGAAATCGCCCCCGGAAGAGGTTTCCCGGCAGATAACTTCTTCGATGTGTTGCTAGAGGTCGAAACCGACAAGGGGGTGTTCTTTAATAAGAAGCCAGAGCATATGGTCGCGTTAATCGAGGACATCTCCCCTAATTTCGCCAAGACACCCTATCAGTCAACGACTGAAATTAATCTCTATAGTCGACAGAACCCACAAGGGGCGCCAGTTGCCGCGATAGTTGCCGTAGCTCATGCGACCGCGTGAGCGATAGTTCATTTCGCCGGGCCCGCGATATTTTTGCCGTTGGTATCGCAGGCTCTCCTGAGACGCGGCCGAAAATGGAGGAGAGTTGAAATGCGGGACCCGCAAGACAACTGGTACCGCAACAAGCGCCTCGGCGGCCTTTGGCGCTTCGCCATAGCGATCTCGATCCTCAACATTCTCGGCCATATCTGGCTCGGCTTTGAGCAGGCCTGGGCGCACCCGCTGGTCGGCCTGACCGCTGCATACGGAATGGAGCTTGGGATCGAGACGGTCGATGCCCTGGTCAACCGCCGCCCATTGCGATACCTCGGCGGCGGCCTGGGCAATTTTGCCGAGTTTCTGCTGTCGGCGCACATCACCGGACTGGCTGTCAGCATGCTGCTCTATGCGAATCAGCGCTTCTGGGTCATCGCCTTTGCCGCGGCGGCGGCAATCGCTTCGAAGGCAATTTTTCGGGTCTCAGCCATGCCCGCTCCCGAGGCAGCGCCGGCCACCCGCCATTTTCTTAACCCGTCAAATTTCGGGATCTCATTGACCCTGGTGCTGTTCCCGTGGGTCGGCATAGCACCTCCCTATCATTTCACTGAAAATGCGGGCACGTTCTTTCATTGGGCGCTGCCGTTGCTGATCTTTGCTTCCGGCAGCCTTTTGAATACCAAATTCACCGAGCGCGTCCCGTTGATCTCAGCCTGGATGCTGGGCTTTGCCGTCCAAGCAATCTTACGCAGCCTCGCACAGGGGCTCCCGGTAACTGCAGCGCTACTGCCGATGAGCGGTCTCGCGTTCATCCTATTCTCATTTTACATGGTGACCGACCCTGCTACGACGCCGTCGCGGCCGGCCGCGCAAGTCATCTTCGGGCTATCGGTCGCGGCCGCCTACTGCTCGCTAATGCTGCTGCACATTGTCTTCGGGCTGTTTTTCGCGCTCGTCATCGTCACGACGGCGCGGGGATTGTGGCTGTTCGGGTTGAACCGAGTGGCGGCGCTCGGCGTCGAACGCCACCTATCGCCGGTTGCGGCCTTTGCCGAGCGACAGCGATGACCATTAACGGCAAAGCGGTGGGCGCCAGCTGCCGCATCGCGATCGTCGGCATGGCATGCCGCTTTCCGGACGCGGCATCTCCACAGCACCTGTGGGAAATGGTCCTGGCGAGCCGCCAAGCTTTTCGCCGGATGCCGGCCAAACGCCTGCGCCTTCAAGACTACGCCGCAAATCGGGTTGACGAACCCGACAGCATCTATCCGATCCAGGCCGCGGTGCTTGAAAACTACGCATTTGATCGGGCTCGCTTCCGCATCCCGGCCGACACATTTGCCGTGACCGATCTCAGCCATTGGCTGGCTCTCGAGGTCGCCGCCGATGCGCTCGCTGATGCCGGGTATGCGGACGGGGTTGGGCTGCCGCGCGCCACTACCGGCGTTATCGTCGCGAACACATTGACCGGCGAATTCAGCCGCGCCGCGATGCTGCGGATGCGCTGGCCCTATGTGCAGCGCCAATTGGATCGCGCGCTCGATGACTATGGGCTCAGCACCGGCGAGCAAGCGCGTTTGCGGCAGTCATTGGAGGATGCCTACAAAGCGCCATTTGCCCCACCCAACGAGGACAGCCTGGCGGGTGGCCTGGCCAACGTCATCGCCGGCCGCATTTGCAACTATTTCAACCTGGCCGGCGGGGGTTATACCGTCGACGGCGCCTGCGCATCCTCCCTGCTCGCCGTCACGACGGCGTGCAGCCGCCTCGTCCTCGGTGAAATCGATACCGCGCTCGCCGGCGCTGTCGATCTGAGCCTCGACCCGTTCGAACTCGTCGGCTTTGCCCGCAATGGTGCGTTCGCGCGCAAGGACATGCGTCCCTATGACGCCAAAGCGGAGGGTTTTTGGCCCGGCGAAGGAGCGGGTTTTCTGGTCCTCATGCGCGAAGCCGACGCCAAAGCCTCGCAGCGACACATTTACGCGGTGATCCGCGGCTATGGGATCTCGAGCGATGGCGAGGGCGGGCTGACCCGACCCGTCCGTGAAGGACAAATGCTGGCGCTGTCGCGCGCCTATGACATGACCGGCTTTGGCGCCGACCAAGTGACCTATTTCGAGGGGCACGGCACAGGAACCGCAGTCGGCGATCCGATCGAGATCGAGGCGATTGCCGAAACCCGCCGGCGTCACGGCGCAAAGACGGCGGCGGCACTCGGCTCCATCAAGGCAAATATCGGCCATACCAAAGCGGCCGCTGGCATGGCTGGGCTGATCAAGGCGGTGATGGCGCTGCACCACCAGGTCATTCCCCCGGCGACGGCGGTCGACGAACCGCATCCGTCCTTTTCGGCCTGCGCCGGCCTGATCGAGCCTGCCAAGGCGAGGGTCTGGCCGAGTACCGAACCATTGCGGGCGGGTGTCAGCGCAATGGGCTTCGGCGGCATCAACGCCCATGTCGTCTTGGAGCGTTGTCGTGCCGCACGGCGCGCAGAGCTCGGCGACGGCGAGCGGCGAATGCTCGCCAGTGGCCAGGACGCAGAGCTGTTTGTGTTTGCGGCGGATGGTCAAGACCGGCTCGCAACCGAGATCGATCGGCTACGCGAAATGGCTCCCGATTTGTCGCGCGCCGAGTTTGGTGATGCCGCTGCAGAATGCGCAGTGCGTGTAGATGGCACCTCGTGGCGCGCTGCGGTTGTCGCCGGCTCGGCAAGCCAACTTGCCGAACGCCTCGAGCAGCTGAGCGGTTGGTGTCAAGCCGGCGCCACCGACCGGCTCGACATCCCGGGCGGCGTTTTTATCGGTAGCGCCGGCAAAGCGCCGCGGGTCAGTTTCCTGTTTCCGGGACAGGCGGCACCCGCACATCTCGGGGGCGGCGTCTGGCGGCGGCGCTTCGCCGAAGTCGCTGAGCTGTATACCGATGCCGACCTCCCCCAGTCCGGCGACGGCATCGATACCCTGATCGCTCAGCCCGCCATCGTCACGGCGTCGCTTGCCGGTCTTGCCGTCCTCGAGCGCTTGGGTCTGACGGCTCAGGCGGCGGTGGGCCACAGCCTCGGCGAGCTGGTGGCGCTGCATTGGGCCGGTGCCTGCGATCACGAGGCGCTGCAACGCATCGTTGCCGCGCGGGCCCGAGCGATGCGCGGCTACGCCGATCCCGGGGGTCGAATGGCAACCGTCGCCGCCGGGCCCGATTTGGCGAAGAGGCTGATCGAAAACCTGGAGGTGTCGATCGCTTGCTACAACGGCGCGGCGGAGTGTGTGCTCGCTGGCGCACCGGCGGCAATCGAGCGCGCACTCGAACGTGCGGCCGAACGAGCTATTCCGGCTCACCTCCTCAAGGTTTCCCATGCCTTCCACACGCCGCAGATGGCCTCTGCTGTAGCGGTGTTTGCGAAGGCTCTGGAACGCGAGCGGTTCTCGCCATTGGTACACCCGGTCTATTCCACGATCTCGGGCGCACGATTGTCCGCAGATGCCGAGCTGGCGTCGCTGCTGACGCAGCAGCTCGTCGCCCCGGTGCAATTTGCCTCGGCGATGACGGCGCTCGCACGAACCAGCGATCTGATCATCGAGGTCGGGCCCGGCCACGGCCTCACCCGGTTGGCCGAGGCAGCATTGCCGGGGGCCGTGGTCGCTCTCGACGCCGGCGGTCCGTCCTTGCGCGGCCTCCTGAACGCAGTCGCTGCGGCCTTTACGTTGGGGGCCGCGATCCTGCCACAGCGGCTGTTCGACGATCGCTTCCAGCGCCCGTTCGATCTCGATCGGTCGCTATCGTTCCTCGCCAACCCCTGCGAGGACGCCCCGGCGCCGAGCCGCGCGTCTAGCGAAGCCCAGGAAGCCGACGCCCGTGATGCCGTGGCTAGGCCGGTCGCGGCACCCGATCATCATGCCGGCGAAAGCGATAGAGACGCCGGGCCCGCCCCGCTGGAGGCTTTTCGCCGGCTGATCGCGCGCCAGACCGGCTTCCTGGTGGACACCATCGAGCCGTCGGCACGTCTGCTTGGCGACCTGCATTTGAACTCGATCAATGTCGCGGGATTAGTGACACGATTTGCCGACCAGCTCGGGGTGCGCGGCTTGTCGGCGCCAACCGAATACGCGAACGCGACGGTCGCCGAGGTCGTCGAGGCACTGACGGAATTACGCAGCCTGGGAGGCGGACGGCCGGCGGAGGACGAGCATCCGGCGGGAGTAAGCGGCTGGGTCAGGGCATTTGTCACCGACCTGGGTGTCCGTGAACCACCGCCGAAGATCTGTCCCCGCCCCTTGAAGTGGCGCGTCATCGCGTCTGCCGACTATCCGCTGAAAACTGAAGTGGCGCGCAGCTTTGCCGCATCTGATATGGCCGACGTCGAGACGGGCATTGTTGTCTGCCTGCCGCCAAATTCTGGTAACGAGCATCTAGGCCTGCTAATCGAGGCGGCAAGCGAAGTCGGGAACTCTCCACAGACACGCCGCCTCGTCTTGCTGCAGCATGGCGGCGGCGGAGCGGCTTTTGTTCGCAGCCTGGCTCTGGAGCATGCTGGTCTCCAGGTCAACCTAGTCGATCTGCCAATCGATGTGCCGGAAGCGGTCGAATGGGCTGCAGCAGAAGTCATCGGCGCCGCTCCGGGCTACCACGAAGCTTATTACGACGCGACCGGCCGACGAAGAGTTCCGGTGTTGCGCCCTTTGTTCGAAGAGCCCGCCGACCAGGTGATGCCGCTCGGCTCTGGAGATGTGATTGTGGTCAGCGGCGGCGGCAGAGGGATTGGCGCCGAATGCGCTTTCGCGCTGGCACAAACAACGGGTGCGCGTCTGGGTTTGATCGGGCGGTCGCCTCCCGACGATCCCTCGCTGAAGGACAACCTCGAACGGATAGCGAAGGCGGGCGTTGAAGTCTGCTACGCACAAGCCGACGTCACCGATCCAGATGCAGTGCGCCGCGCGGTCGCAGTCATCGAAGAGCGCTTCGGTCGAGTAACGGCACTTTTGCACGCCGCCGGGATCAATCGCCCGCAGTTGGCTCATGACCTCGATCTCCAAACGGTCCATGACACCGTCGCCGTCAAGGTCGACGGCGCCCGCAACCTGCTTGCCGCGGTTCAGGCGACCTCGCTGCGCCTCTTCATCGCCTTCGGCTCGATCATCGCCCGTATCGGGCTGCCGGGCGAAGCGCATTACGGACTGGCGAACGAATGGTTGGAGCGGCTCGTCGATGATTTCGCCACTAGTCACCCTGATTGTCGCTGCATGACGCTCCACTGGTCGGTTTGGGCCGGTACCGGGATGGGCGAGCGGCTCGGCAGCCTCGAAACACTAGCGCGCAAGGGGGTGATCCCTCTCACCATCGATCAGGGCATCGCCGCGCTGCAACAGCTCGTTCGCCGGCCGCCTTCTTCAACAACCATCGTTGTCAGCAGCCGCTTCGGCAGCGCGCCGGCGGTTGAACTGGACGGCGTGCGTCTGCCGCCGTCGCGCTTTATCGAGCGTCCTCGCGTCCATTATCCGGGTATCGAGCTGGTCGCTGATTCAGCGGTTTCGCTGGCCACTGACCCCTATCTGCGCGACCACAGCATCGACGGGACGGCGGTGATGCCAGCCGTATTTGCGCTCGAGGCAATTGTTCAGGCCGCAAGAGCCTTGACCGGCGTCGATGCCTGTCCTGCGATCGAGGACGTGAAGTTTTTGCGCCCGATCGTCGTCCCCCTTGAGGACAAGACGATGATCAGGCTCGCCGCTTTACGGCTGAGTGCGGATCAGATCGATGTCGTCATCCGCTCGAGCGCCGATGGCTTCCAGAGCGATCACGTCCGCTGCTCAGTGCACCTCGGCGGCCGGGCGTCGGATCATCAAACCCGGCCGAGGCCGCACGATGCGGCGCCGGATGAATGGCTCGGGCTCGACCCCACCCGCGATCTCTACGGCACTCTGCTGTTTCATGGCGGGTGTTTCCGGCGCGTCGGCGGCTATCGCGCGCTCAGCGCCACTTCCTGTACTGCTTGCATCGCGCCGGCCGACGGCGTTCGCTGGTTTCCGGCACGCCCGGCCGATGATCTATTGCTCGGCGATCCGGGCACTCGAGACGCCGCCGTACACGCGTTGCAGGCATGCATTCCGCACCGGCGCGTGCTGCCGGTCGCCGTCAGCCGGATCGAGCTCGGCTCTCTGCGGTTTGGCGGCGGTTACATTGTTCACGGAACGGAAACCGGCCGCGACGGCGACCGCTTCACCTTCGACGTCGAAATCCGCGAGGCGCACGGCGGCTTGATCGAGCGGTGGCAGGGGCTGGTGCTGCAGGCGGTCGATCGGTTGCCCCAGCCGGGGAAGTGGCCAGTACCTCTCGCCGGTCCTTTTCTCGAACGCCGGCTTGATGAGTTATTTCCTGCCCTCGATATTCGCGTGGGCCTGGCTGATGGCGATCCCGACCGGGTCGCGCCAGCGAGCGATGCTGTCCTTGGAGCGAGATTCGGCGGCGTAACATCCTGGCTGCACCGGCCTGACGGCAAACCGGAAGCTGACGGCTGTGTGTCGGCTTCCCATTGCGGGACCCTCACCCTTGCCGTTTCTGCCTGCAGCCCCGTGGGGTGCGATATCGAAGCCGTCGAAGAGCGGCCTGAGCCGGTTTGGTGCGATCTGCTGGGGTCTGAGCGCTTCGCGCTCGCGCGGCTGGTGGCGAAAGAGAGAGGAGAGGACTTGACGCGCTCAGCGACGCGTATCTGGACTGCGGTCGAGGCGCTCAAGAAGACTGGAGCCGCCGCCATCACTCAGGCACCCATTACCTTGGAACGTTCTGAGGACGGCTGGACAATCTTCGCCGCGGGGGCCTTTAACATCGCATCACGGGTCGATGCGTTTCTTCGCTCCGGCGGTGGTCCGTTCGCGATTGCAGTTGCAGCCCAGCGCGCGGCGCGCTCAATGGGGAAAACTCGAGCGCCGGCGCTTGTACCGGGGGAACATCATGGCCGGCGCTCGAAGTATTCTTACCGCCACATCGTAGGTCTCGGCGAAACCAGTCTCATTGGCACTGTGTACTTTGTTAACCATCTAGAATGGCAGGGACGCTGTCGAGAGATGTTCCTGCGCGAAAAGGCGCCGGGCGTACTCGAGGATCTTGCGCGTGGACTAGTGCTGGTGACTACAAGGTGTTCATGCGAATACCTTGCCGAGCTCAACGCCTTCGACGAAGTCCGCATTGATATGCGCCTCGAGGCATTAACGACCGACCGCATCAAGCTCGCGTTCGAGTATTGGCGTTGTGAGGACAGCAAAGAGGAGTTGGCTGCAATAGGCAGGCAGGAGATTGCATGCATGACGCGCAATGATACGGGTCTCGTACCCAGTGTAGTTCCCGAGCAACTCGAAACGGCACTCCGTTCGTACACCGCGTGTTGAGGGCTATCACATGTCCAACGGAGTCACCTCGGCCACGGAGGCGTCGCGCACGCCAGAAGGACATCCCGCTCCTCGGGTGGATACTGGTTTCCGTCGTCTCGAACGGGTTCTCTCCGTAATGCGGAGTCATCCGGAGCAGACACATACTACTCGAAGCCTCGCCAACATCGCCGCTGTCAGCCCGTATCATTTCAACAGGATCTTTCGTCGCGCCACAGGTCTTCCGCCCGCTCAATATTTATGTGCCCTCCGAATCGAGGCAGCGAAACGGTTATTGCTGACCACCTCCCTGCATGTTACAGACATTTGTTTCGATGTGGGTTACAGTAGCCTTGGCACTTTCGTTACTCGCTTCACACAATTGGTCGGACTGTCGCCCCGCGCCTTGCGTCAGGCCGCTGAGAATTTCCGGCCCGACCATATGCGCCGCGTAGGCGAGCTCATACAGGATCGCCGATCGCGAGAAGGCTTTCCGCCGGTGCTGCTGGCCCACATTGACGCACCCCCTGACTTTGAGGGCGTCATTTTTGTAGGGGTTTTTCATACACTTATGCCACATGCTGCTCCGGTTCGCTGTCAAATCCTCGACGGACCGGGAGTATTTGAACTACAAAATGTACCAGCGGGCACCTACTACATCGCGGCTGCCGGTTTCCCTTGGGAGGCGGATATATCGCATCTGCTATTAGACTGCGTTTTACGTGGAAGCTACGGGCCTATTGTAGTTAGCGATGCCGTTAACGTTTTGCCAGACTTTCCAATTAGGAAACCGTCACTTGAGGATCCCCCGATTCTCGCCGCTTTCCCTCTGCTATGGGTGACGCAACAATAGCGAGAACGAACAAATGCGGTCAACCGGACCAGCTAGGGTACATCTCGCAGTAAGAGAAAAATGTGGCGATTGCGGTGATCCCGTAGGCTACGCCCCTTGTTCGTTCGGTTAACCGAGCAGGTTGAATTCCCAATTATAGCAATATAAGAGAAGACATCCTCGCGACTCCGAGACAAGCTACGCTCGTTACGCTAACCCGCAAACGAGGGAGGAAGCCCTCAAAAACGGGAGGGATGCGGGACAACACTTAGGAGGTCATCATGCCCACCATTCAGGCAAATTACGACTTGTTCGGAACCGAAGGGGAAGCGTTCTTTCCCTTCCCCATGGGCTTGCCAATTTCCGGGGATTTCTTCGACAGGGGCTCCCACCCGTGGACCGGGGTGATCAAGTTCGAAGGTTTCCCGTTTCGTACGTTCAGAGATCCTCGTACCGGAGTAGACCACCAGACCGGCGAGGCGGACACAGCCGTCTTACGCGAACAGGATGTCGTGATCAATCAGATAGGGGACCAAGGGACAACTCCGATCGTACTCGCGGCACTGTCGCTCAGGAGCATCGGTCCCATCGCGGTGCGTGTAGGCAATCGTGTCCAACATTGGGATGTGGAGGTGCGTGTGTCGCCATCCAGACGGTCTGCTGGACATATGACTATCTACCTGACGAGCGCGACCCGCGGCCATTTTGATTCCGACTTTATGATCGTCCCGGAATTTACATTCATCCGACAGGCGGATGGGGTTCGGAGGGTGCTGGATTTCGGGACGGTGAGCGTTCCTGCGCCAAGGCAGGCGCTAGCGGCCCGGATCAGTGCGCTCCAGGCCTATGACGTACCGTTCGAACTCACCCACCCCGCGGCCGCCCTCCAGATCGCGGGCTTGACGTCAACTAACTTTGCGGTCGCAAGAGTTGCTCATCACAGCCATATCGGGGTCCAGCTACAGTAGTGTCTCGTAAATAGCTTTGCATAAAGGGACAAAGCAAGGCCCTCCCCCTTGATGGGGAGGGTGGGGTGGAGGTGAACCCGGCTCAAACGTCGTAGCTCTCCGCATGCGATTTCCCCTAAACTTCACGCCGTTGGCGAGCCCGGAAACGAAGATAAGGATGTTCTAATTAGGGGCGGGTGGGAGCTTCCCGGGATCGGATGTTCTTCGTTTCGAGGGTGATACTGTGGAGCCATCACCCCCACCCAGCCCTTTCGCATCGAGGGGGAGAGTTCGCCTTAGTAGCGTGCATCCGATCTCTCGAGGAAAACCGTCACGATAATTGAGAGACATCACACTAGCTAGCTAACTAACGTGGTCCGAGTCAACGCCCTGCCATGAGCCGTCGCTGGAAAGCCAGGGGCCTCCGGTAACGCTGAATCGGGTACGCGTGCTCACTTCGAAGCCGCGTCACGCCTGAGCGGTTTCCGCAAAGCCTCCACGCCCATTAGTGGATCGAATCTGACATTTGGTACCCTCTCACAACCCACGAAAATCCGCAGAAATGCTGGTTTGTGGCGGGTACCATCTGTCTGATTTTGACCACTAGAAACGCTCCGAGCAAAAATGCATTGTTCGACGTCGCATCCGAGCTGGGGTTCGCTGCTGTTCTCCGCGGACACACGATCTTGGTTGGCAGTGAAAGTCCCAGGACAATTGATTTGGAATGTGCGGGCATAGATGGCGTCGGCGAATTTCCGGAACGCGTTGTCTCCACCCACGGACGCAGCGCATTCGGAAGCCTCGGCTTCCTTTTGTGCTCCCGGATTGTGCATCGCGACCGGAAAATGTCGATAGACCCAGTTAACCTTACCCCGATATTCGGCTACTATTTCTTTGGGTGTTGGATTAAGTTGCTTGCAGAATGGACACTCAAAATCTGCGTATTCGATCAATGAGATTGCGGCTTTAGGATTGCCGTAAATGTGGTCGCGCGAGATCGTTACGCGGCGCACCTTTTTTGCTTTTTCTGCCGCCGTTGTTGGGGCGTCTTCGGTTGTTAACATTCGTATTGATCCGGTGGGATCGCGCCCCTTAAGCCCGGCTACTTGATGCAGGCGAGTCTCGCCGTTGTCGGCGGGCTCTTCGGGTAGGGATTTCGGATCAAACCGGGCGGGTATTCTGGTGTAGCAAGTTTACCCGCCAAGGATCGTGGTCTATGCCACAGGCGGACCGGCGTAGCATGGCTTGGCGCTCGATACTTCCTGATCGGAGGCGTCGCGCTGGCCACTGCCGTCGGCCTGGTCGGCTGGCATTTTTGGGACGGGCGACGCGAGGTGTTGAAGCCCGATGGCGGGCCGGTCGTGACCATGATGGATTTTGGGCGAAGCTTTCCACTCGATCCGCTCCCCTCCGGCTGGCGACATCGGAAATGCTGGACGCGTTCGCCGATGACGATGGCCTTCGCGGTCAAGGACGGGGTGCCGAACATGCGCTTCGAAACCCGTGACAGCGCGTCGATGCTGTTTCGCCAGGTTGATATCGATCTCGCCGCCTATCCGATGCTCGCCTGGCGCTGGTACATAGAATTGCCGATCAAGAGCCCGCGCGACGAGCGCACGCGCGAGGGCGACGATCACCCGGCGCGGCTCTTTCTTCGGTTCAGCACCGACCGCGGCGAGAAGCGCGCGATGGAGGTGATCTGGGGCAATCGGCTGAAACCGGGAGACTACAAATACATCGGCGGCTTCCCGCACTTTGTTGCCGACGCCGGAGACGACCGGGTCGGCCGCTGGCTCGACGAGAGGATCGATCTCGCCCGCGTCTATGCCGAGATCTGGAATGATGCGGCACCGGCGCACCTGGTCGATCTCGCCGTGTTCTGCGACAGCGACGACACGCACACCGCCAGCATCAGCTACTTCGCCTATGTGCGACTCGAACGGCGGTGAAGCTCCGACAGCCTGTCGACGGCGCGGCGCGCGCCTCGCAGCGGCGGACACCCAGGGGCCGCTGTCGCACTCTCAAGGATCGAGTCTTGTCCGAGCCGGATTCCGCTATCGGGAGGGTGATGACGGAGGTCGAAGACTCGCTCCGACTGCAGCCAAGCGAACCCCAGCGGGACGCCGCAGCCGCCCCGATCTGACCTGTCGGGTCTTTCCGTGTTCGGCCGATTTAATTTCCTGATCGGCGATTTTGTCTCGCTGTTCGTCCGATTTATTTCCCTGTTCGGTCGCGCAGGGAATTTGCACTCGGGCTTCTCGAAATATCAAGAACTTGCGGGCACGGGCTCGGTCGCTGGACGGCCCGGAATCGTGTTTTTCGCAGTATTTTCCCGTCCACCAGGGAACTCGATCCTAGGTGAGGCTACGTGACTCGGCCGGCGTTTCGTCTGCGCGATCGACGGCATCGTTGGCGGTGTGGGGATGTTGGGCCGAGAAGAGCTTGTTTTCCTGGCCCACCGCAATTGACGTGCGCACCCACAATCGCGAGAGTCGGAGGTCCGGCCGTTGAGGGCACACACATGCTGCGCGCGATAAGGAAATTTGTCTTTAGGCGAGACAGAGACCAGGGACAGGGACCGGAGGTCGTTGTAGAGGATGACGCCTCCGGCGACGAGGCGATCAATCCCGATGACCCGTTGCCGCCCGCCGGACATGAGTCCGAGGAACCATCCGTGATGCCGGTTCGCGGCCAAGTGAAATGGTTCAACCCCGCTAAGAGGTTCGGATTCGTTGAGCTCTCCGACGGATCCGGCGACGCCTTCCTGCACGTAAGCGTGCTCTCACGCCTTGGCATCGACACCGTACAGCCTGGCGAGACGCTCGAGCTGCGGGTGGCTCCGGGGGAGCGGGGTCCTGTTGTCATCGAGGTCATCGGGGTGGACAGCAGCACGGCGGTCGCGTTCAAACGCCCTCGAACGAGTTCCCCTTCCCCGTACGACCGAGCGGGCTCGGAGGCGCCTGTCGAGGAGACGGGTACCGTAAAGTGGTACAACGCTGTCAAAGGGTTCGGCTTCATCACTCGGGATGGCGGCGGGAAGGATATCTTCGTGCACGCCTCGGCACTTCAGCGGGCGGGTATCGCGAGCCTCAGCGAGGGACAGCGCGTCGTCGTTGGCATCGTCGAGGGCCGAAAGGGACCGGAAGCCGGATCGATCCAGCTAGGGTAGCCGAAGCCAGCCCACGACTGGGCGGCGGAAGAGGCAGGAGTCGAACCTACCGAAGACGCCGAGCGCCCTCCAACGGATTTGAAGTCCGCGCGAGCCACCGGGCCCGATACTCTTCCACGCTCGGTTTAGCCGAAGACCTCGCCGCCGCGCAACACGATGCGAGCATCTCCCTCGCGGCGGGTCACCGCCATCTTGTCGAGATACTCGAGAATCTGAATTGTCAGATTGCGCCCGACGCCAGAGCAGTCCTTGAAGGCTGCGGCGGTGAAGGTGCCCTCGGCCGAGCCCTCGGCGAGCTCTTGGGCGATTTCGGCGAGGCGCGCCAACGTCTCCGGCAGAAAGAACCGGTTGTCGGCGACCCTGGCGACGCGGCCCAACCGCTCGGCCCGGCTGAGGAAGCGCTCGACCGCCTCGGGTTCGATGGCGAGTGCCGTCGCAAGCTCGCGCACGCGGGGTGGGCGCAGGTCCTCGACGGCGAGCAGCGGGCGAACGCGCTCCCACAGCCGCTCATCGGTCTGCGTCAGCCGCGGCCGATGCTCCGGCAGCCGCCACACTGGGCCCTCGCGCACGACCCGGCCGGCCGCGGCGAGCTCGGCGAGTGCCGCCTCGAGCGCTGCCTCGGGCGCCAGCGCCCGCAGGTGAGCAAGGAGGGCGGGCCGAGTCGGACCGAGCGCGTCGGGCTGTGCCCGATGCGATGCAGCCAACGCGGCAACGACATGGTCGGATAGCGCGGCCAACCGATGGGGGGTAACGGCGACCGGCGAGCCCGCCGGCCCGACCCGCAAGAAGCTGCCGGCACCAGTCAGCTCATCGAGGTCGGCCGGGGTCAGATTTCGCGCCAGCGCGAAATCTGGTAGAGCGACGAGACCCTCGACCTCCAGGATGCGAAGGAGCGCCTGCGCCGGATCGGCTTCGGCGGTTGCTTCGAGCACCGCGAGCCGTGCGGGAAGCCGCCGTCCGCGCCGCGGCGGAAACGGATCGACGACGCGTCCGCCGGCTAGAGTGTGGCGGGCGGCATGGTCGCGCAGCACGGCACGGTCGCCATGGAGTGCGCCGATCGGCCGTTCGAAATCGACTTGCACAAAGCCGGACTCACCGGGGAGGATCGAACGCCCCCCGAGTACTGCGACGCGGCCGACCACGTCGGCCGTGCCGAGATGGAGATGGACGGGCAGCCCGTTGCGCAACGGCGCCGCGGCGAGGCGCGAGGCTCGCACAAAAAGATCGAGCCGCCGCGCCGGCGCGTGACGCTCCGGCGCCACGATCCAATCGCCGCGGCTTGGCTCGCGTCCCTCCGGAAAGGAGCCCGCGACATTGACGGCGCAGCGCTCGCCGGCAGGGACACTTTCGACCACCCGGTTTTGCGAATGCAGCCCGCGGACGCGCACGGCGATGCCGCTCGGGCTGATCGACAGCCGGTCACCGACCGCTACGGTGCCGGCCGCCACCGTGCCGGTCACGACGAGCCCGATCCCGGGCAGAGTGAAGGCGCGGTCGATCGGCATGCGAAAGAGGCCCGCTACCGGTGCGGCCGCGCGATTGCGCTCGGCAACGCGCGCGCTCTCCCGAAGATGACGGGTCAGGGCCGCGACCCCTTCGCGGCTGCGACTCGACGCCGGAAATATCGGGCTCCCGGCAAACCCAGCTGCAGCGAGCAGCGCCTCGACCTCCTCGAC
>Ga0306926_10000132_pt1 | contig 59548 bp, 61 predicted proteins | sample flu12Cox44000178_FD_203759 | JGI IMG/M metagenome (GOLD analysis project Ga0306926, IMG submission 203759) | Lab enrichment of tropical soil microbial communities from Luquillo Experimental Forest, Puerto Rico - flux8day.12C.oxic.44.000.178 (v2)... | ecosystem: Environmental > Terrestrial >... | reverse complement strand
GATGGATGTGGAGCTGATCACGCCGATTGCGATGGAGGAGAAGCAGCGCTTCGCCATTCGCGAGGGCGGCAAGACGGTCGGCGCCGGCGTGGTCGTCACCATCACGGAATGAGGGAGCCGGGCGATCGGACGCGACGAGCACCCGGGCGATTATGTACCTTGTCCCTCGTCTCCTTGCTCCGTCTTGCGGCTTGCAAAACGCCGGCCGTTCATGCATTTACACTCCGCGGCGGGCCTTTGCGGCCGCCGCAAGCGCTTCCGGAGGAGTGTAGCTCAATTGGCCAGAGCACCGGTCTCCAAAACCGGGGGTTGGGGGTTCGAGTCCCTCCACTCCTGCCAAGCGTAATCGGTCACCTCGAAGCCAAAGAAGATGCTTGCGGGCCGCGCAGCGCCCCGAGCGGCAGGTAAACGATGATCAGTCCGTTCAAATTCATGCAGGAAGTGCGCGCCGAGGCCCAGAAGGTCACTTGGCCGACGCGGCGCGAGACCGCGGTTACAACCGCTATGGTATTCGTGATGGTCGCGATCGCTGCAGTCTTTTTCCTGGTCGCGGATCAGATCATGCGTTTCGTCGTCACGCTCGTTCTCGGCATCGGCGGGTGAACGGGATGTCGGACAAGCATTGGTACATCATTCAGGCCTACTCGAATTTCGAGCGCAAGGTTGCGGATTCGATTCGCGAGCAAGCCAAGCAGCGGCACCTTGATCACCTGTTCGAGGAGGTCATGGTGCCGACCGAAAAGGTAGTGGAAGTGCGGCGTGGCCAGAAGGTGGACGCGGAGCGCAAATTCTTTCCCGGCTATGTGCTGGTGAAGATGGACCTCACCGACGAGGCCTATCACCTCATCAAGAACACGCCGAAGGTGACCGGCTTTCTCGGCGCCGACAACAAACCGAAACCGATCTCGGATGCGGAGGCTGCGCGCATCTTGCATCAGGTTCAGGAGGGGATCGAGCGGCCGAAGCCGTCGGTTTCCTTCGAGGTCGGCGAGCAGGTGCGCGTGTCGGAAGGACCGTTTGCCTCGTTCAACGGTGTGGTGGAGGAGGTCGACGATGGACGCTCGCGGCTCAAGGTGGCCGTTTCCATCTTCGGCCGGCCGACGCGCGTGGAACTCGAAATGGGGCAGGTGGAAAAGCTTTAACGACGGACAACGCGGAGCTTCAAAGCACAAGCGACGTGGGAGGTGAGGGCGAGCCGCCAAGCGCCTCGATCCGCACCACGATCCCGAACCGGGCCGGCACGGCCCGCGCGAGGAGTTGAACGAATGGCCAAGAAAATTACGGGATATATCAAGTTGCAGGTGCCGGCAGGCGCAGCGAATCCCTCGCCGCCGATCGGGCCGGCGCTCGGTCAACGTGGTCTCGCCATCATGGAGTTCTGCAAGCAGTTCAACGCGCAGACGCAGAAGATGGAGAAGGGATCGCCGATACCGGTGGTGATCACCGTTTACCAGGACCGCTCCTTCACGTTCGAGATGAAGACCCCTCCAGTGTCGTATTTCATCAAGAAAGCTGCGAAGCTTGAGAGCGGATCGAAAACGCCGGGCCGCGAAATGGCTGGCAGCGTGAGCAAGGCGCAGGTCAGAGAAATCGCGCAGCAGAAGATGAAGGATTTAAACTGCGATAATATCGAGGCGGCCATGCGCATGGTGGAAGGCTCTGCCCGATCCATGGGCATCGAGGTCAGGGAGTAGTTGTCATGGCGCAGCTGGGAAAGCGTACAGTTGCTGCCCGTGAGGGGGTTGATCGCAGCAAACTCTATCCGCTCGAGGAAGCGGTGAAGATGGTAAAGGAACGCGCCAAGGCCAAGTTCGACGAAACCATCGAGATCGCGATGAATCTCGGCGTCGACCCGCGCCACGCCGATCAGATGGTGCGCGGCGTCGTCAACCTGCCGAACGGCTCCGGGCGTAGCGTGCGCGTAGCGGTATTTGCCCGTGGTCCCAAGGCCGATGAAGCGCGAGCCGCCGGCGCCGATGTGGTCGGGGCCGAGGACCTCGTGGAAAAGGTGCAAGGGGGTAACATCGATTTTGACCGCTGCATCGCCACACCCGATTTGATGCCGCTGGTCGGCCGGCTCGGAAAGGTCTTGGGTCCGCGCGGCATGATGCCCAATCCGAAGGTCGGCACCGTGACCATGGACCTCGCCAATGCAGTGAAAGGCGCGAAGGGTGGATCGGTCGAGTTCCGAGTGGAAAAGGCCGGCATCGTGCAGGCCGGCGTCGGCAAAGCGTCATTTCCGGCCGATAAGCTCGTGCAAAACATCAAAGCCTTTGCCGATGCCGTGCAAAAGGCCAAGCCCGCCGGTGCCAAAGGCACATTCATCAACCGGGTCGCAATTTCCTCCACGATGGGGCCGGGCGTGAAGATCGAACCAACGAGCTTATTCCGCTCCGCATGAGGAGCGCCGGGCGAGGGAAGTGACCAGCGCCCGCTACACCGCTGCCGCTCATGCCGCGGAGCGCCGCCCCCACAGTTCGCGTGTTGCGATTTTTGCACCTTCGACGAGTGAGCCGAGCTTTGCCCACATGATCGTGGGATGAACCCGCTGTGCGAACGGACTCTGGGCAAAGCCGCAATCCGTTCCGCCCATGACGTTCTCGCGACCTACGATCTTGGCGAGCCGCACAATGCGTTGCGCCAGCAGGTCCGGATGCTCGACGATGTTGGTGGCGTGGCTGATGACGCCGGGGATGAGGATCTTTCCCGGCGGCAGCTTGACGCTCTGCCAGACCGTCCACTCGTGTTCGTGGCGGGGGTTCGCGGCCTCGAAGCTGTAGTGTCCGACATTCACCTGCAGCAGAAGATCGACGATCTCCTTGAGTGGCACATCGAAGGCGTGCGGCCCGTTCCAACTGCCCCAGCAGATGTGATAGCGCGAACGCTCCGTCGGGATGCCTCTAAGCGCGCGATTGAGCGCATCGATGCGCGGCTCGGCCCACGCGCGGTACTGGCCCTCCGTCATGAGGGGGACCATTTTCTCGTGCATATAGGGCAGGAAGGCATCATCGATCTGAACATAAAGACCGGCGTCCACCACGGCCTTGTATTCCCGGTGCAGGCAGTCGGCGAGCGCGGTCAGCAAGCTCGGCTCATCCGGATAATGCTCGTTTTTCGCATTCGGCAATGCGCTTGCCGGCGCCACCACCGGCAGAAAGGCAGCCTCGACATTAGCTTTCGCGGCTGCGGCTTTGAGATTGGCGATGTCGCGTTTGACCTGAACGTCCGAGTAGGTGAGCGGTCCGGTCACCACAAAGCGCGAGCCGAGCCGCTTGCCCAGCCCCGAAACGCGGTCGTATTCGGCGTAGAATTCCGGAAAGGCGACGCGGTCCTGCCCGCCACCGGCCGCCGCCATCGGATCGCGCGCCTCCTCGGGAGTCAGTGGGCGCGTCAGCACGCCGCTGAGCCGGTCGTGAATGTAGAACGCCCAGTTGCGCCCCTTGCTGAATTCGCCGTCGCTGACGATGTCGATGCCGACATCGATCTGGCACCGAACCACCCTTTCGATCGACTCGCGCAGGCATCTCTCGTAGGCCGCCTGATCGTACGGCTGCCGGTCCTCGATTTTATGCAGGAATTCCACGAGTTGCCGCGGCCGCACCAAGCTGCCGACGTGAGTGGTCAAGATGCGGTCAGCCGGCATGCGTTGCCCTCGCGCACTGGCTTTGCTGGGGGAGGAGTTTCTTATCACTCCCACGCTCACGCAGGCATCCCTGTGGGGCTAAATAAACCCGTGCCGATTGTTATTTCCGCTTGGCAAATCCGATCGGAAGCTCTACATAGGGTGGAGGGCGTGCCGGCCCGGTGTGTCGGCGCGCTTTTGTGCGCTTCAAGAAAACGATGGCGGTTAGGACTTGATTCCTTTTGGATATCCCGCGGGATCACTCTGAAAGGATGCGAGCGGGCCGTTTTCGGCAACCGCCTCTTCCGGTCATGCTCCGGAATGTCGATGAGGCGGGGCGGACGACGGGTGGCCACGGAGGTTCCCGCGCCTGAGGGCGGGACCGCAGACCAGGCAGAGTTTACGGGTGGATCGAGCGGCTAAGAAGGAACTCGTTGCGACGCTAAACGGTGTCTTCAAGGACACCCACGTCGTGGTCGTTGCTCACTATTCCGGGCTCAACGTCGCGCAGATGCAGACGCTGCGCAAGCAGATGAAGCATGCCGGCGCGGCGGTGAAGGTCGCCAAGAACCGGCTTGCCAAAATTGCGCTTGAAGGCACCGCTGCGGGCGTCGTCGTCCCGCTGCTCAAAGGACCTACGCTGATCGCATATTCCGGCGATCCCGTGGCTGCGCCCAAGGTCGCTGCCGAGTTCGCCAAGGCGAACGAGAAATTCGTCATTCTCGGCGGCGCGATGGGTAACACGGCGCTCGACGCCAACGGGGTCAGGGCGCTGGCATTGCTGCCGTCGCTCGACGAGTTGCGCGCCAAGATCATCGGTCTCATCCAGGCGCCGGCGACCAAGATCGCGCAAGTCGTCAATGCCCCGGCTGCCAAAGTCGCGCGCGTGGTGCAGGCCTATGCCAAGGCCGAGCGGACGGCGTGACAAGCCCGGCAAGTTCACTGGTTCGAACATAAGGATGTGCAATGGCTGATCTGCAAAAGCTCGTGGATGACCTCTCGCAACTTACGGTGCTCGAGGCCGCTGACCTGGCAAAGATGCTGGAAGAGAAGTGGGGCGTGTCTGCCGCGGCTGCGGTGGCCATTGCCGCCGCTCCCGGTGCCGCCGCGGGCGCCGCTCCGGTCGAGGAAAAGACCGAATTCACCGTCGTGCTCACCGCGGCGGGCGAGAAGAAGATCGAGGTGATCAAAGAGGTTCGTGCGCTTACCGGATTGGGTCTCAAGGAGGCCAAAGACTTGGTCGAGGGAGCGCCCAAGCCGGTGAAGGAAGGCGTGAGCAAGGACGAGGCCGAGAAGGTCAAAGCCCAGCTGGAGAAGGCCGGCGCCAAGGTGGAGCTCAAGTAAGCTTGCCGCCGGTGCTGTGTCGGCGCCTTGGCCCTTCCTGGCCGCAATCGGCGATGGGAGCGGTTGTCACCACCCGCTCGCGACGTGCTGGCGAGGACTTAAGCGCAACAACCTCTGGGATTGCGGAGACAAAAGTCGGTGATTTTGGGTGAAATTCCCCGGAATCACTCCTATCTGCGGCGAGCGGCGGCAGAGAGGCACGGTTCGGCTGCTCGCCGAATCGACTAAACACGGGTCCCGACGCCTGTCCTGATGGTCGCGATGGATGGCGGCCTTCCGGAGAGTCGTCCCGGGCCCGGCGGTTCGACAAAGCGAGAGATGAGATGGCGCAGACGTTTACGGGTCGCAAGCGCGTTCGCAAGTTTTTCGGGAAGATCCAAGAAGTCGCAGAAATGCCGAATCTCATCGAGGTTCAGAAGGCATCCTACGATCAATTTCTGCTGGTGAGGGAACCCGTGGGCGGCCGCCCCGACGAAGGGCTGCAGGCCGTTTTCAAATCGGTATTCCCGATCAGCGATTTTTCCAACACGTCGCAACTCGAGTTCGTCAAGTACGAGTTCGAGGCGCCGAAATACGACGTCGATGAATGCCGGCAGCGCGGCATGACTTACGCTGCGCCGCTCAAGGTGACGCTGCGGCTCATCGTGTTCGATGTCGACGAGGAGACCGGGGCCAAGTCGGTCAAGGACATCAAGGAGCAGGATGTCTACATGGGCGACATCCCGCTGATGACCAACAACGGCACGTTCGTGGTCAACGGCACCGAGCGCGTGATTGTCTCGCAAATGCATCGCTCGCCGGGCGTGTTCTTCGACCACGACAAAGGCAAGACCCATTCATCCGGCAAGCTGCTGTTTGCCGCGCGCATTATTCCCTATCGCGGTTCCTGGCTCGACATTGAATTCGACGCCAAGGACATCGTCTACGCGCGCATCGACCGGCGCCGAAAGATTCCGGTGACGTCACTGCTGTATGCGCTCGGCATGGACGCCGAGGAGATCCTCAACACGTTCTATCGCAAGGTCGTCTACAAGCGGCAGAAGGAAGGCTGGCGCGTGCCGTTCGATGCCAGCCGCTTCCGCGGCTACAAGGCGGTCAACGACCTCGTCGACGCCGACTCCGGACGGGTGGTTCTCGAGGCCGGCAAGAAGCTCACTGTGCGCCAGGCGCGGCAACTCGCCGAGAAGGGGTTGCGCGCACTGCGCATGAGCGACCAAGAGCTGGTCGGCCACTACATCGCGGAGGACCTGGTCAATCCGAAGACCGGCGAGATCTATGCCGAGGCGGGCGAGGAGATCACCGAGAAGAATCTCAAGGTCCTCAACGAGATTGGCTACAAGGAGCTGCCGCTCCTCGACATCGATCACGTCAATGTCGGCGCCTACATCCGCAATACCCTTAACGTCGACAAGAACATGACGCGTGAGGATGCGCTGTTCGACATTTATCGCGTGATGCGTCCCGGCGAGCCGCCGACGCTCGAGACCGCCCAGAACATGTTTAATTCGCTGTTCTTTGATTCCGAGCGCTACGACCTTTCCGCCGTCGGGCGCGTCAAGATGAACATGCGGCTCGACCTCGACGCGCCGGATACGATGCGCGTGCTGCGCAAAGAGGACATCGTTTCGGTGATCCGCACGCTGGTCGACTTGCGCGATGGCAAGGGCGACATCGACGACATCGACCACCTCGGCAATCGCCGGGTGCGCTCGGTCGGCGAGCTCATGGAAAACCAGTATCGGATTGGCCTGCTGCGCATGGAGCGCGCCATCAAGGAGCGCATGTCGTCGGTCGACATCGACACCGTGATGCCGCAGGACCTGATCAATGCCAAGCCTGCGGCGGCTGCGGTGCGGGAGTTCTTCGGCTCCTCGCAGCTGAGCCAGTTCATGGATCAGACCAATCCGCTGTCCGAGATTACCCACAAGCGGCGGCTCTCAGCTCTCGGGCCGGGCGGCCTTACCCGCGAACGTGCCGGGTTCGAGGTGCGCGACGTGCATCCGACCCATTACGGCCGCATCTGCCCGATCGAGACGCCCGAGGGTCCCAACATCGGATTGATCAACTCGCTTGCGACTTATGCGCGCGTCAACAAGTACGGTTTCGTCGAGACGCCGTATCGCAAGGTCAAGGACGGGCGCGTCACCGATGAGGTGCAATACCTCTCCGCCATGGAGGAGGGCCGTTACCTGGTCGCACAGGCGAACGCGCCGATCGACCATCGCGGGCGCTTCACCGAGGATCTGATCGTATGCCGCCACGCCGGCGACGTGCAGATGGTGCCGCCCGACAAGGTCGATTTCATGGACGTGTCGCCGAAGCAGCTGGTCTCGGTTGCGGCCGCGCTCATTCCATTTCTGGAGAACGACGACGCCAACCGTGCGCTGATGGGCTCGAACATGCAGCGTCAGGCGGTGCCGCTGGTGCGCGCCGAAGCGCCGTTCGTCGGCACCGGCATGGAAGGCGTTGTAGCGCGCGATTCCGGCGCTTCGATCGGCGCGCGGCGCACCGGCATCGTCGATCAGGTCGACGCCACTCGCATCGTGGTGCGCGCGACGGAAGAATCCGATCCAACCAAGCCCGGTGTCGATATCTACCGCTTGATGAAATTCCAGCGTTCGAACCAGAACACCTGCATCAACCAGCGTCCGCTGGTGAAGGTCGGCGATCACGTTCGCAAGGGCGACATCATCGCCGATGGGCCGTCGACCGAGCTTGGCGAGCTCGCGCTCGGCCGCAACGTGCTCGTCGCGTTCATGCCCTGGAACGGCTACAACTTCGAAGACTCGATCCTGCTCTCCGAGCGTATCGTCAAGGACGACGTGTTCTCCTCGATCCACATCGAGGAGTTCGAGGTCATGGCGCGCGACACGAAGCTCGGACCCGAGGAAATCACGCGGGATATCCCCAACGTCTCGGAAGAGGCGCTCAAGAATCTCGACGAGGCCGGGATCGTCTATATCGGCGCCGAGGTGCGCGCCGGCGACATTCTCTGCGGCAAGATCACGCCCAAGGGCGAAAGCCCGATGACGCCCGAAGAAAAGCTTCTGCGCGCGATCTTCGGCGAGAAGGCCTCCGACGTGCGCGACACGTCCTTGCGCGTGCCGCCCGGCGTGCAGGGGACCGTGGTGGAGGTGCGCGTGTTCAACCGCCACGGAGTGGAGAAAGACGAGCGCGCGCTCGCCATCGAGCGCGAGGAAATCGAACGGCTCGCCAAGGACCGCGACGACGAGCAGGCGATCCTCGATCGCAACGTCTACGGCCGGTTGGCAGAAATGCTGGAGGGCCGACAGGGAATCGCCGGTCCCAAGGGTTTCAAGAAGGATTCCAAGATCACCCGCGCGGTGCTCGAGGAGTATCCACGCCCGCAATGGTGGCAGTTTGCCTCGCCGAACGACAAGCTGATGGCGGAGATCGAGGCAATCCGCAAGCAGTACGACGAATCGAAAAAGGGCCTCGAGCAGCGTTTCCTCGACAAGGTGGAAAAGCTGCAGCGCGGGGACGAGCTTCCGCCCGGCGTGATGAAGATGGTCAAGGTGTTCGTGGCGGTGAAACGCAAGATCCAGCCCGGCGACAAAATGGCCGGCCGTCACGGCAACAAGGGCGTGGTCTCGAAGATCGTGCCGATCGAGGACATGCCGTTTCTGGAGGACGGAACGCACGTCGACATCGTGCTCAATCCGCTCGGCGTGCCGAGCCGGATGAATGTCGGACAGATCCTCGAGACTCACCTCGGCTGGGCCTGTGCCGGGCTCGGATCCCGGATCGGTCAGGCGGTCGATGCCTATTACGGCAAGCGCGATATCCGTCCGCTCAAGGAGACGCTGAAGAAGATCTACGGTGACGAGGAGACCATCAAGTCGTTGGGCGAGCAGGAGTTGGCCGAGCTTGGACGCAACTTGCGTCACGGCGTGCCGATCGCAACCCCCGTGTTCGACGGCGCAAAGGAAGGCGACATCGAGAAGATGCTCGATCTCGCCGGCCTCGATCATTCCGGGCAGGTGACGCTCTACGACGGGCGCACCGGCGAAACGTTCGATCGCAAGGTCACGGTCGGCTTCATCTATATGATGAAGCTGCATCACCTCGTCGACGACAAGATCCACGCGCGTTCCATCGGTCCGTACAGTCTGGTCACCCAGCAGCCGTTGGGCGGCAAGGCGCAGTTCGGCGGACAACGGTTTGGTGAAATGGAGGTGTGGGCGCTCGAGGCATACGGCGCCGCCTACACTTTACAGGAGATGTTGACCGTGAAGTCGGATGACGTGGCGGGCCGCACCAAGGTCTACGAGGCCATCGTACGCGGCGATGACACGTTCGAGGCGGGCATTCCGGAATCGTTCAACGTGCTGGTGAAGGAGATGCGCTCGCTCGGCCTCAATGTCGATCTGCACAATTCGAAGCAGCAACGGCAAAGCCAGAGTGGCGAAGCCGCCGAGGCGGCGGAGTAGCAACCACTGAGACGGAGCATCGACGAAGCGAGCTGGGCCGGGCGGATGAGCGATCTTATCCGACCTCGGCAGGCCGTCGTCGGTCCTCACACGACTGAATGCTCCTTACGGAGAAAGCCATGAATCAAGAGATCATGAATCTTTTCAGCCCGCAGGTGCCGGCTCAGGTCTTTGACCAGATCCGCATCTCGATCGCGAGCCCGGAGAAGATTCTGTCGTGGTCGTACGGCGAGATCAAGAAGCCGGAGACGATCAATTACCGCACGTTTAAGCCGGAGCGCGACGGCCTGTTCTGTGCGCGCATTTTCGGGCCGATCAAGGATTACGAGTGCTTGTGCGGCAAGTACAAGCGCATGAAATACAAAGGCATCATCTGCGAGAAGTGTTCGGTCGAGGTCACGCTGTCGCGGGTGCGGCGCGAACGCATGGGTCACATCGAGCTCGCCGCGCCGGTCGCGCACATCTGGTTCCTCAAATCGCTCCCCTCGCGCATCGGGCTTTTACTCGACATGACGCTCAAGGCGCTCGAGCGCATCCTCTACTTCGAGAGCTACGTGGTGCTCGAGCCGGGATTGACTCCGCTCGAGGATCGCCAGCTGCTCAGCGAGGACGAATATCTCAAGGCGCAGGAGCAATACGGTTCCGACAGCTTCACCGCCGCGATCGGCGCCGAGGCCATTCGCGAGATGCTCAAGGCGCTCGACCTCGACAAGATGCAGGCCGAGTTGCGGGCGGAGCTTGCCGGCTCGGATTCCGACATCAAGAAGAAGAAGGTCGCCAAGCGGCTGAAGATCGTCGAGGCCTTCCAGCAATCCGGCAATAAGCCGGAGTGGATGGTGTTGACGCAAGTTCCGGTCATTCCACCGGATTTGCGGCCGCTGGTTCCCCTTGACGGCGGTCGCTTCGCCACCTCGGACCTGAACGACCTGTATCGCCGCGTCATCAACCGCAACAACCGCCTCAAGCGGCTCATCGAGCTGCGTGCGCCCGATATCATCATTCGCAATGAGAAGCGGATGTTGCAGGAGGCGGTTGATGCGCTGTTCGACAACGGCCGTCGCGGGCGCGTTATTACCGGCGCCAACAAGCGGCCGTTGAAGTCGCTGGCCGACATGCTCAAGGGCAAGCAGGGCCGCTTCCGGCAGAACCTGCTCGGCAAGCGCGTCGACTATTCCGGCCGATCAGTCATTGTGGTTGGTCCGGAGCTCAAGCTGCACCAGTGCGGGCTGCCGAAGAAGATGGCGCTCGAACTGTTCAAGCCGTTCATCTATTCGCGGCTGGACGCCAAGGGGTTGTCCACCACGGTCAAGCAGGCGAAGAAGCTGGTCGAGAAGGAAAAGCCCGAGGTTTGGGATATTCTCGACGAAGTCATTCGCGAGCATCCGGTTTTGCTCAATCGCGCGCCGACGCTACACCGTCTCGGCATCCAGGCGTTCGAGCCGGTGTTGATCGAGGGCAAGGCGATCCAGCTGCATCCGCTCGTCTGCGCCGCGTTCAACGCCGATTTCGACGGCGACCAGATGGCCGTGCACGTTCCGTTGTCGCTCGAGGCGCAGCTGGAAGCGCGCGTCCTCATGATGTCAACGAACAACATTCTGCATCCAGCCAACGGCTCTCCGATCATCGTGCCGTCGCAGGATATCGTGCTTGGTCTCTACTATCTCACGATCGTGCGCGAGGGCGACTCGAGGGAATGGAAGCTTGAGCTCTATTCCGAGGAGCAGCTCAAGCGTGACGGCAAGAAGAAGAACCTCGTGCGCGGGTTCTACCGGGACGTCAGTGAGGTCGAGCACGCGCTCGAGCAGAACGCCATCAGCCTTCACACCAAGATCAAGTACCGGTGGGAAGGAGTCGACGAGCAGGGCAAGCCGGTCCACACGTGGTACGAGACGACGCCTGGGCGCGTCATGCTGGGCCAGGTTCTGCCGAGGCATCCGAAGATTTCCTTCGACATCGTCAACAAGCTCATGACGAAGCGGGAAATCTCCAACATGATCGACCAAGTCTATCGCCACTGCGGTCAGAAGGAGACAGTGATCTTCTGCGATCGCATCATGGCGCTCGGCTTCCATCATGCGTTCAAGGCCGGTATCTCGTTCGGCAAGGACGACATGGTGGTTCCCAGCACCAAGTGGAAGATCATCGACCGGACCCGTGCGCTCGCCAAAGAGTTCGAGCAGCAGTACAACGACGGTCTGATCACCCAGGGCGAGAAGTACAACAAGGTGGTGGACGCCTGGTCGAAAGCGACCGACGAGATCGCCGAAGAGATGATGCATCAGATCTCGTCGGTGGAGCGGGTCGATGCGGGCCATGCCGCTCAGGTCAATTCGATCTACATGATGGCCCATTCCGGAGCCCGCGGCTCGCCGCAGCAGATGCGTCAGCTCGCCGGCATGCGCGGCCTGATGGCCAAGCCTTCGGGTGAGATCATCGAGAGCCCGATCATCAGCAACTTCAAAGAAGGGCTGTCCGTGCTCGAGTATTTCAACTCGACCCACGGCGCGAGGAAAGGGCTGGCGGATACCGCTCTCAAGACCGCGAATTCGGGTTACCTCACCCGGCGTCTGGTCGATGTCGCGCAGGATTGCATCATCACGTTGGAGGACTGCGGCACCTCGGCGGGCATCAAAGTGCGTGCCATCATCGATGCGGGCACCGTGGTCGCCTCGCTCGCGAGCCGAATCCTTGGGCGCACCGCGGCCGAGGACGTTCGCGACCCGTCATCACACAAGGTGATCGTCGAGAGCGGCACTCTGTTGGAGGAGCCGCAGGTCGAGGCGATCATCGCTGCGGGCGTGCAGGAGCTGCGCATCCGTTCGGTGCTCACCTGCGAGACAACCAATGGCGTCTGTGCCAAATGCTACGGGCGCGATCTTGCCCGCGGCACTCCCGTCAACATGGGCGAAGCCGTCGGCGTCATCGCGGCGCAATCCATCGGCGAGCCCGGCACCCAGTTGACCATGCGCACCTTCCACATCGGCGGCGCGGCGCAGATCTCGGAACAGTCGTTCATCGAATCCAACTTCGACGGCACGATCAAGATCAAGAACAAGAATCTGGTCAAGAACTCCGATGGCCAGACCGTCACCATGGCACGCAACATGGTGATTGCCGTACTCGATCCGGACGGGACGGAGCGCGCGGTGCACCGCATCCAGTACGGCGCGCGTCTGCTGGTCGAAGACGGCGATAAGATCAATCGCGGCCAACGCATCGCTGAATGGGACCCCTACACCCGGCCCATCCTCACCGAGGTCGAGGGCACGGCGGGGTTTGAGGATCTGGTCGAAGGCCAATCGATGTCGGAGACTCTCGATGAATCGACCGGCATCGCCAAGCGCGTCGTTATCGATTGGCGCGCCACGCGCGGCGTGGACCTGCGTCCGGCCATCGTGATCAAGGACAAGCAAAACAAGATCATGAAGCTCGCCCGCGGCGGCGAGGCCCGTTATCAACTTGCCGTCGATGCGATCATCTCGGTCGATCCGGGTGCTCACGTGAAGGCGGGCGACGTGATCGCACGCATTCCCACAGAGAGCGCGAAAACCCGCGATATCACGGGCGGTCTGCCGCGGGTGGCGGAGTTGTTCGAAGCGCGCCGACCGAAGGAAGCTGCCATCATCGCGGAAATCTCCGGTACGGTGCGGTTCGGGCGCGACTACAAGAACAAACGTCGCATCATCATCGAACCCAACGAGTCGGATGTGGAGCAGAAGGAATATTTGATTCCCAAGGGCAAACATGTCCACTTGCAGGACGGCGACGTAATTGAAAAAGGCGACGCCATCGTCGAGGGCAATCCTGCTCCGCACGACATCCTGGCAATCAAAGGTGTCGAGGAGCTGGCCGCCTATCTCGTCAACGAAATCCAGGACGTGTACCGGCTGCAAGGCGTCTCCATCAACGACAAGCATATCGAGGTGATCGTCCGCCAGATGTTGCAGAAGGTAGAGGTCGACGACGCTGGTGAAACCGAGCTCATCCAGGGCGAGCAGATCGACAAGATCGAGTTTGACGAGGTCAACGCTCGGGCCAAGGCCGAAGGCAAGAAAGAGGCCGTCGGCCATCCGGTGCTGCTTGGAATCACCAAAGCGTCGCTGCAGACCCGGTCGTTCATCTCGGCGGCGTCGTTCCAGGAGACCACGCGCGTGCTCACCGAAGCCGCCGTCAACGGCAAGATCGACACGCTCGAGGGACTCAAGGAGAACGTCATCGTCGGCCGTCTGATCCCCGCCGGTACCGGCGCCACGATGAACACCCTGCGTGAGGTCGCGGGCAAGCGCGATGCGCTCATCCTGGAGGAGCGAGAGAGGGAGGCTGCCGCGAAAGCCGCCGCGGCAGAAGCTGCCCAACCGGCACAGCTGCCTGCGGCGGAATGATCTTACCTCCATTGCTGGCATTACGTATTCGGGCCGCCCCTGGGCGGCCCGAATTGTTGCCGTTCACCGTCGCAAAACGGCTCCCAGTGTCGGGCAAATTACCGATGCGTTGGAACCAGCCCTCCAAAAAGCCATTTTGTAACGATGACTTGGTAGGTCGCCGGAGCGGAAGACCAGCTTGTCTTTTGCCATGAGCTTGCGCGCCGTCCGATGGAAACCCTGCTCGTCAAAATCTTTGCCACTGCTCTGGCGCTGAGCCAGGTCATCAGCACGCCCGAGGCGGTGAAGACCCAGTTCGATCGCGTGCGCGATCAGCAGGAGGTCGCGCAGCTGCTGGGGGCGGGCTGCAGTCACATGCGCAAAACGTTCGACATCGAGGACATCAACCTCGACGAGCTCATTTCGACTGCGCTCGATGACCCGCAGGCGGTGGGTGAAAACAAGGCATTTCGCGGCATCAATTTCGCCGATCTGCACAGAGCCTACCGACAGTTTTGCAAGAACGAGAGCGTTTCGCCCGCGGCCGTCGATCTCGGCGCTGTCGTTGATTTTTACAACAAAGCGGCTGCCAATTTACCCGACCACACCAAACTCAAAGGGCTCAAGCTTCCCGGCGCGAGCGTGGTATTGGATCGCAAAGGAGAGCGGTTCGCGGAGGTATTCGAGGAAAACCAGCGACGGGTCTGGGTGGTGCTCGCCGATGTTCCGGACTACGTGCGCAACGCTTTCATCGCTGCCGAGGACAAACGTTTCTACCATCACAAGGGTGTGGATGAGCGCGGGTTGATCCGTGCATTTATCGGCAATCTCGCTCAGTCCGGTCGGCCACAGGGGGGGTCGACCATCACCCAGCAGATCGTAAAAAACCTCCTGGTCGGCGAAGATCTCACCTACGAGCGCAAGATCCGCGAGATGATCGTTGCAACTCGGGTCGAGCAGACGCTGAGCAAGGATGAAATTCTCGAGCTCTATCTCAACTCGGTCTATCTCGGCCGTAATTCCTGGGGCATCGAGCTTGCCGCGCGCAGCTACTTCGGAAAATCGGCCAAGGAGCTCACGCTGGAACAGGGCGCGCTGTTGGCTGGCCTCACCAAGGGGCCGAACTACTTTAGTCCCGACCGGCGTCCCGAACGCGCACAGGAGCGGCTCGCCTATGTTCTCAGCCGGTTGCAGGAGGACGGCCTTTTGCCCGCGGCCGAGCCGAGGCGTGGACTACCCGCGCTTCCGCCGCTCGTGCCTTACGAGCGGCCCCGCCGCGACATCGGGTTTCATTTCGTGGACCAGGTCGCGCGGGAGGCCAAGTCGGCCGCCGGCCTCGGGGCCATTACCGCGAATTCATACACGGTGCGCTCCACGATTCATCCACAGTTGCAGCGCGCCGTCGAAGAAACCTTGCAGGAAGGACTGTGGCGGTACGAGCGCAATGCCGGTCGACTGCAATTCCGGGGCGCCGAGGCGAACCTCTCCGGCGCCATTCGCCGCATCGAAGCGGACCGCAAGAGCAGCGACAAGCGGCCGGCCTGGCAGCGGGCGCTCGCCGATGCGCGGCTACCGCTCTACGACGTGCATTGGGCGCCGGCGGTGGTCGTGGAGCGGCCATCGGGCAAGAAGGGCGACACCTGGCGCGTCGGATTGCGCGACGGCCGCATCCTTTCACTGTCGGTGGATAATGCGGCAGCCCAGCGCAAGCTTGCGCTTTACGATGTGGTCTTCGTTCGCGTTGCCGAGGTCAGGGGCAAGGGCGGCGCGCGTGCGGAACTTCGCATCCGGCCGCTTGTTCAGGGCACTGTCATCGTGCTCGAGAACAAGACCGGCCGCATTCTCGCGATGGCGGGCGGTTTCTCCTATCCGTTGAGCCAGCTCAATCGCGCGACGCAGGCGGTGCGCCAACCCGGTTCCGCCATCAAGCCGCTGAGCTATCTGGCAGCACTCGGCAAAGGCTTGCAGCCCAACACGTTGATAACGGACGAGCCCATCACGCTGCCTCCGATCGGCACCGGCTACGCACGTGAACGGGATTACTGGACCCCGAAGAACTACGACGGAGGCTCCGGCGGCATCCTGACCTTGCGCCGGGCCTTGGAGAATTCGCGCAATCTGGCCACCGTGCACCTGCTCGACGGCGGCATCGAGAGCAGCCCCGAAGCCAGCCTCAACCGCATCTGCGCGCTCGCGCTCGAGGCGCAAATATACCGCGAATGCGTGCGGTATTATCCCTTCGTGCTGGGTGCTCAGCCGGTGCGGCCGGTTGATCTCGCGGCCTTCTTTGCAGCGATTGCCAATGAAGGCTTTCATCCCTCCCCGTACGTGATCGACTCGATAGAGCGCAACGGGGTCACCATTTATCGGCATGACCCAAAATCCTCGGTGATGGTCGGCTCGGTTGATCGCGCCGCGTTCTATCAGCTCAAAACCATGCTGCAGGGCGTGTTGGCGCGCGGCACAGCGCGATCGATCGCCGCGCTTTCTCCTTACGTCGCCGGGAAGACGGGCACCTCGGACGACGAGAACGACGCTTGGTTCGTGGGTTTCACCAACGACGTCACCGTCGCGGTCTGGGTCGGCTACGACAACGCTGATGGCAAGCGCCGCACCCTGGGCGGCGGCTCGACCGGGGGTCACGTCGCCGTTCCGATTTTTGAGCCGGTGATTCAAGCGATGTGGGCCAACTTTGCGTCGAAAACCGCGCTCGCACCGCCTTCAGCCGAGGCCAAACGCCAGCTGGCGTGCAAGGCGGTCGATCCTGAGGCCGGCGAAACGCAAGGTGGAGGCGGAAGAGGAGTGACCGAGTGCTTCCGCATCGATCGCCATGGCCAAATCGTGGACACGCAATATCAGCTAGTCTCGCGCGATGAAGCGGAGTACTGGCGCGAATCTCGCGGCTATTACGGCGTAGGGCCGAATGCGACACCGTTCGGTTACTACGGCGGCTACGATCAGCGCCCAGGCTACTACTATTATGGCAACAACGGACGTTATCTCTCGGCGCCGCGCGATTCCTGGCGCATGCCCGGGCCCTACTACGGCCAATCGGATCCTTATCGGCGTGATCCGCGTATACAAGCGTCGCCGCCGCGCGATCCGTATGGGCGCGAGTACCAGTCGCCTCAGCGCATCGACCCCGGTTATCTCTGGGGCAACCGGCGATACTACTGACCGATACCACCGGGGCCGATGACGATGCGCGGTTTCAAGGCTGTCGCCGTTCTGCTGGCGCTGGGGGCATCCAGTGCGACGGCAGGCGCCCAAAACAAAGAGCAGGAATTTCGCGTCGCCGATGTTGCTTCACCGAGCGGGCTTGCCATCGAACAGCTCAAGCCGAAAACCATCGCGTTTTTTGACCGACCGAGCGAGCAGCTCGTCGACCCAGACTCCGGCCTGATGCGATTTGAGGACTGGACCCAGGCGAGGTCGATCGAGAAACAGGTTTTGACGCCGTATCCGAGCTACGCGGAGCCCTACGTCGAGGCGATCGTCGACGGCGTGCGCAAACGCTTCAAAGAAAAGCTGCAGCTGTACGTGGGTGAAGCGCGTTTTGCCCTTGCGCGGCCGCCAGGCTCGATCGATCTGTCGAGCTTTGTGGCGCTCCCGTTCGTCGAACGTATCGATCCCGCGATCAAGCATCGGTTGATCACGTCGGCCGAGGCCGTATCGCCGAAAGATCCGCGTGCCGTCAACAACCAGCATCCGTTGCGCCGCTGGTGCGAGACAAGGCCGGTCACGATCTGCATCCGCTCGCGTTACCAATTCGAAGGCAAGTTGCCGCTTGGTATTCAGATCGCGAACAAAGTGCGGGAGGGCTCGAAGAAGATCGCGGACCACCTCGAGTTCGACAGCGAGCTGACGCTGCGGACGCCTGCGGAGGTCGCCGAACTGGGCCTCAATGCCTTGACCGGCGTTGACACGCCATCGATCGGTGCTCTGGAGCAGAACATCTTCTACGTCAATCAGGTGATCCAATTCGGCAAGCTGCTTGCCATCTTCCAGCGACATCCCGCCGACGCCAATCAGACCATTGTCACGGCTTTCGTCGCACTCGCCGTCGAGGCGAGTTTTCTAGCCAAGAAAAAAGAATTCAGCGCGGTGCCGGTGTTGCGAAACCTCGTGCCGGCGCAAGTGATTGCGGGCAAGAGTTCATTCAATTACGGTAACTCAATCAGCGCCGGGCTGCCGGTCTACGCGCGCAACGAAATCAAGGCGATAGCCGCAATTCTCGACCGAAAATAAAGTTCGGCTGATCCGAGCGGATCAGCGTGGCGGTGAGCCCGCATTCCTCCCATTACGCCCCGCATCGCGGATCGATTGCATCTTGTGCTGACGCGGCACGGCTCAGTCTGCAAAGTTCCAACACTGTGGATTCTCAAAATCGCCGTGTTTGCGTTTTCGAATCCTCCACAGGCACCATTCTGGACTCCTTGCCCCGGTAACGGGTGCTGGCTACCAGAGGGAAACGAGGGGAGGCCGATGCACAACGCATTCGGCCAAACCCGACGCCGTGATCCCCTGCGGCGCCGGAGAGGTTGGGCTGTCAACGCTCGCACTAGCAATTGACGGCGGTCGGCTCGACCGCCAGGCCGAGGGCTTTCGTTTGCCTCCGGCAATCTCCCAGCAAACGCTGCCGCGAGCAGATGCTACGGCGGCGCGTGCGAGCATGCGCGGTCTCGATTGGTTCACCTTTTTTCTCGCCGATATCCAGACCGGGTTTGGCCCCTTCGTCGCAATCTATCTGACAACTCACCACTGGGCACAGTTCGACATCGGCCTCGTCCTCACAGCAGGAGGACTGGTGGCGCTCGCCTGCCAGTTGCCGGGTGGCGCGCTGGTTGATGCCGCCCGCTCGGCGCGCTGGATTGCCGCGTCGGCCGTCACTGCCGTTTGCCTGAGCGCGCTAGCGCTCGCGCTCTGGCCGACGTTCTCGGTGGTCATGGCTTCCCGGATGCTGCATGCGGCTGCAAGCTGCGTGCTCGGGCCGGTGATTGCGGCGATCAGCTTGGGTCTCGTCGGTCACGCAGCGCTGGGCGTGCGGCTCGGCCGCAATGCCCGGTTTGCCTCCATCGGCAACGGCGTCGCCGCCGCGGCCATGGGACTCTGCGGATATCTCATCTCGAATCAGGCGGTGTTCTTTCTCACCGCGCTACTTGCCGTTCCGGCAGTCTTCGCACTTACGCGCATTCGGACGAGCGACCTGGTCCGGCAAAAATCGGCGGCGCAGGCGCCCGCAGGCGTGTGCGGCGTATTGAGTGATCGCCGTCTGCTGGTATTTGCCGGCTGCATTTTGCTGTTCCAGCTCGCCAATGCGGCGCTCCTTCCGATGATGGGAAGCATTTTGAGCGTGCGCTCCGGAATCTGGGCCTCTACCTTCATCGGAGCCTGCATCGTGGTGCCGCAACTCATCGTGGCCGGATCTGCACCCTGGGTCGGACGCGTGGCCGATTCCTGGGGACGCCGTCCGCTGTTGTCGCTCTGCTTTGCGGCTTTGGCGCTGCGCGCGCTGCTATTTGCATTCGTCGCGAACCCGTATTTCGTGGTTGTCATCCAAGTTCTCGATGGCGTATGTGCAACCGTTCTGGGTGTGCTGCTTCCATTGGTGGTCGCTGACATCACCAGGGGATCTGGACGGTTCAATCTCGGACTTGGAGTGGTCGGCAGCGCGGTGGGCATCGGTGCCTCGCTTAGCACCGCACTCGCCGGCTACGCGATCGACCAGTTTGGCAGTACGGTAACGTTCTGTGGTCTCGCCGCCCTGGCCCTTTGCGGACTGGCATTGCTTGGCCTGCTGCTGCCCGAGACAAGGCCGTGCCAAGGTGAACGAATCGCCAATCCGCTGCCGGCGAAGTCTCTCTCGCAGCTGTGACTTAAACGGTAGCGCAAGCCACCAAGTCCAGCCGCCGGTGCTGAGCTTACCCAGCCGCAGTTGGGGTTAAGACGTGCTGGAGAGTGCGCCTAAAACTCTCCGGGCCAGCTATCCGCAGCGTTTGACCCACAGGGCGTTCACAGTTCCGTGAGCAGTCCGTCGGCCCGGCTCGCGAATTTTTCGTCTGCCGGAAACCCGTTGCCGGTTTTCGCGTTCCATTGATCTGTGGAACGCGAACGATCGGAGAGGGGCCGCAATGGATGAGGTGTGTGGGTACGCCAATCGCCCCGTCGCTTTTGTTGCGTCCTATGTGAAATCCCGGTTGCTGGCCCATGCTGCCATTGGGGGCGCCGTGGTGGCCGCCGTGGCGTGCTCGGTCGGCGCCCAATACGGGATTAAAGTCCTCGTCGATTCTCTGGCGGGGGGCGTGGATCACGGTGCGCGCTACGTCTGGCTGGGATTTTTTCTCCTGACCGGCCTGATTGCGGCCGATAACCTGCTATGGCGCCTCGCCGGCTGGATCGCCAGTTTCACCTTCGTCAGCGTTACCGGCGATCTCCGCCGCGACTTATTCCGCCACCTCACCGGGCACGCGCCGAGCTATTTTGCCGACCGCATGCCTGGGACCCTGACAAGCCGTATCACCGCTACGTCCAATGCCGTCTTTACCGCCGAAAACATGTGCGTCTGGAACGTGCTGCCGCCATGCATTGCAACACTGGCGGCGATTCTGTTCGTGTTGACGGTGAGCGTGCCGATGGCCGCGATACTGAGTGTGTTGGCTGGACTCCTTGTCTTCACCATGGCTCATCTCGCTGTCGCCGGCAGGCCTTTGCATCACGAATTTGCCAAGCGCGCCGCAGCGGTGGATGGCGAGATGGTCGACATCGTCGGCAACATGTCGCTGGTGTGGGCGTTCTGTGGTCTCACACGCGAGCATCGCCGCCTTGACGCCGCCATCGATCGCGAATTGGCGGCCCGCCGCCGCAGCTTGATCTACTTGGAAAAGCTGCGCCTCTTCCACGCCGCCATTACCGTTGTGTTGACGATCGCACTGTTGGCATGGGCGATCGTGCTTTGGCAGAACGGCGGGGCGAGCGCCGGTGATGTCGTGCTGGTATGCACGTTGGGTTTATCCATCCTGCACGCGACTCGAGATCTGGCTGTGGCGCTCGTCGACGTGACCCAACACATGGCGAGACTGGCGGAGGCGCTTGCAACACTTCTCGTGCCGCACCGGCTGCGCGATCATCCCAAAGCCGCCACGCTCGCTGCCGCGGGCGCAACCGTCACATTCGACGACATTGGGTTTAGCTATCCTGATGGCCGGAAAGTACTCACCGAATTCACCCTGCACGTGGAAGCAGGTCAGCGGCTGGGGTTGATCGGCCCGTCCGGCAGCGGAAAATCGACGCTGTTCGCATTGCTCCAGCGTTTCTATGATGTGCAGCACGGGCGCGTTCTGATTGCCGGGCAGGATATCTCACGCGTGACCCAGGAAAGTCTGCGGACGGCGATTGCGGTCGTTCCGCAGGACATCTCCCTGTTTCATCGCTCGATCATGGAAAACATCCGTTATGGTCGGCCCGATGCCTCCGATGCCGAGGTGTTCGAGGCAATCGCTGCCGCCAATTGCAGCGATTTCATTGCGAATTTGCCGCAAGGCGTTGCCACGATGGTGGGCGATCGCGGCTTGAAATTGTCACCCGGCCAGCGCCAGCGCATCGGCATTGCCCGCGCCTTTCTCAAAGACGCGCCGATTTTGCTCCTCGACGAGGCGACCTCGGCCCTGGACAGCGAATCAGAGGAAGCAGTTCGGCAGGCATTGGACCGCTTGATGTGCAGCCGAACCGTGATCGCCATCGCGCATCGGCTCTCGACCTTGCGCAGCTTCGACCGGATCATCGTCTTGCAAGCAGGAAGCATTTGTGAGGATGGGCCCCCGCAGGTGCTGGTCGGGCGCAGAGGCGTGTATTCCAAACTGGTCCAGCGCGAAGTTGCCCGGTTGGGGAAACAGGCGGCATAGCGGGAGAGTCGCTGCTCAATCTTCCCCGTCGGATCCGGCTTGTCGGGTCCTGACGTGGTCGCTAAAGCTGCATGCGAAGGCCCAACGAGGCGTTGCCCTCGGTCGCAAAGCTTGCGCCGTATTAACCCTGCGGACCGCAGGATTGCCGCTCGCCTCTTCCAGCCAACGTCCCCGACGGACGGTTTTGAAGGCGGCACGAAATGACCACTCAGGATCAGCTTCTGTTTCGACACGCCCTGTTCGAGCTTGAGGCAAGGTACTGGTACGAGGTGGATTGCAACGCAGGTCGCAAAGCGCACGAATTCTATCTGCCCGATGGGTTGATGGTGGTCGGTCACAACCAATTTCACGGTCGCGAAAAAATCAGGGAATTTTACGAATGGCGCGAGCACCAAGCCAAAAACGCGGTGAGCAGCGTGAAGACGATCCGCCATCTGATCAACAATCTGTTCGTCGAATCGAGCTGCCCGGGTTCTGCCAAGGTGTTGGGGATCGTGAGCTTTTACGGTTCCGTCCAGCCGGCGCCGGCACGCCAGTCGAAGCCGCCCGTGCTGATCGCCGATCTGATCAACGAGTGTGTGTTGGACAATGACAACAATTGGCGATTTCGCTCCCACACGCTGCGACCGGTGTTCATGAGCTATGAGGCGCCGTTGTCGATCGCCGTCGACACGCGGCGTTAAATTGCCTTGGCCAAATCCCACAGTGCAACGCGCAGGGGGCGATTCAGGCGCAAAACCCTCGAATTTCCGGGCTGTTGCGCCTTGACTTCGCCCTGAGCCGCCGATACATACCGCCCACTTTTCGGCAGGCGGTGAGCTTCGCTTGCTTGGAACGGCGTGCCTGGTCCCGCTAACCCGTTGAGACGGTTCAAGTCTCCTTCGGCGCGGGATGGGCGACAGCAGCCTCGAGGAATGAAGCTCAGACGCTGCCTCTGACGACCGTCAGATGAGAAGGGTATGACCGCGTCTGCGTGACGCGGTCCGCTGTGAACGGGTGAGCGCCGAACGCACCGGGAGCGGATGGCGCTCTTCCGTTTTGCGCATTGGATACAAAGATTGCAGGCCGAGCGATGCCGACGATCAATCAGCTAATTCGCAAGCCGCGCGTGACGCAGCATGCGAGAAAGAAAGTGCCCGCCCTGCAGCAGAGTCCGCAAAAGCGCGGTGTATGCACGCGCGTCTACACCACCACTCCGAAGAAACCCAATTCGGCGTTGCGCAAAGTTGCGAAAGTGCGGCTCACCAACGGGTTCGAGGTGATCGGCTACATTCCTGGCGAGGGGCATAATTTGCAGGAACATTCGGTCGTGATGATCCGCGGCGGCCGTGTGAAGGACCTGCCCGGCGTGCGTTACCACGTACTGCGCGGCGTGCTGGACACCCAGGGCGTAAAAAATCGCAAGCAGAGGCGCTCCAAATATGGAGCCAAGCGACCCAAGTGATTGGGTCGTTTTGACGAGAGCACAACCATGTCACGCCGTCACAGTGCCGAAAGGCGAGAGATAAACCCGGACCCGAAATACGGGAATCTGGTGGTCTCGAAGTTCATGAATTCGATCATGCGCGCCGGCAAAAAGTCGGTGGCCGAGAGCATCGTTTACGGCGCCTTCGACATCATCGAAGGCAAGACGAAGCAGAATCCAATCTCCGTCTTCGAGCAGGCACTCGATAACGTGATGCCGTCGATCGAGGTTCGGTCGCGCCGGGTCGGCGGTGCCACCTATCAGGTTCCAGTCGAAGTCCGCGCCACGCGCCGGCAGGCGCTGGGAATCCGCTGGATCATCTCGGCCGCGCGCGAACGCAACGAAAAGACCATGACCGAGCGGCTCTCAGCCGAGTTGCTCGATGCATCGAATAGCCGGGGAAACGCCGTTAAGAAGCGCGAAGATACACACCGAATGGCCGAGGCCAATCGGGCGTTCTCGCATTATCGCTGGTGAGAGCCGGCCAAGAATTCACGGAATTGAACGCGCATGCCCCGCAGCCACCCGATCGAGGATTATCGCAATTTCGGCATCATGGCTCACATCGATGCCGGAAAAACGACCACGACCGAGCGCATCCTCTATTACACCGGCAAAAGCCACAAAATGGGCGAGGTCCATGAGGGCGCGGCCACCATGGACTGGATGGAACAGGAGCAGGAGCGCGGCATCACAATCACCTCGGCCGCGACCACCGCCTTCTGGAAGGGCAAGCGCCTCAACATCATCGACACGCCCGGACACGTGGACTTCACCATCGAAGTGGAACGAAGCCTGCGCGTCCTCGACGGCGCTGTCTGTGTTCTCGACAGCAATCAGGGCGTCGAACCGCAGACCGAGACAGTCTGGCGCCAAGGCGACAAGTACAAGGTCCCGCGCATCGTCTTCTGCAACAAGATGGACAAAGTGGGTGCTGACTTTTTCCAGTGCCTCAAAGACATCGTGGATCGATTGGGTGCCAAGCCGGTTCCGATCCAGCTGCCGATTGGAGCCGAGCAGCAGTTCAAGGGTATCGTTGATCTGGTGCGGATGAAGGGCGTGGTGTGGGACGAGGAGACGCTCGGCGCCAAGTATCACGATGTCGAGATTCCCGCCGACATGCTCGAGCAGGCGCGCGAATACCGCGAAAAGATGGTCGAAGCCGCCGTCGAGCTCGATGACGACGCCACGGCAGCCTATCTCGAAGGCAAGGAGCCCGACGAGGCGACGCTGCGGCGGCTCATTCGCAAGGCAGTCATGACCGGCGCGTTCTTCCCGGTACTGGCCGGCTCTGCCTTCAAGAACAAAGGCGTGCAGCCGCTGCTCGATGCGGTGGTGGACTACTTGCCGTCGCCGGTCGACGTGCCGCCGATCAAAGGTATCGACAACAAGGGCAACGAGGTTGTCCGCCGGGCCTCCGATAGCGAGCCGTTGGCTTTGCTCGCGTTCAAGATCATGGATGATCCGTTTGTCGGTACCATCACGTTCTGCCGCATCTATTCAGGTCGGCTCGAAAGCGGCAGCGGGGTCATCAACTCGACCAAAGATCGAAAAGAACGCATCGGCCGCATGTTGCTTATGCACGCAAACAATCGTGAGGACATCAAGGAAGCCTATGCAGGGGACATTGTCGCGCTCGCGGGTCTCAAGGACGTGCGCACCGGCGACACGCTCTGTGACCCACAAAAATCGGTGATTCTCGAGAAGATGGAGTTTCCCGATCCGGTTATCGAGATCGCGATCGAACCCAAATCAAAGGCGGATCAGGAGAAACTCGGCGTCGCGCTGGCCAAGCTGGTCGCCGAGGATCCCTCGTTCCGGGTCACCACGGACCAGGAGTCGGGCCAAACCATCATCAAAGGAATGGGCGAGCTCCACCTCGATATCAAAGTCGACATTTTAAAGCGCACGTACAAGGTCGACGCCAACATCGGCGCGCCGCAGGTCGCCTATCGCGAGAAGATCACTCGCCAGGTCACGAAAGATTACACGCACAAGAAACAGACCGGCGGGGCCGGCCAATATGCCCGCGTGAAAATCGTCGCCGAGCCGTTGCCTCCGGCCGGCGGTTTCGCGTTCGAAAATGACATCGTCGGCGGCACGGTGCCGAAGGAGTACATCCCGGGAGTGGAGAAGGGCCTCGAGTCGGTATTGGGGTCCGGCGTCCTTGCTGGTTTTCCAGTGGTCGATCTCAAAGTGACGCTCGTAGACGGCGCCTATCACGACGTCGATTCATCGGCGCTCGCTTTCGAAATTTGCGCCCGCGCAGCATTGCGCGAAGCGCTGCGCGACGGCGGTCCGGTCCTGCTCGAGCCGATCATGAAGGTCGAGGCGGTCACGCCCGAGGAATACACCGGCTCGGTTATCGGCGACCTCAATTCGCGGCGTGGGCAGATCCAGGGTCAGGACGTGCGCGGCAACGCCAACGTCGTCAATGCGATGGTGCCGCTCGCGAACATGTTCGGCTACGTGAGCAATCTGCGCTCCATGTCGCAGGGCCGCGCCACGTTCACCATGCAATTCGATCATTACGCGGAAGTGCCGCGCGCGATCGCCGACGAAATCCAGGCAAAATTCGCCTGACCAAAAGATCACAGGACCGCAACGGAGAGTCCCATGGCCAAGCAGAAGTTTGAACGCACGAAGCCGCATTGCAATGTGGGGACGATCGGGCATGTGGACCACGGCAAGACGACGCTGACGGCGGCGCTGACCAAGGTGTCTGCGGACAAGGGCTGGACCTCGACCTTTGTGTCGTACGACCAGGTGGCGAAGGCGTCGGAGAGCCAGGGGCGGCGCGACGCGAGCAAGATTTTGACGATTGCCACGAGCCACGTGGAATACAGCACGCAGAAGCGCCACTACGCGCATGTCGACTGCCCCGGGCATGCCGACTACGTCAAGAACATGATCACCGGTGCGGCGCAGATGGACGGCGCGGTCCTGGTGGTTTCGGCGGCGGACGGGCCGATGCCGCAGACGCGCGAGCACATTCTGTTGGCGCGGCAGGTGGGGGTGCCCTACATCGTGGTTTTTCTCAACAAGGTTGACGTGGTTGACGATCCGGAGCTGCTCGATCTGGTGGAGCTGGAGGTGCGCGAGCTGCTCACGAAGTACCAGTTTCCCGGGGACAAGGTTCCGGTCATTCGCGGGGCTGCGATCAAGGCGCTCAACGGCGAGAAGGGTGAGTTGGCGGACGAGGCGATCCTCAAGCTGTTTGAAGCGCTCGACACGTTCGTGCCGCTTCCGGAGCGGCCGATCGATCAGCCGTTCCTGATGCCGATCGAGGACGTGTTTTCGATCTCGGGGCGCGGCACGGTGGTGACCGGGCGGATCGAGCGGGGCAAGATCAAGGTGGGCGAGGAGGTTGAGATCGTCGGGCTGCGCGACACGCAGAAGTCGGTGGTGACCGGTGTGGAGATGTTCCGCAAGCTGTTGGACGAGGGGGTTGCGGGCGACAATGTGGGCTGCCTGCTGCGCGGCATCGACAAGGATGCGGTGGAGCGCGGGCAGGTTCTGTGCAAGCCGGGCTCGGTCAAGCCGCACAAGAAGTTCAAGGCGGAGGCATATATCCTGACCAAGGAGGAGGGCGGCCGGCACACGCCGTTCTTCAACAATTACCGGCCGCAGTTTTACTTCCGCACCACGGATGTGACCGGACAGGTGACGCTGCCGGCGGGGACCGAAATGATCATGCCGGGCGACAACGCGGCGATGGATGTGGAGCTGATCACGCCGATTGCGATGGAGGAGAAGCAGCGCTTCGCCATTCGCGAGGGCGGCAAGACGGTCGGCGCCGGCGTGGTCGTCACCATCACGGAATGAAGCGGCACGGCGAGAGGACAGGATCGACAGCCCGGGCGATGCAAAATTTTCCGCATCCATTGGCTGCTCTTCGTCGGTCATCGGAGTAATCATGAACGGCCAGAATATCCGTATCCGGCTCAAAGCCTTCGATCACCGCATCCTTGACGCGTCGACCCGCGAGATCGTGGCAACGGCCAAGCGCACCGGCGCGCAGGTGCGCGGGCCGATTCCGCTGCCGACCCGCATCGAAAAGTTTACCGTCAACCGCTCGCCGCACATCGACAAGAAGAGCCGTGAGCAATTTGAGATGCGCACCCATAAGCGCCTGCTCGACATCGTCGATCCCACGCCGCAGACAGTCGATGCCCTGATGAAGCTCGATCTCGCCGCCGGCGTCGATGTCGAGATCAAGCTCTGAGCTGCGCGAGACGAGGGGTCAGGCAAATGCGTTGCGGGGTGATCGCGCAAAAGGTCGGGATGAGCCGGGTCTTTACCGAGTCGGGCGAACACGTGCCGGTAACCGTGCTGCGCCTTGCCAACTGCCAGGTCATCGCGCACCGCACCAAGGACAAGAACGGCTATGTCGCGCTGCAGCTTGGTGCTGGCAGCCGTAAGCCGAACAACCTGACCAAGGCCGATCGCGGCCATTTCGCTACCGCCAAGGTCGAGCCCAAACGCAAGCTTGCCGAGTTCCGGGTCGACGAGAGCGACCTTATCCCGGTCGGCGCCGAGATCACCGCCGATCACTTTGTGGTCGGCCAATTCGTGGACGTAACCGGCACCTCGATCGGCAAAGGCTATGCCGGACCGATGAAGCGTTGGAATTTCGGAGGCCTACGGGCGTCCCATGGCGTCTCCATCTCCCATCGCTCGCACGGTTCAACCGGCGGACGGCAGGATCCGGGCAAGACGTTCAAGAACAAAAAGATGGCCGGCCACATGGGCGTGGAACGCGTGACCACCCTCAATCTGAAAGTAGTGCAGACCGATGTTGATCGCGGACTCATTCTGCTCGAGGGCGCGGTGCCGGGCGCCAAAGGCGGTTGGATCACGTTGCGCGATGCGGTGAAAAAGAAGCTTCCAAAGGAAGCTCCCAAACCCGGCAAGTTCCGGGTCGCAGACGGCGCGTCTGCCGGGTCGACCGAGGCAGCCACAGCCGAGCAAGCGACTACCGCGGGTAAGGAGGGCGAGTGATATGGAACTGAAAGTCATGTCACTCGACGGGAAGGAGGCCGGTTCAATCGAGTTGCCGGCTGCGATTTTCGGCCTCGAGCCGCGCGCGGACCTCCTGCATCGCTGCGTGCGCTGGCAGCTCGCCAAGCGGCAGCGCGGCACCCACGATGTCAAGAACCGCAGCGAAATCAATCGGACCGGCAAGAAGATGTATCGCCAGAAAGGCACCGGTTCGGCCCGCCACGGTTCCGCCAGGGTCAACTTGTTCCGCGGCGGCGGCAGATCGTTTGGGCCGACGCCGCGCAGTCACGCGATCGCGCTGCCCAAGAAGGTGCGTGCGCTCGCCCTCAAGCACGCCCTCTCTGCCAAGGCGAAGGACGGCGCCATCATCGTCCTTGACGCTGCGCAAGTGAAGCATGGCAAGACCGGCGCTCTGCGCAAGAGCTTTGCCGGTCTTGGCCTGACCAGCGCGCTGATCATCGATGGTGCTGCGGTCGAGGCGAGCTTCGCCCTTGCCGCGCGCAATATCCCGAACATCGACGTGCTGCCGGTGCATGGTATCAACGTGTACGACATCTTGCGCCGGCCGAAGCTGGTGCTGACCAAATCCGCTGTCGAAGCGTTGGAGGCGCGCTTCAAATGAGCACCTCAGATCCGCGCCACTATGACGTGATCGTTGCGCCGGTGATCACCGAGAAGGCGACGCTCGCCTCCGAGCGCAACCAGGTGATGTTCAAGGTGTCAAAGCACGCGACCAAACCGCAGATCAAGGAAGCGGTGGAGAAGCTCTTCGACGTCAAGGTCAAGAGCGTCAACACGCACGTGCGCAAAGGCAAGATCAAGGCATTCAAGGGAACGATTGGTGAGCAGTCTGCGGTCAAGCGCGCAATCGTGACGCTCGAAGAAGGCCATCGAATCGACGTGACCACGGGTCTTTGAGGACGTAGCGCAATGGCATTGAAGTCTTACAACCCGGTCACGCCCGGCCAGCGGCAGCTGGTACTGGTCGATCGTTCGGGCCTGCATGGCAGCGCGCCGGTGAAACGGCTGACCCAGGGGAAGAATTCGACGGGCGGACGCAACAACAATGGTCGTATCACCGTGCGCTTTCGCGGTGGCGGCCATAAACGCGCGTACCGCAAGATCGATTTCAAACGACAAAAATTTGATGTCGCCGCTACGGTCGAGCGCATCGAATACGACCCAAATCGCACGGGCTTCATCGCGCTTGTCAAATACCAAGACGGTGAACTTGCCTACATTCTGGCGCCGCAAAGGCTTTCGCCCGGCGATACGGTGGTTTCCGGCGAGCACGTAGACGTGAAGCCCGGCAACGCCATGCCTGTCGGCAACATTCCGATTGGAACGATCGTTCACAACGTCGAAATCAAGATCGGCAAGGGCGGCCAGATCGCGCGCTCGGCCGGTACTTATGCGCAGATCGTGGGTCGCGACGGCGAATATGTCATTCTTCGGCTGAATTCCGCCGAGCAACGCCTCGTGCACGGTCGCTGCATGGCAACGGTCGGCGCCGTATCGAATCCCGACAACATGAACGTTTCGATCGGCAAGGCCGGGCGCAAGCGCTGGCTCGGGCGGATGCCGCACAACCGCGGCGTATCGATGAACCCGATCGACCACCCGCATGGCGGAGGCGAGGGGCGCACATCGGGCGGTCGACATCCGGTGACCCCGTGGGGATTCCCGACCAAAGGCAAGAAGACGCGCCGCAACAAATCCACCACCAAATTCATCGTTTCGAGCCGCCACGCGCGGAGCAAAAACTAGAAGAGGACTGCACCCATGGCGCGTTCGGTTTGGAAAGGCCCGTTTGTGGACGGCTATCTCCTGAAAAAGGCAGAAGCGTCCAGAACCTCCGGCCGGCACGAAATGATCAGAATCTGGAGTCGGCGCTCGACCATCCTGCCGCAATTCGTCGGCCTGACGTTTGGTGTCTACAACGGGCAGAAGCATATTCCCGTGCTGGTTACCGAAGAGATGGTGGGTCACAAGTTCGGGGAATTCGCTCCAACGCGGGTCTTTTACGGCCATTCGTCCGATCGCAAGGCCAAGCGGGCAGCGGGTCCCGCCGCGCCAGGCGCGGCCGCTGCGCCCGCGGGAGAGGCGCCATCAGCACCGGCGGGCGGCGCAAGCTCCTAGCAACGAGAGAAGGGACATGGGGAAAAAGTCACGCGAGCGCACGCTTTCCGAGAACGAAGCAAAAGCGGTCGCCCGCATGCTGCGGGTAAGCCCGCAGAAGCTCAATCTCGTGGCGCAACTCATCCGCGGAAAAAAGGTGGCGACCGCGCTGGCCGATCTTCAATTTTCGCGCAAGCGCATTGCCGGCGACGTACGCAAATGTCTTGAGTCCGCGATCGCGAATGCCGAAAACAATCACGACCTCGACGTCGATGATCTCGTCGTTGCCGAGGCGCATGTCGGCAAGGCGCTTGTCATCAAACGTTTTCACGCGCGCGGCCGCGGGCGCATGGGTGGTATTTTCAAGCCGTTCGCCAACCTCACGATAGTCGTGCGTCAGGTCGAGGCAGCGGCGTCTTAGGAGCAATCATGGGTCAGAAGGTCAATCCCGTCGGCTTGCGGCTCGGCATCAATCGGACATGGGATTCGCGCTGGTACTCCGGAAAAAAAGAGTACGGCCAGCTACTGCACGAGGACGTGAAGATCCGCGAAGAGCTGATGAAGGATCTCAAGCAGGCCGCCGTGTCGAAGATCATGATCGAGCGCCCACACAAGAAATGTCGTGTCACGGTTCAATCGGCTCGGCCGGGCGTGGTCATCGGCAAGAAAGGTGCCGACATCGAGAAGCTTCGCAGAAAGGTCGCCACGCTGACGAAATCGGATGTCGTGATCAATATCGTCGAAATCCGCAAGCCGGAACTGGATGCCCAGCTCGTCGCGGAATCGATCGCGCAACAGCTCGAGCGTCGCGTCGCATTTCGCCGCGCCATGAAGCGCGCGGTCCAGTCGGCAATGCGGCTGGGCGCCGGTGGGATTCGTATCAATTGTTCGGGACGCCTCGGCGGAGCCGAGATCGCCCGTATGGAATGGTATCGCGAAGGCCGCGTGCCGCTGCACACCTTGCGCGCGGACGTCGACTACGGCGTGGCTACCGCCTTTACCACCTATGGCACCTGCGGCGTGAAGGTCTGGATCTTCAAAGGTGAGATCATGGAGCACGACCCGATGGCCCAGGACAAGAAAATGGCCGAAGGCGACGGCGGCCGTCCGCGTCGCGACGCCTCCTGAGTGCTTGTGGGCGAGGAATAACAAGGACACGCGGCCATGCTGCAACCAATGCGCACCAAATTCCGCAAGGCGCACAAAGGGCGCATCAAAGGCATTGCGACCTCGGCCATCGATCTTGCGTTCGGGCAGTTCGGCCTCAAGGCGCTCGAGCCGGAGCGCATCACGGCGCGCCAGATCGAGGCGGCGCGCCGGGCGCTTACCCGCCACATGAAGCGGGCGGGGCGGGTCTGGATCCGTATCTATCCGGACGTCCCGGTGTCGAAGAAGCCGCTCGAGGTACGCATGGGTTCAGGCAAGGGCGCACCCGAATTCTGGGTTGCCCGTGTCAAGCCGGGACGCGTCTTGTTCGAAGTCGATGGCGTATCGGAGGCACTCGCGCGCGAGGCACTTGGCCTCGCCGCCGCCAAGCTGCCGGTCAAGACGCGTTTCATCGAGCGCATCGCGGAATAGCGAGGATCCGACAATGAAGCCGGGCGATATCCGCGCCATGACCATCGATCAGCTCGACGACGAGGTCCTCAAGCTTAAGAAGGAGCGCTTCAACTTGCGCTTTCAGAAGGCGACGGGACAGCTCGAGAATACCGCGCGGGTGCGCCAGGTTCGTCGCGACATCGCCCGCATCAAGACCATTGCGGCGCAGAAGCGCGTCGGCAGGCTAGAGCTCGCGGCGCAAGCTGCGGAATCGCAGGCCGGCAAGCCGCGGCGCGGCGCGCGTGCGAAATCCAAGTCGGAGTAAACAGAGATGCCGAAGCGCACGCTTCAGGGCGTCGTGGTGAGCGACAAGCAGGACAAGACCGTGGTGGTGCGCGTAGAGCGCCGCTTCACGCACCCGGTCATGAAGAAGACCGTGCGGCGCACCAAGAAGTATTACGCTCATGATGAAAAGAATGACTACCACGTGGGCGACATCGTCTGGATCGAGGAGCGGCGCCCGCTGTCAAAGCTCAAGCGTTGGGAAGTGATCCAAGGCGAGAAGAAGAAGGTCGTGTGAGCGCGATGTGCGTGTGGATTGAGCGAACGAGGGTCGCGCCATGATTCAAATGCAGACCAATCTCGACGTGGCCGACAATTCCGGCGCACGCCGCGTCATGTGCATCAAGGTGCTCGGCGGCTCGAAGCGCAAATATGCGACGATCGGCGACGTGATCGTGGTTTCAGTAAAGGAAGCGATCCCGCGCGGGCGCGTGAAGAAAGGCGAGGTCATGAAGGCGGTGGTGGTCCGGATCGCCAAGGACATCAAGCGTCCGGACGGCTCCATCATTCGCTTCGATCGCAACGCCGCGGTGCTGATCAATCCGCAGATGGAGCCGGTCGGCACGCGCATCTTCGGCCCGGTCCCGCGGGAGCTGCGCGCAAAGAATCATATGAAGATCATTTCGCTGGCGCCCGAGGTTCTGTGATGGCCGCAAAAATTCGCAAAGGCGACAAGGTGATCGTGCTCGCCGGCCGCGATAAAGGGCGCAGCGGCGAGGTGGTCGAAGTGCGCACCGATCAAGGCCGCGCCCTGGTTCGCGGGATCAACATGGTCAAGCGCCATCAGAAACAGAGCGCGCAGCAGGAGGGCGGCATCATTTCGAAGGAAGCGACCGTGCACCTCTCCAATCTGGCCCTTGCCGATCCCAAAGACGGCAAGCCGACCCGCGTTGGATTCAAGTTCGTGGGCGAAGGCGACAACCGACGCAAGGTGCGGTTTGCCAGACGTTCGGGAGTGGAGATCGATGGCTGATAACAAACACGAAGCAAAGCCTGAGGCGCCAGAGAAAGCACAAAAGCCCGCCCGGCCGCAGCAGCCCGTGGGCAAAGGTCAGCAGGCGCAAAAGGCCGATCGCTCGGAAAAGGCCGGCGCGTCTGGCAAAGGCGAGCGCACGGAAAAACCTGCCAAGCCGAGGCCGCCAGAGGAGCGTGTGACGCCGCGGCTGCGAACCTACTTCGACGGTGTGGTGCGGGAGAACTTGTCGAAAGAGTTCGGCTACCGCAGCCGTCTCCAGGTGCCGGTCATCGAGAAGATCGTCATCAATATGGGGATCGGCGAGGGAGTCAATGACCGCAAGAAGGTCGAGTCTGCCGCCAATGATCTCGGCCTGATCGCGGGGCAAAAAGCGGTCATCACCAAGGCGCGAAAATCGATTGCCACGTTCAAGGTACGCGACGGCCAGCCGATCGGTTGCAAGGTGACGTTACGCAAGGCGCGCATGTACGAGTTCGTCGACCGGCTGATCAATATCGCGCTGCCGCGGGTGCGAGACTTCCGCGGGCTGTCGCCGAAGAGCTTCGATGGTCGAGGCAATTACACGATCGGGATCAAGGAACACATCATTTTTCCCGAAATCGATTACGACAAGGCCGCCGACATCTGGGGGATGGATATTACGGTTTGCACCAGCGCCAAGACGGACGATGAGGCACGCGCGCTGCTGCGGGCATTCAATTTTCCTTTCCGACAATGAAGTCTTCCGCAGCTGCGGAAAGCAGGAGACGTTGATGGCAAAGAAGAGCTCAATCGAAAAGAACAATCGGCGCCGCAAGCTGAGCAAAAAGTATTCCGGCCGGCGTGCCCGTTTGAAGGCGATTGCGCGCGACAAGACGAAGCCGATGGAGGAGCGTTTCGCGGCAACCCTCAAGCTCGCGGAATTGCCACGCAATTCGTCGGCCAACCGTGTCCGCAATCGTTGTGAAATGTCCGGCCGGCCGCGCGGATACTATCGCAAACACAAGCTGTCGCGTATCGCGCTGCGGGATCTTGGCTCCAAGGGGCTCATTCCCGGTTTGCTGAAGTCGAGTTGGTGAGGAGGTCGAGCCATGAATGATCCGCTCGGCGATATGATCTCGCGCATTCACAACGCGCAAATGCGCAACAAGTCAAAAGTATCGAGCCCGTCATCCAGACTGCGCGTGAGCGTGCTCGACGTGTTGAAGACCGAGGGCTTCATCCGCGGCTATGCCGCGGTCGAGCACGCGAACGGACGCAAAGAGCTCGAAATCGAGTTGAAATATTTCGAGGGGGAGCCCGTGATCCGCGAGATTTCCCGGGTATCCAAGCCGGGGCGGCGCGTTTATGCCTCGGTGCGGGGTCTTCCCCGTGTCAATAACGGGCTCGGAGTCGCGATCTTATCCACGCCCAAGGGGGTGATGGCCGACCATGACGCCCGCGACAACAATGTAGGGGGCGAAATCCTCTGTACCGTGTTCTAAACCGTGCGGATAACACAGCTATGTCTCGAGTCGGAAAGAAACCCGTCGCAATACCGTCCGGTGTCACCGCCACCGTGGAGGGACAGGTGGTGAAGGTGAAGGGACCGAAAGGGGCCCTTTCGCTCGTGCTCCACGGCGACATCGAGGCCAAGGTGCAAAGCGGCGAAATCAAGGTTGATCCGCGCAGCGAAACCAAGCGCGCGCGCGCGATGTGGGGCACCTATCGCTCCCTGCTTGCGAACATCATGACCGGAGTTACCAAAGGGTTCGAACGTAAGCTCGAGATCAGTGGCGTCGGCTATCGCGCCGCGGTGCAAGGCAAGAATCTTCAGGTCCAACTCGGCTACAGCCACGACATCAGCTATCCGATTCCGGAGGGCATCACCATCGCTACGCCAAGACCGACCGAGATCGTGGTCACTGGCATCGACAGGCAGAAGGTGGGGCACGTGGCCGCCGAAATCCGCGCCTTCCGCACGCCTGAACCCTACAAGGGAAAGGGCGTCAGATATTCGGACGAATATATCTTCCGCAAGGAAGGTAAGAAGAAGTGATGGGAACGCACCATGGCGACAGTCGCTGACCGGACCTCCCGGCGAACGGCAAAGGTGCGGCGCAACGTGCGCCAGGCCGCGGGCAATCGCGTCCGTCTTTCGGTGTTTCGCTCGTCAAAGCACATTTATGCACAGATCATCGACGACAGGAAAGGCGAGACGATTGTGTCGGCATCCTCGCTGGAAAAGGAGATGCGCGGCAGCCTCAAGACCGGCGCCGATATCGAGGCGGCCAAGGCGGTGGGAAAACGGGTCGCCGAACGCGCCGCGGCAAAGGGAGTAAAAGATGTGGTTTTCGATCGCGGCGGCTATCTCTACCACGGCCGCGTGAAGGCACTGGCGGATGCCGCGCGCGAGGGCGGACTTAACTTCTGATGTCCCCGTACCCGGCAATTCCATACAGATTGGAACGGAAACATGGCACGTGAACCACGCGAGCGTCGTGATCGCGAAGAGCGTGAAAGTGAATTCACCGACAAGCTCGTTCATATCAACCGAGTGGCAAAAGTGGTGAAGGGCGGCCGCCGCTTCGGCTTTGCCGCCCTGGTGGTGGTCGGCGACGAAAAAGGGCGTGTCGGTTTCGGCCATGGCAAGGCGCGCGAGGTTCCCGAGGCCATCCGCAAGGCGACCGACGCCGCCAAGCGCGGTCTCATTCGCGTACCCCTGCGCGAGGGCCGCACGCTCCATCATGATGTGGCCGGGCGCCACGGCGCCGGCCGGGTGTTTCTGCGTGCGGCGCCTCCGGGCACCGGCATCATTGCCGGCGGGCCGATGCGCGCCGTATTTGAAACTCTGGGAATGCAGGACGTGGTGGCGAAGTCGCTCGGCTCGTCCAATCCGTACAACATGGTGCGCGCGACCTTCGATGCACTCAAGCGCCAGGACAGCCCGCGTTCCGTCGCCGCCCGTCGCAATCTCAAAGTATCGACCTTGCAGGCGCGCCGTCGCGAGCTGGGCGAGGGCGAGCAACCCGCCGATTCAACCTGATCCGGGGAGTGCCGACATGAGCAAAAATGACAGGCTGATCCGGATCGAACAAACCGGGAGCCCGATTCGCCGTCATAGCAGCCAACGCGAGACATTGATTGGGCTCGGCCTCAACAGGATCGGCCGCGTCGCCCAGGTGCCCGACACGCCGCAGGTCCGCGGAATGATCGCCAAGGTCAAGCATTTGGTCCGGGTGAAGGACGAAACGGGAGCGAGCCGATGAAGCTGCACGAAATCGCTGACCGTCCCGGGGCGCGGAAAAACCGTGCCCGCATCGGCCGCGGTATCGGCTCTGGTACGGGAAAAACCAGCGGGCGCGGCGGCAAAGGCCAAACCGCCCGGTCCGGTGTACGCATCAAGGGCTTCGAAGGCGGCCAGATGCCGCTGCACCGTCGCCTGCCCAAGCGCGGCTTTAAGAACAAGGCATTCGGACGCAAGCTGAACGAGGTCAATCTCGGCAAAGTTCAGGCGGCGATCGATGCCGGCACGCTCGACGCGAACGCGACCGTGGATGCACAAGCCTTGGTGAAGGCAGGGGTGCTCAGGCGCGCCAAGGACGGAGTCCGATTGCTGGGTTCCGGTGAGATCAAGGCCAAGGTCGCCTTCTCCATCTGGGGCGCGTCAAAATCGGCGATCGCTGCGGTTGAAAAGGCGGGCGGTTCGGTTGCTATCCTAGCCCCCAAGCGGGAAGCCGGCGAACAGGCTGCCTGATGCCTATATAGGTCGAACCGCGCCGCGCGGTTTCTCTGTGGGGCGGCAATTGGAGCTCCGAAGCGATGGTCTCTGCAGCAGAACAACTCGCCGCCAACCTCAATTTCTCCGCCCTCGCCAAGGCCGAGGAACTCAAGAAGCGCATCTGGTTCACGGTTGGCGCGCTCCTGGTCTATCGGTTCGGCACCTACATTCCCCTGCCAGGCATCGATCCGTCCGCCTGGGACCAGATCTTTCGGTCGCAGGCGGGGGGCATTCTCGGCATGTTCAACATGTTCTCTGGCGGTGGCATTCACCGCATGGCGATCTTCGCCCTGAACATCATGCCGTACATTTCGGCTTCGATCATCATTCAATTGATGACGACCGTCTCCCCTACGCTCGAGCAACTCAAGAAGGAGGGGGAGCAGGGCCGCAAGGTGATGAACCAATACACCCGCTATCTGACGGTACTGCTCGCGGCTTTCCAATCCTATGGTATCGCGGTCGGGCTTGAAGGTGCGGGCAATGTCGTCACCGACCCCGGTTGGTTCTTCCGCATCGCCACCGTCATCACGCTTACCGGCGGCACCATCTTCCTGATGTGGCTCGGCGAGCAGGTCACCTCGCGCGGCATCGGCAATGGCATCTCGCTGATCATCCTTTCCGGCATCGTAGCGGAATTGCCGTCCGCGATTGCCGGCACCCTCGAGCTGGGCCGCCAGGGCGCGTTGTCGACCGGGCTCATTCTTGTCGTGCTGGTCATGGCGGTCGCGGTCATTGGGTTCATCGTGTTCATGGAGCGCGCGCAGCGCCGGCTGTTGATTCAGTATCCTAAACGCCAAGTCGGCAACCGCTTGTTCGAGGGCCAATCCTCGCATCTGCCGCTCAAGCTCAACACCTCCGGCGTGATTCCACCGATCTTCGCTTCCTCGCTGCTTCTGCTGCCGACCACGGTTGCGAATTTCAACGCAGGGCAGGGCCCCGATTGGTTCGTTGCCATCACCACCCAGCTCGGACATGGCCGACCGCTGTTTCTCATTCTCTATGTCGGCCTGATCATCTTCTTCGCCTTCTTCTATACTGCGATCGTGTTCAATCCCACGGAAACGGCGGAAAATCTGAAGAAGCACGGCGGATTCATCCCGGGTATTCGGCCGGGCGAGCGGACCGCGGAATACATCGACTACGTGCTTTCGCGCATCACCGTGATCGGCGCCGCGTATCTGGCGCTGGTTTGTCTGCTGCCGGAAATTCTGATCTCCTATGCTGCAGTGCCGTTCTATTTCGGCGGTACCTCGCTTCTCATCGTGGTCAGCGTCACAATGGATACGGTGGCGCAAATTCAGGGTTACCTGTTGGCGCACCAGTACGAAGGTTTGATCAAGCGATCGAAGCTGCGGGGGCGGCGTAGATGAGATTGATACTGCTCGGCCCGCCGGGGGCCGGCAAAGGCACTCAGGCTCAACGTCTCGTCAGCAAGCACGACTTGGTGCAGCTTTCCACCGGCGACATGCTGCGCGCGGCAATCAAGGCGGGCACGCCGGTGGGGCTCCGTGCCGGCGACATCATGGCGCGCGGCGAGCTCGTGCCTGATGACGTGGTTGTGGCGATCGTCTCCGATCGCATCGATCAGCCCGATGCGCGCAACGGATTCGTCCTCGACGGATTTCCCCGCACCGTCCCCCAGGCGCATGCGCTCGACCGCATGCTTAAAGAGAAGGGCCTCAAGCTCGACGCGGTGATTGAGCTGAAAGTGGACGAGGGCGCCCTGCTCAAGCGCATCGAAAGACGATGCGCCGAGATGCGAGCGCGCGGCGAGTCGCTGCGCCCGGACGACAACCCGGAGGCGCTGCGACGCCGGCTCGGTGCTTACCGGGATCAGACGGCGCCGCTCGTCACTTATTACCAGTTACAGAGCGTACTGCGCTCGGTCGACGGGATGGCTGTGATCCCGCAGGTCGCAAATGCGATCGATCGCGTGCTCGCGGGAGCGGTCAAGGGAGCCCCCGCCAGGCGCTCCTCTGCCGGGTCGCGGGCGAGTTCCGCGCGAGCCCGAAAAAAATCTGCCGCAGGGGGAGATCCCAAGGCCGGCAAAGGCCGTCTGGGCGGCGGCAAGGCAAAACAGCCCGTTCGGAAGCGCGTGCAGGCCAAGGGCAAAATCCGCGCATCCGGACCTCGGACCTCGGCCCTCAGGGCTGCCTCCGTCGCTCGCGGCAAGCGCCGGCCGAGGTTGACGAAACGCCGGTGAATCCATTAATAACCGCCGCATCCTAGTCGAGAGGTCGAACGATACCGGGCCCCGGGGGAACGGGGAGGGTGTCGCGTTATCGTTTGGGTTCTTGCCTCGGAGCGCTCCCGGCCATTTCCGATTGAGCCGGCAATAGCAGGAGTAAATGGCCCGTGGCACGCATAGCCGGTGTCAACATACCCACGAATAAGCGGGTAATTATTGCTCTGCAATATATCCACGGCATTGGGCCGAAAAAGGCCAGTGAAATCATGGGGAAAGTCGGAATTCCCGATTCCCGGCGCGTGTCCCAGTTGACCGATCAAGAGGTGCTGCAGATTCGCGAAGTCATCGATCATGACTATATGGTGGAAGGCGACCTCAGGCGTGAGGTCGCCATGAACATCAAGCGGCTGATGGATCTCGGCTGCTATCGTGGGTTGCGTCACCGCCGCGGGCTGCCGGTCCGCGGCCAGCGCACCCATACCAACGCCCGCACCCGCAAGGGTCCGGCCAAGCCGATTGCCGGCAAGAAAAAGTAACGCCGGGGGGTGCACCTGCGTTGGGTGGCCTGTGAGTTCGGCTCGGTGATCCCAACCAATGTTATCGGCCCGGCGCGTTCGCCGGCGCGCCGCGTGAGGATGGAGAATGGGTAAAGAAGCCACCCGCGTCCGCCGACGCGAACGCAAGAACATCGCTTCCGGAGTCGCGCATGTGAACGCGACCTTCAACAACACGATGATCACCATCACCGACGCTCAAGGAAACACCATCGCCTGGTCGTCTGCCGGCACCATGGGATTCAAGGGATCGAGGAAGTCCACTCCTTACGCCGCCCAGGTTGCCGCCGAGGACGCCGCCAAGAAGGCCCAGGAACACGGCATGCGCACCCTCGAAGTCGAGGTTGCGGGTCCGGGCTCCGGCCGGGAATCGGCGTTGCGGTCGCTGCAGTCGGCCGGCTTCACCATAACCTCCATTCGCGATGTGACGCCGATCCCGCACAACGGGTGCCGTCCGCGCAAGAGGCGCCGAGTATGACCGACGACGTTCTCATCCGGCGGGCTCCCGAGGAGTCCGCCGCCGCCGAAAATTCCCACGGGGCGGAGTGGGGTACGCGGCCCAACGCTACGGGTGTCAAGGTGACGATTCAAAAGAACTGGCAGGAACTGATCCGACCCAACAAGTTGCAGGTTTCTCCGGGCGCCGATGCCAAGCGCGAGGCCGTCGTCGTCGCCGAGCCGCTCGAGCGCGGATTCGGCGTCACGCTCGGCAACGCGCTGCGCCGGGTGCTGTTGTCATCGCTGCAAGGGGCGGCCGTGCAATCGGTCCATATCGACGGCGTGCTGCACGAGTTCTCGTCGATTCCCGGTGTGCGCGAAGACGTCACCGACATCGTGCTCAACATCAAGGATATCGCGATCAAGATGCAGGGCGATGGTCCCAAGCGCATGGTCGTGAAGAAACAAGGGCCGGGCACGGTCACGGCCGGCGACATTCAGACGGTCGGCGATATCGTTGTCCTCAATCCCGATCTCGTCCTCTGCACGTTGGACGAGGGTGCCGAGATCCGCATGGAGTTCACGGTGAACACCGGTAAGGGCTATGTGCCCACGGAACGCAATCGGCCGGAGGACGCCCCGATCGGCCTCATTCCGGTCGATAGCCTCTACTCGCCGGTGCGCAAGGTTTCCTACAAGGTCGAGAACACGCGCGAGGGTCAAATTCTCGATTACGACAAGCTGACCATGCAGGTCGAGACGAACGGCGCGGTCACCCCCGACGACGCGGTCGCCTATGCCGCGCGTATCCTGCAAGACCAGCTCAACGTGTTCGTCAATTTCGAAGAGCCGCGCAAGGAGGTGGTCGCGGAAGCCATTCCGGATCTCGCCTTCAACCCTGCGTTCCTCAAGAAAGTCGACGAGCTAGAGCTTTCCGTGCGCTCGGCCAACTGCCTCAAGAACGACAATATCGTCTACATCGGGGACCTCGTGCAGAAGACCGAGGCGGAGATGCTCCGCACCCCGAATTTCGGACGCAAGTCGCTCAACGAGATCAAGGAAGTGCTGGCGCAGATGGGCCTGCATCTCGGCATGGAAGTGCCGGGCTGGCCGCCGGACAACATCGACGAATTGGCGAAGCGCTTCGAGGACCACTACTAGAAAAAGGACGACGGGAGGGTCGCGGCGAACGACGCACCTCCTGCCTTCGCCGGCCGTCGGGAGCCTGGAATGCGCCACCGTAATGCCCATCGCAAGCTCAACCGCACCCACGAGCATCGCCGTGCCATGTTCGCCAACATGGCGGTGGCGCTGATCAAGCACGAGCAGATCGTGACCACGTTGCCGAAGGCGAAGGATCTGCGCCCCATCGTCGAGAAGCTCGTCACGCTGGGCAAGCGGGGCGATCTGCATGCGCGCCGCCAGGCGATTGCCGAAATGCGTGACATCGCCATGGTCAAGAAGCTGTTTGAGGTATTGGGCCCGCGCTACAAGGATCGCAACGGCGGCTACACGCGCGTGCTCAAAGCAGGCTTCCGCCACGGCGATTCCGCGCCCGTTGCAGTCATCGAATTCGTCGATCGCGACATCGACGCAAAAGGGCGCGATTCTGGCCCAATGCCGGAGAAAGCCGAGGCCAAGCCGGAGGCGGCGGCGGCACCGGCGTGACGCCAAAGCGTTTGAAAGAGGTTCAAAGGCGGCGCGTCCTTGCGCCGCCTTTTTCATGGTCAGCGTTGCTAGCTGAGAACTACCGCCTCCGCCGCACGTCGGTGGCCATGGCGTCGTAGACGTCAGCGGGTGCAAAATCGTCGGTGATCACGCTTCCGTCCGCCGCCTGCAGTTGTGCATGTTCCATGCGGCGTTGCAGAATCTCCGGCAGCGCAAACCGAAGATGATGGCGTTCCTGGAGCGCGCTCGCTCTGCGCTCCAGCGCTTCCTTATCGATCGAGGGCGCCGCGGTTGCGACCGCGATCACCTCGCCAAGGCCGGTCGGGTGGAGATCGAGGGCAGGAAAGACAGTACCCAGCGTCTTGACGGTTGAAGCATAGAGCTTGCTACCGTCGTGCACGTTGAACGCGGCGGCACCGCCTGGTGCCAAGCGTTGCTTGACCAGCGTGTAGAACTCGCGCGTGAGAAGATGGATCGGCACGTAGCCGCCGCGGTAGGCATCGACCAGGATCAGGTCGTAGCGTGCGCCGCTGCGATTGAGGAATACGCGTGCGTCACCCGCGACATAACGCACACGATCCGTCTCACGCAGTCCGAAATAGGTTTTGGCGGCCGTGATCACGCCAGGATCGACTTCCACCGTCGTGATTGCAGCCTCTGGCAGGAAGCGAGCGAGGTAGGTCGAAATCGCGCCGCCGCCCAGTCCGAGCATCAAGACAGTTTTCAGATTCTCCGGGTAGACGGCGCTCACCGTCATCGTCTGCGTATAGCGCAGCGGCAGATCGTCCGCATCGGCGAGATTGGCCACCGATTCGGTATAGTCCCAGCCTTTCACCTGAAACGACATGACAAGCTGATTCTGCCGCTTGGTGATAAAGACGTGGTTGTACTGGGTTTCCAGGTGCGCAATTCGGCCATCGGCGCGTGCCATCATGGCGGCGCGGATGGATTCGTCGATTACGCTTTCTGCATGAGCGCCCGGCGCGCTCACTAAGAGGAGGCCCGCGACCAGAACGGCTGACGCGGGGCGGCTGGGGCGGGATAGGGCGAGCATGGCCACTCCTGCCAGCATCCCGATCGCTCCCAACACGAATGTGATTGCGCGTGAGCCGATGGTCGGAATCAGCAGGAACGTGGTGCCGAGCGTCCCGACGATCGAACCTGCTGTTGATATTCCATAGACCGCGCCGGCAACGCGCCCAGACCTATGCGTGGAATGCAACAGGAACCTCACTGCGAACGGCGAACACATGCCGAAAAGAGTCACCGGAACGAGAGTCAGGCCGAGGGATGCGATCAGGCTGCCGCCGCGAATATCATCGATACTGTCTAGGACGAATTCGAGAACAGGCTGGGCAAAGGTTGGCACGGCGAGCAGGTAAGCCGACCCGGCCATCACAATAAGCGCGAGGACGACGGGGGAGACGGTTCGGTCGGCCAGACTGCCGCCAAGGAAATAACCTGTTGTGAGCGCGAGCAGCACGGTCGAAATCAACGCGGCCCAAGTATAAATCCCGCTGCCGAAATATGGATTGAGGTAGCGTGAGCCCAGCATCTCGAAGCTCATCACGATTGCCCCAGTTAGGAAGACCACCGAATAAAGCACCAACCTGGCGGCACGCGAGAGGCCACTGGTTGGTTGCCCGGGATGTTGGTCCACGGAAGCCTCGCCGACGAGATGGGCACCCATTTATTATTAGACATCATCTCGCGTCATGTTCTACAGCCTGCCGTTCTGGATCGGTCGGTTGTGCTGCCCTTCATTTGCCGTGAGCGTGGGCCTATATCTGGCCGGCAAGCACTGGGGATCGCTCATGTCATTGCGCCTGATTTGGGTTACGCCCGCCGTTCTACTTTTCATCGCTTCGATGGCCTCCCATGCCATTGCCCAGGAGCGGCGCGTACCATCCTCCGCGAGCGAACTGCGGCTGTCGTATGCGCCGGTCGTGGAGCGCGCGACTCCGGCCGTCGTGAACGTCTACGCCGCCAAAACGATCGCCGTCCGGAATCCGCTGTTCGATGATTTCCGCCGCTTCTTTGGCATGCCGGGCGCTCCCGGCGGAGGAGGCGAGCAGGTTCAGCGCTCGCTCGGCTCGGGTGTCCTGGTCGACGTTTCCGGGCTTGTCGTTACCAACAACCACGTGGTCGAAGGGGCTGATCAGGTAAAGGTCTCGCTTGCCGACAAGCGCGAGTTCGAGGCGGAATTGGTGCTCAAGGATCCGCGCTCGGATCTCTCGGTCCTGCGTATCAAGGCGCAGAACGAGCGTTTCCCGGCCCTCGAGTTTGCCGATTCCGATACGCTCCAGGTGGGCGATGTCGTGCTCGCCATCGGCAACCCGTTTGGGGTCGGGCAGACCGTGACCCACGGCATCGTCTCGGCGCTGGCGCGCACGCAGGTGGGCATCAGCGACTATCAATTTTTCATTCAGACCGACGCGGCCATCAATCCAGGCAATTCCGGAGGCGCGCTGGTCGATCTCGGCGGCCGGCTGGTCGGGATCAACACCGCGATCTTCTCGCGCTCGGGCGGCTCGCAAGGCATCGGCTTCGCCATTCCGGCCAACATGGTCAAAGTGGTGGTCGCCTCCGCCAGGGATGGTGGCTCGCGCGTCAAGCGGCCATGGCTCGGTGCGCGCTTGCAGACAGTGACATCTGAGATCGCGGAGAGCCTCGGCCTCAAGCGCCCGGTCGGGGCGCTGGTGACGAGTGTAACGCCCGCCAGTCCCGCGAGCCGAGCCGGGCTTAAAACCAGCGACCTTATCGTCGCCGTCGACGGTTTGGCGATCGAAGACCACAACGCCTTCGGCTATCGATTTGCCACGAAGCCGATCGGCGGCAGCGCGCGGCTTGGAATCGTGCGCGCCGGCAAGGAGATGGCGGTCAACGTGGCGCTTGAGCCGGCGCCCGATGCTCCGCGCGACGAGATTGTCATCGTATCGCCCTCGCCGTTCCAAGGGGCGCGGGTCTCCAATTTGTCGCCGGTGCTCGCCGAGGAGCTGCAACTCGATGCTTCGGTACAGGGCGTAGTCGTCATTGATGTTGCGAATGGGTCACCCGCACAGAGTCTTGGATTCCAGCGCGGCGACCTGGTGCTCTCGGTCAACAACGCGAAAATAACCAAGACGCGGGACCTCGAGCGCATCGCCGGCCAGCAGAGCCGATTTTGGCGCATCACGTTCGTGCGCGAGGGCCAACAACAATTCATGGAGTTGCGGGGATGACCCCACGCGCCAAGCGTGGGGGGACAAGCCTTTTCGCAGCCGCCGGGCTCGAGCGCGATGCGCCGCGGCCGCTCGCCGACAAGCTGCGGCCGAGCCGCCTCAACGAAGTCGTGGGCCAGGATCATCTGCTCGGGGCGGACGGCGCGCTGACGCGCTTGCTCGTTACCCGCAGCCTCGGCTCGCTCATCTTCTGGGGACCGCCCGGCACCGGCAAGACCACGGTTGCGCGTCTGCTGGCGCAGGCGACCGATCTGCACTTCGAGCAGATTTCGGCGATTTTTTCCGGAGTCGCCGATCTCAAGAAGGTGTTCGACGCCGCGACTGCGCGCCGCGAGATCGGGCGGGGAACCCTGCTGTTTGTGGATGAGATCCACCGCTTTAACCGCGCACAGCAGGACTCGTTTCTGCCCGTCGTCGAGGACGGCACGATTGTCCTGGTCGGTGCGACGACGGAGAATCCGTCGTTCGAACTGATCGCGCCGCTGCTTTCGCGCGCCCGGGTGATGGTCTTCAAGCCGCTCGATGCCGTCGCAATCGAGAAGCTGCTGGCACGCGCCGAGGCTAACGAGGACAAGAAACTCCCTCTCGATCCCGAAGCGCGCCAGTCCTTGATTCGCATGGCGGACGGCGACGGACGCGCGGCGCTCACGCTCGCCGAAGAGGTCTGGCGCGCGGCGCGTCCGGACGAAGTCTTCGATGCGGCGAAATTGCAGAAGGTAGTGCAGCGCCGCGCCCCCATCTACGACAAGAAGCAGGACGGCCATTACAATCTGATTAGCGCCTTGCACAAATCGGTGCGCGGTTCGGATCCCGATGCCGCGCTCTACTACCTCTGCCGCATGCTAAATGCGGGGGAGGACCCCCTCTACATCGCGCGGCGGGTGGTACGCATGGCGGTCGAGGATATCGGACTGGCCGATCCGCAGGCGCTGGTCGTCGCCAATGCCGCCAAGGACGCCTACGATTTTTTGGGCTCACCGGAAGGGGAGCTGGCCATCGCGCAAGCCGTGATCTACGTCGCGACCGCGCCAAAATCGAACGCCGCCTATCGCGCTTACGGTGCCGCCATGCGCACGGCCAAAGAGGCGGGCTCGCTGCTTCCACCCAAGCATATCCTCAATGCGCCAACGAAGCTGATGCAGGCGGAAGGCTATGGCGAAGGCTACGATTACGACCACGACGCTCCCGACGCCTTTTCCGGCCAGGACTACTTTCCGGAGCAGCTCGGTCGGCAGACGTTCTATGACCCGCCCGAACGTGGGTTTGAGCGCGAAATCGCCAAGCGGTTGGCGTATTGGGCGAAGTTGAGGAAGGAACGGAGCGAGCGGTGAAGGGGGCCGCAAGAGCGCGTGCGGCGCCGTTGCGTGCGACTATTAAGCGCGAGGCGGCGCGATTTGCCGAAGGGCCTGGGAACTCAGTGAATGTGCAAACTGTTGCCGTGACCGCCGACGAAGCGGGCATGCGCGTCGACCGTTTTCTCGCGGCGCGGTTTCCTGGGCTTCCCTTCTCCCACATCCAACGCGTCATCCGGAAAGGTGAGTTGCGGGTGAACGGCAAGCGCGCGCAAGCCAAACAGCGCCTGGCAGCGGGACAAGCGGTGCGCATCCCGCCGTTGCGGCTGGAGCAATTCCAGTCAGGCCGATCCGGAACCGGGCGGGAAACCCGCGACTTCCTCAAATCGATCACGCTCTATGAGGATGCCGACGTTCTGGTGCTCAATAAGCCGGCCGGTCTGGCTGTGCAGGGCGGCTCGGGCACCCGCCGTCATCTGGACGGCATGCTCGAAGCCTTGCGCGATGCGCAGGGACAGCGACCGCGGCTGGTGCATCGGCTCGACAAGGACACTGCCGGTTGCCTGCTGGTGGCAAAGACGCGCTTTGCCGCCTCGGCGCTCGCCAAAACCTTTCGTTCGCGCTCGGCACGCAAAATCTATTGGGCATTGGTTGCCGGCGTGCCGAAGCCGCGCCAGGGTCGCATCTCCACCTTTCTCGCCAAGGAACAAGCCGAGGATGACTCGTTCATGCGCATCGCGCGCCACGGCGAGGAGGGGGCGAGTCACGCCGTGACCTATTACGCTGTCATCGATGGCGCAGCGCGCCAGCTGGCTTGGCTCTCGCTCAAACCGGTCACCGGCCGCACCCATCAATTGCGCGCGCACATGGCGCATATCGGCCATCCCATCGTCGGCGATTCCAAATATTTCGCGAAGGAAAATTGGGAACTGCCCGGCGGCATTCAGAACCGCCTGCATCTTCTCGCGCGACGCATCGTGGTGCCGCACCCGCGCGCAGGAACGATCGACGCTACCGCGCCGCTCCCCCTGCACATGCAGCAATCGTGGAACCTTATCGGGTTCGACGTGCGCCGCTATGACCCCATCGTCGAGGCGCCGGAAGAATAGGTCGCGAGCCTTGCGGTGCAGGCGTTAACGCAAACCGTACATGCGCGACACCCGCGCCTGACGATGAGCTGTGTTTCAGCGCAGGCTGGCGTTGATCTTCTCCAGCATGGCTACGCCCGGGCATAGTTCGTCCTCGGAGAGTGAATTGAGCGGCGCGTCCACGGTATTGAAATTGCGGTGCAGGTCTTCGGGGTCCGGGTCGACGTAGAGCAGGCCGGTCACCACTTGGCCGATCGCGGCGTGTCGCTGCAGGAACGCCATGGCGCCGAGCCGATCGTTTGCATCGTAGTCGGCGGCGACCTTTTTGAGCACGAGCTTCGAGCCGTCGTGTTGCTCGACCACCTCGACCGTGCCCGGCTCCTGAGTGATCGCGATCGGCGCACGTCCGGTGATGAAATCGAGCCGGTTCACCGCCTCGTTATGCTCGCGCACGTAATCGAAGCTCTTGGTGGATCCGACGTGATTGTTGAAGGCGACGCACGGGGAGATCACATCGATGAAGGCGGCGCCCTCGTGTTCGATCGCCGCCTTGATCAGCGGAACCAGTTGCTCCTTGTCGCCGGAGAACGAACGCGCGACGAACGTGGCGCCGAGCTGCAGCGCCATGGCGACGAGATCGATCGAATTGTCGGTGTTGGTCACACCGCGCTTTGACTTCGACCCGCGATCGGCGGTAGCGGAGAACTGGCCCTTGGTGAGCCCGTAGACTCCGTTGTTTTCGACGATATAGACCATATTCACGCCGCGCCGCAGCGCGTGCGCGAATTGGCCGAGCCCTATCGAAGCCGAATCCCCGTCGCCGGACACGCCGAGATAGATGAGGTCGCGGTTGGCGAGATTGGCGCCCGTGAGCACCGAGGGCATGCGCCCGTGCACGGAGTTGAAACCGTGCGAGTTGCCCAGAAAGTAGGTCGGCGTCTTCGAGGAGCAGCCGATGCCGGAGAGCTTGGCGACCCGGTGCGGCTCGATGTCCAGCTCGAAACAGGCTTCGATGATCGCCGCCGAGATGGAATCGTGACCGCAACCCGCGCATAGGGTCGAGACCGATCCCTCATAGTCGCGATGGGTGTAGCCGAGCGCGTTCTTCGGCAGCGCGGGGTGATGGAATTTCGGTTTCGTGATGTAGGTCATGACACCACCTTGCGCAGCGGCGTCACCTTGAGTGCGTCAAGATGATCGCCGATCGCGCGCGCGATGAAGCGCGCGGTTATCGGCGTGCCGTCGTAGTGAAGGATCGGTACCAGTCGGATCGGATCGATGCCGCACTCGTTGACGATGAGCGAGCGCAGCTGGGCATCGCGGTTCTGCTCGACCACGAACACGAAGTCGTGGTCGGCGACGAAGCTCGTCACGCTGGAATGGAAGGGAAATGCGCGCACCCGCAACCGGTTGAGCGAATGGCCGCGCGCCTCGATCATGTGGATCGCTTCGTCCATGGCCGGCGACGTCGAACCGTAATAGACGACCCCGTATTTCGTTGGCTTGCCGGCGTTGGCCTGCAGCGGGCGCGGAACCAGCTCCTTCGCGGTCTCGAACTTGCGAAGCAGCCGCTGCATGTTATCCGCATAAGGGGCGCCTTCTTCGGTGTAGCGCGCGTAACGGTCGCGCGACGTGCCACGTGTGAAGAACGAGCCCTTGGTCGGATGCGTGCCGGGATAGGTGCGATAAGGAATGCCGTCGCCGTCGATGTCGAGATAGCGACCGAAATCCTTGCCGGCGTCGAGGTCGGCGGCGCTCATGACCTTGCCGCGGTCGTATTTGCGGCTGTCGTCCCAGATGAGCGGCCGGCACAAGCGGTGGTTCATGCCGATGTCGAGATCGAGCATGACAAAAATCGGAGTCTGCAGCCGGTCGGCGAGATCGAAAGCTTTCGCGCCGAAATCGAAGGCCTCGGCCGGATCTTCAGGGAACAGCAGCACGTGCTTGGTGTCGCCGTGCGATGCATAGGCGCAGGACATCAGATCGCATTGCTGGGTGCGGGTCGGCATGCCGGTCGAGGGGCCGGCGCGCTGCACGTCGAATATCACCGCCGGTATTTCCGCGAAGTAGGCGAGGCCGAGGAACTCCTGCATCAGCGAAATGCCGGGACCCGATGTGGCTGTGAAGGCGCGCGCGCCGTTCCAGGCGGCGCCAATGACGATACCGATCGAAGCGAGCTCGTCTTCGGCCTGCAGGATCGCGAACTTATTCTGCTTGGTTGCCGGATCGACGCGCAGCCGCCTGCAATGGCCGGTGAAGGCATCGGCGAGCGAGGATGACGGCGTGATTGGATACCAGGCGCAGACCGTCGCGCCGCCATAGACGGCCCCGAGCGCCGCCGCCGAGTTGCCCTCGATGAAAATGCGGTCGCCCACCGCGTTGCCACGCCGCAGCCTGAGCCCAATCGGGCATTGCAGGTTCATCAAGGCCCAATCGTGGCCGAGATGCAGCGCATGGACGTTGGCGCCGATCAGCTTTTCCTTGGATTTGAACTGTTCGCCAATGAGCTGCTCGATCACTTTGATGTCCATGTCGAGCAGCGCCGAGAGCGCTCCGACATAGATGATGTTCTTGAACAGCTGGCGCTGGCGCGGATCGGTGTATTCGCGGTTGCAGATGGCGGTGAGCGGCACGCCGATGACGGTGATGTCCTCACGGAATCGGGATTTGGGTACCGGCTTGGTCGAGTCGTAAAGAAGGTACCCGCCCGCCTCGATTCCCGCCACGTCCTTGTCCCAGGTCTGCGGATTCATGGCCACCATGAGATCGGTGCCGCCGCGCGCGCCGAGATGGCCGGCCTCGGAAATTCGCACCTCGTACCATGTGGGCAGGCCTTGGATATTCGATGGGAAGATGTTGCGTGGAGCGACGGGAATTCCCATCCGCAACACCGAGCGCGCGAACAGCTCGTTGGCGCTGGCGGAGCCGGAGCCGTTGACGTTGGCAAACCGGACGACGAAGTCGTTTACGCTGCTGATCGGTGCTTTACTCGACATAGATCATCCGTAAGAGTCATATCGATCAGATATTTTTTCATGTCCCAGGCACCGGTCGGGCAGCGCTCGGCGCATAGTCCGCAGTGCAGGCAAACGTCCTCGTCCTTCACCATGACGCGGCCGGTCTTGAGACCGTCTGCGACATAGAGATCCTGGCTGACGTTGTTCGCCGGAGCCTGCAGTCGCGTGCGCAGGTCCGCCTCTTGCCCGTTTTCGGTGAACGTAATGCAGTCCATCGGGCAGATGTCGACACAGGCGTCGCACTCGATGCACAGCGATGGGGTGAAGACGGTCTGCACGTCGCAATTGAGGCAGCGATAAGCTTCCTTGACCGCAAGATCGACGTCATAGCCGAGTTCGACCTCGGCCTTGATGTCGCGCAACGCGACCCGCTTGTCGCGCAGCGGCACGCGATAACGCCGGTCAGGCGCGATATCGTTGTCGTAGCTCCACTCGTGGATGCCCATCTTCTGGCTGATGACCTCGACCATCGGCAACGGGCGGTCGTTGATATCTTCGCCGGAGCACAATTTGTCGATCGAGAGCGCGGCGTCATGGCCGTGGGCAACCGCCCAGATGATGTTCTTTGGTCCGAATGCGGCATCGCCGCCGAAGAACACCTTGGGATGGGTCGAGGCCATGGTCTTGGGATCGACCTTTGGCATGTTCCACTTGTCGAATTCGATGCCGATGTCGCGCTCGATCCAGGGAAATGCGTTCTCCTGCCCGACCGCGACGAGCACGTCGTCGCAAGCGAAGTGTTCGTTGGGCTCGCCCGTGGGGACCAAATTGCGTCGCCCCTTGGCGTCGTATTCGGCCTTCACCTTCTGGAACAGGACGCCGGTGAGTCGGCCGTTCTGGTGGGTGAATTCCTTCGGCACGAGAAAATTCAAGATCGGGATATCTTCGTGCATGGCGTCTTCTTTTTCCCAAGGAGACGCCTTCATCTCTTCGAAGCCTGAGCGGACGATGACCTTGACGTCCTCGCCGCCGAGGCGGCGCGACGAGCGGCAGCAATCCATCGCCGTATTGCCGCCGCCGAGCACAATCACGCGCTGGCCGATCTTGTCGACGTGCCCGAACGAAACCGAGGACAGCCAGTCGATGCCGATGTGAATGTTCGCCGCTGCTTCCTTGCGGCCGGGAATATCCAAGTCGCGGCCGCGCGGCGCGCCGGAGCCGATGAAGATCGCGTCCCAGTCCTCAGCCAGCAGCGCCTTGAGGCTATCGATGCGCTTGCCGCCGTGGAACTCCGCGCTGAGGTTGAGGATGTAGTCGCATTCCTCGTCAATGATGGATTCCGGCAGGCGGAAGCGCGGAATCTGCGTGCGGATCATGCCGCCGGCCTGCGGATCCTGGTCGAAGATGACGCAGTGATAGCCGAGCGGCGCCAGATCACGCGCCACCGTCAGCGATGCCGGCCCGCAGCCCACGAGCGCGATGCGCTTGCCGTTTTTGACGGCGGCAGGTTTGGGCAGGCGGCTGCGGATGTCGTCTTTGTAATCGGCGGCCACCCGTTTCAAGCGGCATATCGCGACGGGTTCCTTCTCCACCCGTCCGCGCCGGCAGGCCGGCTCGCAGGGCCGGTCGCACGTGCGCCCGAGAATGCCCGGGAACACGTTGGATTTCCAATTGACCATGTAGGCGTCGCTATAGCGACCCGCCGCGATCAATCGAATATACTCGGGAACCGGCGTGTGTGCCGGACAGGCCCACTGACAGTCCACGACCTTATGGAAGTAGTCGGGCGCCGAAATGTCGGTCGGTTTCATTGACTCCTCTGCACGCCCACTTGTCGCATTACGTCACGCGCGAACAAGTGTCGGCCCGTCGCCCTCTCTGGTTCGGCTTGTGGGCCGCCGAATCCGGCGCGGATACTAGGGGAGCACACCCTGAAATTCCACCGATACGTTCGTCATAACAGGGTTTTAGAACAATCCACATGATGCACCGCACCGACCTCGTCATAACCGGGTAAACAGGCGATAAACAGGGCCTTCTTGGTCTTTCGCCGCGCGCATAACTGTTTGAATTCCCTTGCGCTTTTGCTCATATGGATCGCGCGGTGATGATTTTCAAGCGCGCAACCGGCGATGTAATTTCGCGCCCGCTGGCATGTGGGGTGCGATAGGTTTGCTCGTTTGCAGTCACTGGGGCGGAATCTGGGCGCGAACGCGCCCTAACCACGTCCTCATCTCGCGCGTCCGCACTGCTGGCCGAACTTGCTTCAGTGGCGTGGATGGAAGAATTGAACGAGCGCCGCTGCAACCCATGTGGGTTCGATGCGCGATCTGTTTGAAGAGATTTTTGCCAGCAACCCCCTCGATCCGACCGAGGCGGCACGCCGCGCCATGCGCCCGCAGCTGCGGCGTCGTTTCTACCAGCGCGTCGACGCCGACCCCGCGCAAGGTGAATTCCGCATCCTGCTCGATGGGCGCCCCATCAAGACTCCGGCGCGTCGTGTTCTTGCGGTGCCGACCGAGGCACTGGCCCAGGTCCTCGCCGGTGAATGGCGCGAGCAGCGCGCCGTCATCGATCCGGGCAAAATGCCGCTGACGCGGCTCGCCAATACGATCATCGACGGGGTAAGCGAGAGGGCGGCGGCGGTTGCCGCAGATATAGAACAATATCTTGCCTCGGATCTCGTTTTTTATCGCGCCGAAGGTCCCCCGGGCCTGGTCGCGCGTCAGGCAGCCGCCTGGGATCCGGTTCTCGCGTGGGCCGAGCGGGCGCTCGGTGCGCGCTTCGTTGCCACCTCCGCAATGGTCTTTGTCACGCAACCTGCCGCAGCCCTCGCCGCCGGCCGCGCCGCAATCGTGCAGAACGCCTTGGGCGACAATTGGCGGCTCGGTGCGCTGCATGCGATCACTACGCTCACCGGCTCAGCGTTGATCGCGCTCGCGCTCGTGCACGGAGCGCTGTCGCTCGAGCAAGCCTGGGCGGCGGCGCATGTCGATGAAGACTGGAACATGGAGCGCTGGGGACGCGACGAGCTTGCGCTCGACCGGCGCGCCAGTCGTTTCGCCGAACTGGAAGCGGCGGCGACCGTCCTGCAAACCACCGAGGCGGCTCGAGCTTAAGCGCAGGTCGAATTGATCAACCGGAGCACACGGCGCTGGCGTACGCGTCGCTCGGAAGGCAAATCCCGGCGTCTCTCGTGCGTCTATTTCTTCTTCAGTGTTCCATAGGCCACGATCGTGGTGCCTTGCAGGCTGCCGAACCAGCCGAGCGCGAGATCATCGCCTTGCCGCGCCACGGTGATGGTACCGTCTGGACAGCGGCCGCCCTTGTCGACCTGGCCTTTGGTGATCACCTCGACAAAGAATGTGTAGGATTTCGAGGATCCGGCGCGCGTGAGTTTGCCCGTGCAATCGAGATCGGGATACTTCGTCTCCGCGCCTCTGGCATTGATGGTGAGCTCGATTTTCTGCGGCGTTTGGCTCCCAACCTGGCTCAGTTCGCCCGCCCAATTGCCGTTGATGCCTGTGGCGGGAGCGGGCGCCGCCGCTTTCTTCTTGGCCTTGGGCGTGCCGGCAAGCGGCGGCTGGTCGTCGGGGGCCGGCGGAAATTGCGCCGCTGCCGGCGCAATCGCGGCGGTCGCAGCGACAACGAGAGCGAAGGCGCAGTGGCGAATTTTGTTGGGCATGTTTTGGTTCCCCTCCAATACTCCTACACGCGAGGCCAAGGATAGCACGAAACCTTAGCCTCGAATGCCCATACATGCTATTGATTTTGCGCCAGATTGTGGCAGAGCGGGGCAATGAAGGACATCGTCGAAAAGCTCGAAGAGCGCCGTCAACGCGCACGCGCCGGCGGCGGTCAGGCGCGCATCGACGCGCAGCACAAGCGCGGCAAATTGACCGCGCGCGAGCGTCTCGAACTGCTCATGGACAAAGGCTCGTTCGAGGAGTTCGACATGTTCGTCGAACACCGCTCGACCGAGTTCGGGATCGAGAAGATCAAGATCCCCGGCGACGGCGTCGTCACCGGCTGGGGCACGGTCAACGGCCGTTCGGTATTCGCCTTCGCCAAGGATTTCACGGTGTTTGGCGGCTCGCTGTCGGAGGCGCACGCGAACAAGATCGTCAAAATTCAGGATCTGGCGATGAAGGCCCGGGCGCCGATCGTCGGCCTGTTCGATGCCGGGGGCGCGCGCATCCAGGACGGCGTGGCCGCGCTCGGCGGCTATGGCGAGGTGTTCAAGCGCAATGTGCTCGCCTCCGGCGTCATTCCGCAAATCTCGGTCATCATGGGGCCGTGCGCCGGCGGCGACGTCTATTCGCCGGCGATGACAGATTTCATCTTCATGGTGCGGGACACGAGCTACATGTTCGTCACCGGCCCGGACGTGGTGAAGACGGTGACCAACGAGGTGGTGACCGCGGAAGAGCTCGGCGGCGCCTTGATCCACACAACGAAGTCCGGCATCGCCGACGGCTCTTACGAGAACGATCTGGAATGCCTGCTGCAAATGCGCCGGCTATTGGATTTTCTGCCGGCCAACAATGAGGCGGGCGTGCCGGAATGGCCGTCCCAGGACGACAGCGAGCGCGAGGAACGATCGCTTGACACGCTCGTCCCGGCGAACCCCAACAAGCCCTATGACATCAAGGAGCTGATCCTGAAAGTCGCAGACGAGGGGGACTTCTTCGAGCTGCAGGAGGTGTTTGCCAAAAATATCGTGACCGGATTCGGCCGCATTGCCGGGCGCACGGTCGGCTTCGTCGCCAACCAGCCGATGGTGCTGGCCGGCGTGCTCGATATCGACGCTTCGCGCAAGGCCGCGCGCTTCGTGCGCTTCTGCGATGCGTTCGGCATCCCCATCGTCACGTTCGTCGACGTGCCGGGCTTCCTGCCCGGCACCAACCAGGAATATGACGCGCTGATCAAGCATGGTGCGAAACTGTTGTTTGCCTACAGCCAATGCACGGTGCCGCTGGTCACCGTGATTACGCGCAAGGCATTCGGCGGCGCCTACGACGTGATGGCGTCAAAGCATATCGGCGGCGATGTCAATTACGCCTGGCCGACTGCGCAGATCGCCGTGATGGGAGCAAAAGGAGCGGTCGAGATCATTTTCCGCGCCGATATCGGTGATGAAAAGAAGATCGCGGCGCGTACCAAAGAATACGAGGATCGGTTCCTCTCGCCGTTCATCGCCGCCGAGCGCGGCTATATCGATGACGTGATCATGCCGCACGCGACGCGCCCGCGCATCGCGCGCTCGCTCGCCATGCTGCGCGGCAAGCGCTTGGAGCTCCCGGCGCGCAGGCACGATAACATGCCAGTCTAATCGGGCCGCAGCAGATCGCCGACATCAACTGTTTTGCGGCAGGCGGCCTGGGCGGTTGTTACCTGGACGCGTGCTCACACCGCGGCAATCGCTTCGATCTCCAACAGGAAGTTGGGATTGGCGAGGCCCCGCAGGACGCACAGCGTGCTGCCCGGCGGATGGCCGGCGAAATAAGTCTGCAGCACGCCGCGTGCCTTCGGCACGTCATGCTGGTTGCAGATGTAGATCGTGATCTTCGTGACATCGGAGATTTTCGCGCCGCCCGCGGCCAGCGCCTTGGTGAGATTGGCCATCACCATTTTCGCCTGCGCGTCGAAATCGTCAGGCGGCAGGACCTTGCCGTCCGGGTCGGCGGCAACTTGTCCGGCGCAGAAAACAAGCTTCTGCGCTCCTTCCGCCGTCACCACATGGGAATAGTTCGCCAACGGCTTTGACATGCCCTCGGGATTGATGCGGGTGATCTTGGCCATGTTGTTCTCCGGTGGGTGGTTTCAGCGGGCCCACGTACCGCACGCGGCGCGCGGCATCGCGGCCGTGCCCAATTCGCAATGCTAGCAGGTCAAGTGCGCCCGACGCCAAGGCGTGATGGATGGATTGATGCGCGATGCCGGTCGGCGATGTGAGATGGCTTAGCGGGCCGGCGGCTCTCCGGTTTCAACGTCGGCTGCCGGTCGCCTGGAATGTTGGGCGAGCTGCAGCCAGGACTGCGCCAAGTTGAGCCAGAATGGCTTCTCGTCGTCGTTCTGCACCGCCTGTGCCTTGCGCAGGCAATCTTCGGCTATGGTGCGGTATTCGGTGTTGAACTCAACTGCGCGACGCACGCTATCGGAACTCATGACAACTCCCCGACGCTACTTTGCGTGCACGCTAACCCGCCAACCTGGGCAAACTGATGGCTTGCGGCCAGGCGACCGCCGAGCAATCGTGCCGGGCTGTTTTTACGCGCGTTGCCAATGAGTTCTGGGCTCGGTCAGGTGGCCGACATGCCGTCCCTTATCGCCGCGCGCCGAGAGATTGTCGTCGTTCATAGTTCCGATCTGCACATGGATGACGACTACACCGCTCGGCTGCATGGCGGGGACGGCACGGCGGGGCTCGCCGGCGTGCTCTCGGTGGCATCGAGCGTTCGCGCCGACGCGATCATTCTTGCGGGCGACACGTTCGATTCACATCGCGTGCCGCCGGCCTTGTTGCAGCGCGCCGCGGCACGCATCGCCAGCACGGGCTGCCCCGTTGTTTTATTGCCAGGCAATCACGACCCAGCCATCGCGGGCGGCGTCTATCATGATGCGGCCTTGGCCAGCGTCGGAAATCTTCACGTGCTCGGCGTCGGGCGCGATGAAGCGGTGGCGTTCGCCGATCTCGGCCTGGAGATTTGGGGCCGGCCGCATCGAGATTACGGCGACATGATCCCGTTCGAGACGCCGCGCCGGCGCACCACCCCTTGGCAGATTGCGGTCGCGCATGGGCACTACATACCGGTGCCGGATCGAACCATTCGATTGCGGCCCTCTTGGCTGATCGGCGACCAGGAGTTGATCGCGACCGGCGCCGACTACGTCGCGCTCGGCCATTGGAATCGCGCGGCGAAGGTCGGCACCGCCGACGTCGAGGCCCATTATTCCGGCTCGCCGGAATATGCCGGGACCGTCAACGTTGTCCGACTCGGCAGCACGGGCGCGCTGCGCGTCGAGCGCACTGCGGTTTCTGTCGCACGCGAGCCGGCCGCCTTGGAGTGAACGAGTGCGTCGTTGCTTGCGTCGTCGACGGCACAGCCGGTGACGCAAACTGTGTTGAAAGCTGCTATCATCGTTGGTCTTGGATGACGCGTCAGTTGCGAGGGAGGTCGGAATGCGCCGCTTTGCTCCTGTTCTTGTCATCGTGAGCATGATGCTTCTGCCGGGCGCCATTGCCTTCGCCGATCCCGCCGGACCACAAATAAATGCCGGAGCCTGGAGGCAAAAAGCGTCGATGCCGGCGGTGCGCGGGGAGGTCGCCGCAGCGACCGTTGGCGGCAAGTTGTTTGCGCTCGGCGGCGGCGTGGCCGGGAAGGCAGTGCCACGCAATGAGGAATACGATCCGGCTACGGATCGCTGGCAGGTACGGGCGCTGCTGCCGCAGGCGCGCGACCACCTCGGCGTCGCTGCGGTCAACGGCAAGATCTACACGTTCGGCGGATTTACCTCCTCAGTGCATGAGGGAGCAGGCGATGTCGCCTTCGAATACGATCCTGCAGCCGATAGCTGGCGTACGCTCGCGCCAATGAAAGCGCCGCGCGCGGCGGTCGGCGTCGCTGTCCTGGATGGAAAAATTCACGTCATCGGCGGGCGCGGGCTCGATAAAGTGACGGTCGCAACCCATGAGGTTTATGACCCGCAGAGCGGAAAATGGAGCGAAGCTGCGCCCTTGCCGCTCGCGCGCGACCATATGGCCGTGGTGGCGGCTGCGGGAAAGATTCACGCGATCGGGGGCCGGCTGACCGGACCCGCCGACCGCACCGGCCGTCACGACGTCTATGATCCTGCAACCAATTCATGGAGCGACGCAGCGTCGCTGCCGACCCCGCGCAGCGGGGTTGCCGGTACGCTCTACAAGGACATGATTTTGGTGCTCGGTGGTGAGCTGCCGCCCAACCACACCTTTCCCGAAAACGAAGCGTACGATGCGAAGACCGATCGCTGGGTGACGCTGGCGCCGATGCCGGCCGGCCGGCACGGCTTCGGCGGCGTGGTGATCGGCGCGAACGCGTACTTTGTCGGCGGGTCGTTGACGCCCGGCGGCGGCGGGATCACCGACCAGTTGATCGTGTTCACCCTGCCGTAAGCAGGAGCCGCCGCTTACGGCAGGAGCAAAAATTTTAGGCGCTCCAGCTCTGCGCAGCCGGAGCGACGCGAATCCTTATTGGCGACTTTGCCCGGTCGGCGACTGCGCCGGCGGCACAGCCACGCCGGGCGGCGCGGTTCTCGGCGCCATTCCCGTGGTCGCGGGCGGGCTCGTGTCGTTATTGCTGGCGGTCCTGGTGTCCTCGCCGCTGATGAAGATGAGCGCCAGTAGAACGAGGATGAACACGGCGCCGGCGATCCACCCCCAAGGGGTGGGAGCGCCCATCCTGCGCTCCATATCTATCCGGCGGTCCATATCCATCCGCGGATCGAAATCGCGGGGGTCTGTCATGGCAACCTCCCTTATGATTGCGTGGACAGACAACCCGGGGCGTGGCCGGCCGGTTCCTCTCTTCGGGAACCCACGGAAAACCAAGGGCAAAGTTAGGCCGTTTGAGCCGAAAGGGGGCCGGTTTGTTAATGCTGCTTTCCGAAGATCAGCTGCGTCTGCGTGACGATCGCGGCGAGCTTGCCGTCGCCGCGGGTGATGCGGGTCTCGAGCACGATCGTGGTGCGGCCGCGGTGCAGCGGCACGCAGATCGCCCGCGCGGTATCGCCCTTCGGCACGGCGGCAAAGAAATTGGTTTTGCTCTCGATCGTCGCGGTGCGCCCGCCATCGGGCAGGCTGCTCACCGCGGTCATTCCACCGAGCGTATCGCCCAACGCCATGACCGCCCCGCCGTGCAGCACGCCGCGCCGGTTGCACAGCTCCTCGCGCACGATGAGCTCGGCCTCGCTGCGCTCCGGCGAACGATGCAGAACGTTCACGCCAAGAAATTTCGTGAAGGCCGGCAACTCGGGGTTCACCATCGTTCTCACCTGCGCTCGATCTGCCCTCATAGCACGCTGTGCGGGGGCTGCCAGCGCCAGGGCGGGCGTGTGCTGCCTCCCGCATCATGATTTTTACGCGCGCGCCGCGAGCAACGCTTCCAAAAATGCCCGTGCGCTGTATGTTTTCCGCCAGCGAATTCTTCCGCGCTCGTAGCTCAGCTGGATAGAGCACCAGACTTCGAATCTGGGGGTCGCAAGTTCGAATCTTGCCGAGCGCGCCAATAAACAATAAATC
>Ga0306926_10000128_pt1 | contig 59847 bp, 57 predicted proteins | sample flu12Cox44000178_FD_203759 | JGI IMG/M metagenome (GOLD analysis project Ga0306926, IMG submission 203759) | Lab enrichment of tropical soil microbial communities from Luquillo Experimental Forest, Puerto Rico - flux8day.12C.oxic.44.000.178 (v2)... | ecosystem: Environmental > Terrestrial >... | reverse complement strand
TTGTACGCCGTCACCCTGCCTCCTGAAGCAAGTGTGAATGAAGTGATGCTGGTGCCGCAGAAGGGCATTCTGTAAACCAACAGAGTGTGAAGCTGCCCCACCACCGTATCGCCTGATTTTGGCGACTGGGTGAGATCGATGCTCCTACAGGCTCCTAGTACACTCCATGGCGGTAGCGGCGAGCGCGAACAGGGAAGGCCTTGATAAGCGCCATGCCGGCGAGAAAGCCTCCGACGTGCGCCCAAACCGCGACTCCACCGGCATTGCCGCCGTGGACACTGATCGAGGTGGCGGCGCCCAGCAGGAACTGTCCAACGAAGAAGTAGCCCAGCACGACCCACGCTGGCAGCCACATAAACCACATGAAGAAAAAAGGGACGATGGTGAGAACTTTCGCTCGTGGATAGAGCAGGAAGTAGGCTCCCATTACGCCGGCGATGGCTCCGCTGGCGCCCACCGTGGGTACGGCGGAATTGAGGTTGAACAGGGTGTGGACGGCCATAGCTGCGACGCCGCTAATCAGGTACAGCAGGATGTAGCGGAAGTGGCCGAGATAGTCTTCGACGTTGTCGCCGAAAATCCAGAGAGTGAGCATGTTGAAGATCAGGTGCATCCAGGAGCCGTGCAGGAACATGGAGGTGAACACTGGCAGAAACGCGGCGATTGGTGTTACGTAGCGCGTTCCCAGTTGATAGACGAGGTCCCAGGGAACGTATCCCTGATTGAAGAGGACGACGGCAATTCGCGCGGGCACGACTCCGAAAGTACTGAGAAACGCATCGAACTGGCGCGAACCACCGGCGCCGATCGAGAGTTCGAAGAGGAACGCTACTGTGTTCACCACGATTAAAAAGTAGGTGACGTAGGGCGTGGTGACTCGCGGGGCATCGTCTTTCAGCGGGATCATGGGAGCGGCTTAGGTGCGGGTATTCGGCAGGGAAGTGGAATTCCCTGTCGAATTGGATGAGCTTCGTGACAATTTGACCGAGGAACACCTCTGCGTACACGATACCAGAAGGATGTCGCTGAACGGTGTGATGGTGGTCGATAAGCCGCAGGGATGGACGTCGCACGATGTGGTGGCACGGATGCGGAAGATTCTGGGTGAGCGGTCGATTGGGCACTTGGGGACGCTCGACCCGATGGCGACCGGGGTACTGCCGCTGCTGATCGGGAAATTCACCCGGCTGGCCCAGTTCTATCAGGCTTCGGAAAAGGCATATGAGGGAACCATCCGGTTTGGCTATGCGACCACTACCTATGACGCAGAGGGCGAGCCTTTAGGGCCGGTCCGCGAAGCTAAAGTAACACTTGAAAGTGTGAGGGGCGCGACGGCTGAGTTTGTAGGCGTGTTGCAGCAGGTTCCTCCACCGTTTTCGGCGAAAAAGATCAAGGGCGTGCCGGCCTACAAATTGGCACGGAAAAAGCAGGGGGTGGAGCTCAAGCCGGTCGAGGTGGAAGTTCGTGCCTTCGAGATTACCGGGGTCCAGGGCGACCTGTGCGGGTTTCGGTGCCAGGTGGCGTCGGGGACGTACGTGCGGAGCCTGGCCCACGAGCTTGGGCAAAAGCTGGGTTGTGGCGCGCATCTGGCCAGCCTCAGGCGAACGCAGGTGGCAGAGTTTGGGCTGTCCGATGCCCACAGTTTGGATCGGATTGCTGGTGCGGCCACAGGAGGCGAACTCGACAGGTTGTTGTTTCATTTGCGGCGCGTTCTGCCGGGGGTTCCGAGTGTGACGGCGGACGACGAAACAATGGGGAGGATCCGTTACGGGCGGACGGTCAATCTGGCTGAGTTTTCAGCCGCGAAGTGGGTGAAGGTCTTTGCCGGGCAGTCAGACTTGGTATGCCTGGCCAGCCGCGTGGCGGGCAGTTTGTTTCATCCGAAAGTGGTGCTGTTGGAGTAGTGCGCTGTGTGTCGGAGAAGCACTGCAGTTAGCGTCGGAACTCAGAAGCCTACCCGGGCATGAGTTCTGGCCCCTCGATTTCGGCGTAGCAGTGGCGGAGTAGCGTTCCTCGCGGAGACGAGTTGGGCGACCGCGTCATTGCCCTGTAGATTATTTATGTCCGATAAGAGATATTATGTAAACTCCAGTGAAAGCTGGCTGCAATGCGCCCGGCCCAGGCTGCATGCCGCCATTTCACCTTAGTTTGCCCATTTCTGAAGTATCCCTACAATCCCCGGCCTAGCTGACTGTTTGCAGCAGCCGCTCCAGATCCTGGCGAAATTTGCGAAGGGTTTCGAGGCGCTCGGGGGTGGCTTCCACGATCTCGGATTTGCCCTGGAAGACCGGGCGGCCGTCTTTCTCCACCAAGACCCCCATGAGTTCTCCCATGCGCCAGCCGGGCATACCAATCATTTCTAGCCCATTGGGAGTTGTCCTCAGCAGGACAATGCAGCCATCTCGGAGCACCCCAATAGTGTTCGGGTAGCGCTCGAAGAATTGCAGGTCAAATCCTTCGAGATACAGCCGTTGGAGCTGTCCGGCGGGATCAGGCACGAGCTACATCTTGTAGTGACCCATGTCGTCTTCACCGAGGTTTTCCAGCCACTTGCGCAGGTCGTCGGAAGTGACCCGATCGATGGCGTTGGCGGCTTGTTTGCTGCTCTTGAGAACCTCGTCCTCCACAAAGATGGGGCAATCCATGCGGAGCGCCAAGGCGATGGCGTCGGACGGACGGGAGTCGATGCTGATGATTTCCCCACCGCGGTCTAGCCAGATCACGGCGTAGAAGGTGTCCTCGCGAAGCTCGGTCACGACAACCTTACGGACAGTGGCTTCCAGGCCGATCAGCAGGTTGCGCAGCAGGTCGTGCGTCATAGGGCGCGGTGTGCTGACCTTTTCGATTTCGAGCGCGATGGCGTTGGCTTCGTAGATACCGACCCAGATCGGCAGAACCGTCTCCGAGCCGGTCTCTTTCAGGATCACGATGGGCATGTTGGTGACCGGGTCCATCATCAAACCGCGGATTTTCATCTCAACTTCCATCGTGGGTCCTCCGAATGTTTAGTGATACGCCAGAGGCTAAGGGTTGCGCAAGTGGGGAAAATGTTCCAACGATTCTTCACCACGGAGGCAGGGAGTACAGGGACAAAGCGCTTAGCTGTCAGCCAAGGTCCCGACCGCTCAAACCGTACCGCCTTCGGGCCGTTTGGGCTATCCGGCCAACTCACCCAGCAGGCTATTGGGGAACGACTGCGTCACCAGGACCTGTACGTATTCTCCGAGGCTCGGTTCGGACCTCCCGTTGACCATGAAGTTCAACGTTTTGTTCTGGGAAGTGCGTCCAACCACCTGTCCGCGGGCCGGGTTCTTCCCTTCCACCATGACTTCCAGCGTCTGCCCAACGTGGCGGTGGTAGCTGGCGCGCTGAATTTCGCGCTGGTGGTCCTGCAGGATTTGCAGGCGGCGGGACTTTTCAGCGTCAGGGATGGAGTCCGCGTATTGCAATGCCGGAGTGTTGGGGCGGGGCGAGTACTTGAACGAGAAGACCCCGTCGTATCCGACCTGGGTTAACAAAGTCAGTGTCTCGCGGAATTCCTCTTCGGTCTCGCCCGGGAAGCCCACGATGATGTCGGTGGTCATGCTGATTTCTCTATTCGCCTCTTTCATCCAGGCGATACGCTCCAGGTATTCCTCGCGGGTATACTCGCGAAACATGGCATCGAGCACGCGGGACGAGCCGCTCTGCACCGGCAGATGCACGTGGTCGCAGAGCGTGGGAACGGCGTCGATAGCATCAACAATGTCCTTCGTAAAGTCCCGCGGATGCGAAGTTGTAAAGCGCACCCGGCGAATGCCCGGAATTTCTCCCACGGCGCCCAGCAACTCGGCGAAGCTCTTTTTACGCGAGGGATCGGCGTAGGAGTTTACGTTCTGGCCGAGCAATTGCACATCGGTGTAGCCGGCGTCGGCCATGCGGCGCGCCTCTGCCAGCACCGAGTCAGAGGTGCGGCTGCGCTCTTTGCCGCGGGTGTACGGCACCACGCAGTAGGCGCAGAACTTGTCGCAGCCTTCGATGATGGTGATGTAGCCGCGATGCGGATTGCTGCGCGCTGTGAACTCGGTGTCGAAGGTCTGGTCGGTCTGGCGGTCATCAAGACCGGTTACGCGCGACTCGCCCGACTCGATCCTGACCAGCATGCTGGGCAGGTTGCGGTACGAAGCCGAACCGGCCACCAGCGAGACGAATGGGACACGCTCGAAGATCTTTTCGCCTTCCTGTTGGGCGACACAGCCTAAAACGGCGAATCGCTTGCCTTGCTTGTGCAGCGCCTTGAAGTCTGCCAAGCGGTGAAAGACCTTCTGCTCGGCTTTGTCACGGATGGAGCAGGTGTTGTACACGATGAGGTCGGCCTCCTCTTCTCGCTCCACCTGGCGGTAGCCCTCGGTGACGAGCGTGCCCACGACTTTTTCCGAATCGTGGAAGTTCATCTGGCAACCGAAGGTTTCGATGTAAAAGGTCTTTTGCTGCGAACTCACAACCATCCTCTGTTGTTCAAGTATAGCGAGTATTCACCACCGAGGCACCCTTCGACTTCGCTCACGGCAGGCTTCGGGTATGGAGGCGGAACAAATCTACCGCGGATTGACGCCAACGAACGCGGATTACGCCGGAGCACAAATCTTTAAAAAGCAACCCGTGAAGATGCGTGGCTGAAACTCTTTTTATTTCGCCAGTTCGCGCTCGATGCCGGAAGAGATCTTTTCCGGCGTAGTTGTCGGGGCGAAGCGCTCGACAACACTTCCCTGCTTGTCTACCAGGAACTTGGTGAAGTTCCACTTGATGGCGTCGCCCAGCAGCCCGCCCTTCTTGTTCTTCAAGAACCTGTAGAGGGGATGCTCGCCGTCGCCGTTGACTTCGATCTTCGAAAACAGCGGGAAGGTCACGCCGTAGTTCAAGTCGCAGAACGATTTGATCTGTTCGTCGCTACCGGGTTCCTGGTGGCCGAACTGATCGCATGGAAAGCCGAGGACTTCCAGGCCTTTGCCGTGGTATTTCGTGTAGAGGTCTTGCAGGCCCTTGTATTGCGGCGTGAAGCCGCACTGGCTGGCGGTGTTGACGATGAGCAGGACCTTGCCGCGATAGTCACCCAGACTCTTGTCGTCGCCGTTGTTGAGTTTGGCGGAGAAGTCGTAGATGGACATTATTAAATTCCTTTAGGGAAAGCAGATCCTTCGCGGGCTAAAGCCCCCTCTTGATAACAGTAATAGGAAGAAGCGTTGCGTGGCACGCCTGAAGCCGTGCCCTCTGAAAGCTACGACTTCGTGCCTTTTTTCACCAGCTTCAAGAATTCGGCGTGCACGCGGGTGTCATGCGACAGCTCAGGATGAAAGGTCGCGGCCATAACTCTTCCCTTCCGAACCAGTACCGGGTCTGCGCCGCGTTTCGCAAGGACCTCGACGCCTTGGCCAATCTGTTCGATGCGCGGGGCGCGGATGAAGACCATCTCCAGCGGCTGCTCGCCGAGCTTCGATTGGGCTTCGAGGATGGTTGAATCGATCTGGCGGCCATAGGCGTTACGCTCGACGGTGATATCGAGAGCATTCAGGCCCGGCTGGTCGGGATTTGTTACGCGTTTCGCCAGAAGAATCGCGCCGGCGCAGGTTCCAAAGGTTGGCTTGGTATGAACGAAGCGATTGAGTTTCTGGAAGCCTTTTTCGCCAAGGAGTTTCAGAAAGGTACTGGATTCGCCGCCCGGGATGATGAGGCCGTCGATTTCGTCGAGTTGCTCGGGTTTGCGGACCAGGACGACCTTCGCCCCAAGTTGTTCGAGGCGGCGGCGGTGGGCGTCGAAATCGCCCTGCAGAGCTAATACGCCGATATTCATCTTCAGGCTACTTAGATTAACCGAAGCCGATCTCGACTCGGCCGGACATCGCGGAAGAGTGTCGGCTGAAGCCGACTCGTGGGTTCAATAGCTCGTCAACCCACCACTCCGGTTTGGCTCCGTGCTGGGCTAAGAGATACCGTCCTCGCCGCTCGCCTCGGCCACAACCGGCGCTCGGCGACTACGTGGCAGCGGGCTGACCTATACCTAGGAACAGTTCTTTAGGACCTCAAAGCTATCGAGCGGCTACGACGGGCACGACCAGGTCGCGCCCGCACTGAAAGCTGATGGCTGACGGCTCTGCGCTACCACCCCCGCGTCTGCAGCAGGTCCTTCTCCTCGAGGGCTGAGACAGCCAAACCCTTCATCGCGCCCGACACCTGTTCGCTAACTTCGGCGAGGACCTTCGGATCACTAAAGTGAGTTGTCGCGACGACGATCGCGTGTGCGCGTGCTTCAGCTTCTTCGCGCTCGGCTTTGTCTTTCAGGTCCAGGGGAGTGACTCCGCCTTTCATGAAGATTCCTGAGCCGACGAACACCGCCTCGGCGCCGATTTGCATGATGAGTGCCGCATCAGCTGGCGTGGCAATGCCTCCGGCAGAGAAGTTCGGGACGGGCAGCTTCCCTTCCCTGGCGACCATCTTGATGAGCTCGTAAGGTGCCTGATGGTTCTTGGCAGCGGCATAGAGTTCCTGCTCGCTGATCACGGTAAGTTGCTTCATCTCTTTCAGGATCTGGCGCATGTGCTTGACGGCGTGGATGACGTCTCCAGTGCCGGCTTCGCCCTTGGTGCGGATCATCGCCGCGCCTTCGGCGATGCGGCGCAGTGCTTCGCCCAAGTTGCGAGCACCGCACACGAAGGGTGTGGTGAAGGCGTGCTTGTCAACGTGGTGTTCTTCGTCGGCAGGGGTGAGCACCTCGGACTCGTCGATATAGTCCACGCCGATTTCCTGTAGTATCTGCGCCTCGGCGAAGTGGCCGATGCGACATTTGGCCATGACGGGAATGGACACGGTGCTCATAATCTGTTTGATGAGCTTGGGATTCGCCATGCGCGAGACGCCGCCTTCGGCGCGGATGATAGCGGGCACGCGCTCGAGAGCCATGACCGCGACGGCGCCGGCTTTTTCGGCGACTTCGGCCTGCTCGACCGACATGACGTCCATGATGACGCCGCCCTTGAGCATCTCGGCGAGACCGACCTTGAGGCGCAGGCTGGTGCTGGTTCCGTTGTTTTCCGACATAGGTCCTTCTTCCCTGATCGCGGCTGAGAGGCCCGGCAAGCTGTGTTCGTGCGGGCGGGAGCGATCACCCCGTCGTGACTGAAATTCTATTTTAACGCGGCGAGAAGCAGGGCGTAACCCCAGCATTTGGCTTCGTTCTTTCCTACTTACGTCGCGTCGGCCTGCTTTTCGTTAAGGAATTTGGCCCACATACGAGCGGGATCGACTTCGATGAAAATACCTGTGCTGGTGGCCAGGATCTCGCCCTGGGGATTGCGGATTTCGGCAGCGCGGAAGTGCTCGCGACCGTTGATACCCACTTCCCAGCCCTCGGTGACGAGCTGCTCCGCCAGCGGTACGGGGCGGATGTAGTTCACCTGCATAGTTCCGGTAACGGCGATGATGCCGCGCAGCTTACTCACCTTGCCCATGGCTTCGTCAAGGATGGTGGCGATGATGCCGCCATGCGCGTGCGAGGGCGGTCCCTCGAAGCGCTGCGCCAGCACGAATTCGCAGACGATGCGCTTGTGGTCTTCGTTGAGGTGAAATTCCAGCTTGAGTCCGCAGTCATTGGCGGGGCCGCATCCGAAACAGTTGTGACCGTAAACACGTTGCTGCACCTCGTGGCCGGGGACAGGCTTATGGCGTGACATATGTCCAAGATGAAGGATAGTAAGGCAATTGCGCAAGCACGAAGAACATCATTCGTGCGCAGGCGCAGAGGCCTGATGGGCAAACTCAGAACAGGCTGGGGTTGTTAGGATTTCCGGAGTCAATATTGATCTGCTGATCCTTTTGCCGTCGGGCCAGCCAACAAGGCTTCTCCCAGTATTGCGGCAGCAGCGAATTGGGGCATTCGAACGCTTGCTGCCCGCCGTAGTCGAACTCGGTTTTGCCGTTCTTCAGCTTCACCGAGTAGTAGACGTTCCGGGTGACGCTGCCGAACGCATTGCGATTGCTGGCCATGCGAAGGCGCAGCACCAGATAGTCGCAGGCATAGATCACACCGGCCACGAGCAGGATTGCGAGCAAGCGACGTCTCACTCCTGGGAGCCTAGCGCTGGGCCCCAAAGAGCGCAATCTCGAGAGAATGAATTACGGTGATTTCCTCTGAATAATGAGGGGTTTTGCGCGGTTGAAAAGTCTGCGAGCCACGCGCATCATAGGTCACAGGTGTCGGTGATGTGGGTCCGTCCGGCGGTGCGGTATGGCTTTCCTAAAATTTAAAGCGGCGCCTCCCGCAGCCAAGCCAATGCATGGCGGAGGGGGACGCGGGCCTACGGACCAATGGCCGCGTGGTGATGGGGGCTCGGGCGGGCGCGGGGGAGGCGATGAGTTTCCCAACTATCGCGAACGCTTGCGCCGCTACCGCATGCTGGTTGGCTTCCTGCTTGCATCCGTCCTGATGATCTTCGTTTCTTTCACCACGGCTTACGTGGTACGCAAGGCAGGGGTGGTTTGGGATGCAGCGCGCAACGAGTACACAAGCAATTGGGTGCCAACCACACTGCCGGTTGGGCTGTTGCTGGTAAATACCTGCATTCTCCTGCTGAGCAGCGGCACTCTCGAAGTGGCACGTCGGCGTGCCGAGGAAGACGTTGTTCTTGCTCCCATAGCCGACATCCCGGGGATTCAGGTTGCCCGCAACCGTTCGCTTCCCTGGCTATGGGCGACGATCGCGATGGGATTGGCGTTCCTTGCCGGCCAGTACACAGCCTGGGAGACGCTACGCAGGGGCTACCACAATCCGGAGCCCAACATCAGCCTGTCGTTTTTCTTCATCCTCACCGGAGTGCATGCGGCCCATCTTTTGGGTGGAATCCTGGCGCTGCTCTACGCCGGGATAACAGTGTGGATCGGGCGCCCGCCGGAAACACGAAGGATTGTGGTGGATGTGACGGCCTGGTACTGGCACTTCATGGGCGTGCTCTGGCTCTACGTGTTTGGTCTGCTGTATTTCGCGCGGTAACCGGGGCCCATTCAAAAGACAAAAAAGGCGACCTACCCGTCACTCGCCTTTCTTAAGAAGCGCTTTCGCCTAACGATCAGGCCTTCTGAAGCTTCCGCGCGAGAAACGCAACGCGTGAACCGATCAGCAACAGCGAAGTTGGCTCAGGGCAGTACCGGGACGTTCCCGTTGGGGTCACAGACGACTAGAGCATCCGAGTTACTGACTCCAACCAGAGAGGCAGTTTTGAGCGGCTGTGGGCGTGACGCAGAGCAGCAACGCAGGCGCGGCGGAACGCATCTCGGGTTCGTCGAAGTGGCTGCTTTCGAGCGGATCTGAGTGCAGAACCAGCAAGAGTCGCGATTCCAGAAGCGCACACAGAGGAGGATGTACCACTACGAGCAGTTGAGGCCCAAGCAAACTGGTGGATTGGACTTTTATAGAATTGTAAGAATCTGCGATGGAGAGAAGTGAACTTTCTTGCAGCTTCCTGGGAAACGGATTGCATCCGGGCGGGATCGGGCTTCTGGCCGACGATCGCTTCTCAACCCAAAAAGTAGCCTTTCTTCACCTGGCATTGCGGATTTTTCACGTTGCTTTTGCGATCCAATGCCGCATTGGAGCTGCCTCGCGCCAGGCATCCAACGAACGGCTATAATCAAAGGTTTCAGCAGTCGAGTCTGACGCCTTCTGTGGGGATGGGCTTCACGCCGGGCCGGGTGGCTGCTGAATCCTGGGGCTCATGTCGAACGACAGCATCGTAGTTCGGGGCGCACGCGTCCATAACCTCAAAAGCATTGATCTGGACATCCCGCACAATACCCTGACGGTGGTGACGGGCGTATCGGGGTCGGGAAAGTCGTCGCTGGCGTTCGACACAATCTATGCGGAAGGCCAGCGCCGCTACGTCGAGTCCCTCTCGGCGTATGCCCGCCAGTTTCTGGAGCGGATTGAGAAGCCGGATGCCGATATCATCGAAGGGATCGCTCCGGCCGTTGCCATCCGGCAAAAGAACACGACCCGCAACCCGCGCTCGACCGTCGCCACAGCTACGGAAATCTACGACTATCTCAGGCTGCTGTACGCCCGCATTGGACGGACCTATTGCGCCAGGTGTGGGCGCCAGATCCGCAAGGACACGGTGGACGAAGTGGCTGACCGGATGATGGCACTACCTGACGGGACCCGATTGCAGGTGCTATTTCCGCTGCGCTCCCTACCTGCAGCCTTGGAGCCGGAAAGAGCAAAGGGGCGGCGGCCGGCGAAAAAGAAGAAAGCCGCTCCGGCCGACGATTCCCTGCTGAAGGCTCGCTTGACGGAGCTTCGGACGCGCGGTTTCCTGCGCCTCTACCAGAACGGGGCGGTCATTGATCTCTCCGCGCCGGAAGCCGTGCTGGAAGTGAATTTTGCCGAGCCGGTTTACGTGGTCATCGATCGAATTGTGATCGCGCCTGACATTCGTTCGCGTTTGGTGGATGCCGTCGAGCAGGGCTATCGCGAGGCGGGCGAAGTGATCTTCGAAACCTCGCCCCGCGATGAAGAACCAGTGCAGCGCTTCCGCTTTTCGCAGCGCTTTGAGTGCAAGAACGACGGCACGCGATATGACGAACCGGAGCCGCGGCTGTTTTCGTTCAACAATCCGTATGGCGCGTGTCCCAAGTGCCAGGGATTCGGCAACACGATTGATTTCGATCTCAACCTGGTGATCCCCAACAAGACTCTTACGCTGTCAGAGGGCGTCATTGAACCGTGGACGAAACCGAAGTACAAGTCGCTAGCCACGGAGATGAAGCGTTACGCTCGGGCAGCAGGCATTCCTCTGGATGTGCCTTGGCAGGATCTCACCTGCGAACAGCAGAATTACATCCTGAAAGGCGATGGGAAATGGTGGGGCGTGCGCGGCTTCTTCGATTACCTGGAGCGCAAGAAGTACAAGCTGCACGTCCGAGTCTTTCTGAGCCGGTATCGCGGGTATTCGGAATGTCCGGATTGCGGCGGCCTGCGCCTGCGGTTGGAAGCACGCCAGGTGAAAGTAGGTGGCAAAGACATCTGTCAGGTGTCGTCGATGACGGTGGAGGACGCAACCAAATTCTTCGCCCAGTTACAACTTACGCGCGAAGAGGCCGACATCGCCGAACGGCTGTTGGTTGAGATTCGAGATCGACTGCGCTTCATGAACGAAGTTGGGCTCGAGTACCTGTCGCTGGACCGGCTGGCTTCCACGCTGTCCGGTGGCGAGGCCCAGCGGATTCAACTGGCGACGTCGCTCGGTTCTCGGCTGGTGGGCACGCTCTATGTGCTCGATGAGCCTTCGATCGGGCTGCACAGCCGTGACACCAACCGGCTGATCAAAATCCTGCAAAACCTGCGCGACCTCGGCAATACCGTGCTTGTGGTCGAGCACGATGCGGAAATCATGCGCCATGCCGATCACGTTGTGGACCTAGGCCCGGGAGCGGGCGAGAACGGCGGCAAGGTCATCGCCAGTGGCTCCTACGATGAGATCTTGAATAATCCGGCGTCCCTGACAGGCCGCTATCTCAAGAACGAACTTCGCATCCCGATGCCTCCCACCCGTCGTAGCGGAAACGGACGGACGATTCGGCTATGGGGAGCGCGTGCGCACAATCTTAAGAAGGTTGATGTAACGATTCCACTAGGCATGCTGGTGGCGATAACCGGCGTTTCGGGCTCGGGCAAATCGACCCTGGTGCACGATGTGCTTTACAACGCGCTGGCGGCGGAAAAAGGTCAGGTTAGCGGCACTCCTCGGGCCGAGGTCGATTTGGTGGAAGGCGGCGAATGGATCGATGAGGTGGTGCTGGTGGACCAATCGCCGATTGGACGGACACCGCGCTCGAATCCGGTGACGTATATCAAGGCGTTCGATGCCATCCGCGAGCTATTCGCGTCCCAGCCCGAGGCGCAAAAGCGCGGGTACACCGCCGGGCATTTCTCGTTCAACATTCCCGGCGGCCGTTGCGATGTTTGCCAGGGCGATGGCACGGTAACCGTCGAAATGCAGTTCCTCGCCAATGTGGAACTGATTTGCGAGGAGTGCAAGGGTGAGCGCTACAAGCCCGAAGTGCTGGAGATTCGCTATCACGGCAAAAACATTCACGAAGTGCTGGAGCTGACGATAAAGAGCGCCCTGCACTTCTTCTCCGGGGTGCCGAAGATCGTGGAGAAGCTGCGTGTACTCGATGAAGTGGGTCTTGGCTATTTGCGGCTGGGGCAATCGGCAACAACGCTTTCCGGCGGCGAGGCGCAGCGCATGAAACTGGCCGCGCACCTGCAACCAAAGCAGCGCGACTTCGCCAGCACACAGGCCGAACGCAATCGGCGGCATCCGCGCATTCTCTATATCTTCGACGAGCCCACGACAGGGTTGCACTTCGATGACGTGAGCAAGTTGCTGGCGGCGTTTCGCCGCTTGATTGAGGCGGGCGGAACGATTCTCGTCATCGAACACAATCTTGACGTGGTCAAGACCGCCGACTGGGTGATCGACCTCGGTCCCGAAGGGGGCTGGCAGGGCGGGCAGGTGGTGGCGACGGGAACGCCTGAGGAGATTGCCAAAGTCCTGCAATCGCACACCGGGCAATGGCTGTCGTGCATCTTATCTGACGGAAATCCAAGGCCGCATGAGTAGTGAATCAAAAACTGAGTTCGCGCTGATTCTGATGTTCATGCTGGCCTCTGTACGGCTGGGCATCAGCCAACAGAGCGGGACGACAGTTCGCCATCACCAGGTCGCTGTCGACGAAGATGCAGTTTCTCCCGAACTGCGGCAGGCGGAGGTGGCGCTCCAGAAACAGGACTACCGCAGCGCCGAAGTCCTGCTGCAAAAAGCGGTCGCGGCACGTCCGAACGATTACCGGGCTTGGTTTGACCTGGGTTGGGTGTGCGACGCTACAAAAAACCCGGAAGGGGCAATGGCAGCTTATCGCAACTCGATAACCGCCAAGCCGGATGTGTTCGAGTCGAACCTGAACCTCGGAATTGTTCTCGCCAAGCAGGGCAACAAGCAAGAGGCCGCAAAGTACCTAAAGGCGGCAACGCAACTCACGCCCACCGCACACGTGGACGAGGGACGCGCCCGCGCTTGGCAGTCTCTGGGGTTGGTAGAGGAATCGATGGATCCGCAGCAGGCCTTGACGGCCTATGCACAAGCGGCGAAGCTCAATCCCAAAGACCCAGAACCGCACCTCTCGGCGGGAGCCCTCCTAGAACGCCAGGGCAAGCTGGAAGAAGCAGCGCGGGAATATCAGGCTGCGGCGGCGCTCGATGCCAAAGACAAAGATGCGATCGCCGGTCTGGCGAACGTATATTCGAAGCAGCGCAAACTTCCCGAGGCCGAAACACAGCTAAAAAAGCTCCTGGAGCTTGATCCAAACAACCCCAATGCGCGTACCCAATTGGGCCGCGTGCTGGCAGCGGAAGGCAAACAGGAGGAGGCGGAAACGGCGCTGGGCGCCGGGAAGTCCGGCTCGAACCGGGACCCAAAAGCCGCCTTGGAGCTCGGCACGATCTATGTGAGAGCCGGCAATTACACCGTCGCCGAAGAGCAACTGCGTCTCGCCGTGAAAGGTATGCCGCTGGACGCCGAAGCACACTTCGCCCTAGGCTCGCTATTGATGGCGCAGAAACGCTATCCAGAGTCGCAGGATGAGTTGTTGACCGCGATCAAACTGAAGCCCGATATGGCGGACGTGTACGGTAACCTCGCCATCGTTGCATCGGAAAACAAGAATTATGCGCTGGCCATTAGTTCGCTTGACGAGCGGGCGAAGTACATCCCGGACAGCCCGGCAACCTACTTTCTGCGCGCCACCTCATATGACAACTTGAAGAACAGGCCAAAAGCGATAGAAAATTACAAGCAATTTCTGGCTGTGGATGGCGGCAAATTGCCCGATCAGGAATGGCAAGCCCGGCATCGACTGATCGCGATCGATCCGGGAAACGCCAGCCAATACGGCGAGAAAAAGTAGCCATGCGCTGCGTAAACTTGGGCTTCGCGCTCCTGACTCTCTTTACTATGAGCTTGTGCGCACAGGCGACGCCGCAAGCTGCCTCGAATCTGAAGGAACGCGCAGATGCGGCCCAGGGCGGGGATCGGGTTACGCTCTCACTGGAATACGCTCACCAGCAACTTGAGGAGGCCAATCGGCTCTATACCGATGGCGATGTCGAGAAGGCGGAGGCGTCGATCCGCGAAGTTTTCACCTACGCTCAACGCGCCACGACAGCAGCCACTACGATGAACAAGAAGCTGAAGCAGACGGAGATTGACCTGCGCAAGCTGCAGCACCGGATGCACGACATCGGGCAATCGTTGAATGTCGACGATCGTCCGCCGGTGGAGAAGACCGTACAGCAACTGGAAGAATTGCGCGCTCATTTGCTGGCCAGGATGTTCGGCGAAAAAGCTGAGCCCGGCCAAAAGACCGAGCCGAAGGACAAATCGCAATGACGTTTGTAACCCGATTGCTTGCAGCCTGTCTGGTTCTGGGAAGCCTTGCGCCTCCCTCGACGGCACAGCGCCGCGACCGCGACCCCCTCACTGACGCCGAAGTGGACCAGATGCGGGAGGCGGCCGATTATCCCAGCAAGCGGCTGGAGCTGCTCGTCAAGTTCAACCGTGAGCGGATGTTTAATATCGAGTCCGCGGCTGCCGAAGGCCCGAGCAAGACAAAGGAAGTCCACGACATCCTGCAGGACTTTATCGCCATCATGGACGAGATCGACGACAACATCGAGATGTACGGCTCCCACGCGGCCGACATGCGCAAGGGCCTGAAGCTGGTTATCGAGGCTGATAGCGAATGGCAGTTAAAGCTGCGTCAGCTGAAAGAAAAAACCCCGCCGGAACAGTTGGAGCAATTCTCCTTCATTCTTGCCAATGCGAATGACACCGTGGTGGACAACGGCAAGAGCGCGCGCGAGGCCCTAGATGAGCAGAACAAGCTGGCGGCCGAAAAGAAGCTGACCAAGGTTTACTCGGAGCGCAAGGATTAATCGGTTTCCACACAGCAGCGTGATACGTTAGTCCTACCTTGCGGGCCAAACTCACAGAAATCTTTCACTGCAGTTACCGGGAACTCCGGCCTGGGATTCCTGTGCCTGAGATGCGAGTGGAGTTCTATCCCTTCGCCAACGTCAACAATACCATCCGCATGCGCCAGGGCAAGCTGCACATACGTCTCTCCGACCTGCTGGAAGGAGCGCCGGAGCGGGTGCTGGAGTCCATCGCCCACATCCTGCTCGCCAAAATCTTCCGCAAGCCGATTGAGAAGAAGCATGTCGCACAGTATCGGCGCTACGTCGCAAGCCATGAGGTCAGCGCCAAAGCGCATCTCGTGCGGCAGGTGCGCGGGCGCAAGCGCATCACTTCTCCCAACGGTTCCGTGTATCACCTGGAGGAGATTTTCGAGGACCTGAACCGCCGATTTTTCCACGGACTGTTGGCGCGTCCGCAGATGACATGGAGCCAGATCAAGTCGCGCTGGAGTCTGGCGCATTACGATCCGTCCCACAACGCCATTGTAGTCAGCCGCGTGTTTGATCATCCGCGGGTGCCGAAATATGCGTTGGAGTACATCGTTTATCACGAGATGCTGCACCTCAAACACCCGGTAAAGCTTCGAGGCAGCAGGCGCTGCGTGCATGGAAAGGACTTTCAGGCAGAAGAAAAGTTATTTCCGGAATTGGAAAGAGCTAAGGCTTTCCTCAAGACGCTTTGATCAACCGCCCTGCACTGCAGTCGCAATCCCGTAAAATTGAGACATCCTCAGAGAAGTTTGGTCAGGTTCGATGGAACAGTGGTTGCCTAAGTCTGTGCTCTGCCTGAGGAACTACATGCTTCAGGATTTTTTGGCGGACCTCGCGGCCGGCATCACCGTCGGCCTGGTGGCAAAGTGCTGGAAGATCTCGCCGAGAAGCTTCACGATTCCGGCCGTACCCTGCTCTTCTGCGAAGCCCCGCCTCAGCCGCGCCAGCTCATGAAGCAGGCGGCATTCGATCGCCACGTCGGCGCAGAGAATCTCTGCTCCAGCATCGAAGCAGCGCTCCGCCGAGCCGCCGAGTGTATGAAGGAAATACAGGTGGAGCAAGCTAGAAGCCAAACGGAAGGGAGTTAAGCCTCTTCCTCTGAATCTCGTATGCCGTTTGTTCTCAGCTCAATACAGCCTAAAATTAACCTCTACGTTGATCTGTACGGCAACCGGCCGGCCGTCCTTCATGGCAGGCTCAAAACGCCACCGCTGCACCGCTTCGATGGCTTTCTGATCGAGGCCCATGCCCAAGGGACGGCTCACTCGGATGTCGCGCGGTTTGCCGTCCGGACCGACGATCAACCAGAGAACGACCACTCCCTGATACTTGGCTTTCCGGGCTTCTTCCGAGTACTCCGGGTCTGGGGTCTCTAATGCTCGCGGCGCAGAAACGCCGTTACCTACGCGGAACGCACCACCACCGTATCCACCGCCGTGTCCGGGACCAACGCCTGGGCCACTACCTGACCCGACTCCGCCGCCGCTGCCCGAACCAATTCCTCCGCCACTACCGGTGCCGTTCGATGCTGGACCCAGAGGAATGCGCGAGAGAGGATCGCCGAGATTCGGCATGTTGGCGGCCAGCTTGATCTCGGGAGGCAAAACCACCGTAGGCTCTACCGGCAACTTCGGATTGTCGTTACGAATTACGACCGCAGGCGGCGCCAACTGCTCCATAGAAGCTTTGGGCAGCTTGCCTTTGGGAGCCTCGATCTTGTCGCGATCGCCACCGCCACCCCCTCCGCCCATCGACTGACCTTTCTTGGTCGTCATTGGCAGCTCGGGCGGAACATCGGCATCGGTTAACGTCATCATGCTCTGGGCCTGGTTGTTCAGCTTGACGGTGCGGCTGGTCAGAATCGACAGGCCGATAAGGCCCCCGATCAGCACAACGTGCACAACCAGCGATACGCCTGCGCCTTCCTGCTTGTAATCGTAGGCGCCCCAGATGCTCTTTACGCGAATCGGCTTGGAGCTGACTTGGAGCGGAGGCAGTTTCTCAGGAAAGAAGGCAAACTTAATGTTTTCGCGAAGCGAGCTGAACAGCGAACGCTCGGCGTCCGTGCGCCGCAGAATTCGGTTGTCTTCGATCGGCTTTGAGGTGAGTTGCAAAGGCGGCAGGTTCTCAGGCGACAGAGTCTCGCGCAGATTGCGTTTAAGCGACTGCCACAGCGACTCGTCTGGCAGCATCAGGCCGGGGTCCTCGACCGGTTTGGAAGTCAGCTGCAACGGCGGAAGCTTTTCCGGCTTCCAAAAGGAACGAAGATTTTCCGACAACGACTGCCAGACGGATTGGCCCAGTTCCGGGGGCGGCAAGAAATTAAGGTCCTGCGCCGGCGCCTCGCGAACTGGAGGAAGGGTGCTTTGTTCAGCCATATCTTCGATCGAATCCTCAGGGTCGAATCGGAAATTCGGTTGAGCCAACGGAACCGGCTGCCCAGCCCGGGCAGGGAGACACTGCCCTCTCAAACCCGACTGGAAACACAAGGTTGCGAATGCTGGGAGATGGCACTGCCGCTGCTACAACAACTCCTCCAGCTTAGATGCGGGGGAAGTTGGATGCTCCTCAATGTTTTGAGATTAACCGAGGTGAACCTCGGGAGTAAAGCCCTGCAACTACGCAAGCTGCTGTTGGACGGCGGTTTGTGCGCTCCCTATAATGAAAGGATTAGGATGCGTTTTTAGCAAATTTGTGACCCATCGGAAGGGGAGATACCCGGAGTGCCGCTCGACCTGAAGTCCACGCTGAACCTGCCCAAAACTGATTTCCCCATGAAGGCGAACCTGCCGCAGCGCGAGCCCAAGCGGCTGGAACAGTGGGAGGCGATGCGCATTTACGAGCGGTTGCGAGCGACGCATAAGGGCAAGCCGATTTATGTCCTGCATGATGGCCCGCCGTACGCCAACGGCCCGATTCACCTGGGTACTGCACTGAACAAAACACTGAAGGACTTCGTTGTCAAGGTGCGGACCATGGCGGGTTTTGATTCTCCTTATGTGCCGGGCTGGGACTGCCACGGACTGCCTATCGAGATCAAGGTGGACAACGACCTGGGGCGCAAAAAGCTTGAGATGGATCCGATCCAGGTGCGCGCCGCCTGCCGCGCCTACGCCGAGAAATATCTCGAGCTGCAGCGCCAGCAGTTCAAGCGTTTAGGTGTTTTCGGGCGTTGGGATGATCCGTACTCGACCATGACGCCGCAGTACGAAAGCGTCGTGGTCGAAACATTCTTCTCGTTTTACGAGCAAGGCTTGGTTTACAAGGGTCTGAAGTCGGTGTACTGGTGCATCCACGACAAGACGGCGCTGGCCGAGGCCGAAGTCGAGTACGAGAACCACACCAGCCCGAGCGTCTGGGTTCGTTATCCCCTGACCAGCGACCCTGGAAAGCTCAGTCCTGCGCTGGCGGGCATGAAGACCGTCGCCACCATTATCTGGACCACGACTCCCTGGACGCTGCCTGCGTCGATGGCGGTGACCTTCTCGCCCGATGCGGAATACGTAGCGCTCGATACCGGCGAGTGGATCTACATCGTGGCCAAGGCCCTGGCGCAGCAGACTATCGAGAAGTGCGGGCTTGGTACGGCCCAACAGATCGCCAGCTTTCCTGGCAAGACGCTGGAGTATGCGACCTTCGCACATCCATTCTTGGACCGCACCGTGCTGGGCGTACTTGGCGACTACGTCACTCTCGACACCGGCACCGGAGCCGTTCACACCGCGCCTGCACACGGCGCCGACGACTTCTTCACCGGCGTGAAGTACGGCATCGACCTGACCTGCAACGTTGACGACGCAGGTATCCTGCGCAACGGATTGCCCGAATACGACGGCCAGCAGGTATTCAAGGCGAACCCGCTCATCGTCGAGCTGCTTAAAAAGCGCGGCGTGTTGCTAGGCTTCGAGAAGATCGAGCACTCCTATCCACACTGTTGGCGTTGCCACAACCCCATCATCTTCCGCGCCACCGAGCAGTGGTTCATCTCGATGGAAGGCAAGCTGCCGGGCGGCACGCTGCGCAGCCGCTCTCTCCAAGAGATTAAGAAGGTGAAGTGGGATCCAGCCTGGGGCGAAGACCGCATCTCCAACATGATTGCCACGCGTCCGGACTGGTGCATCTCGCGTCAGCGACTGTGGGGTGTGCCCATTGCGGTCTTCCAATGTGAGGGCTGCAAAGAATTCTTGAACGACAAGGCCATCAACCGCGCTGTCGTTGAGTTGTTTGCGCGCGAAGGCGCCGATGCCTGGTACAAGCGCCCTGCTGAGGAGATTGTCCCAGCAGGCATAAAGTGCGCACAGTGCGGGGGCTCCAAGTTCCGCAAGGAGATGGACATTCTCGACGTGTGGTTCGAATCGGGCTGCAGCCAGGCTGCGGTGCTCGGACACGAACCGGGACTGCCGTGGCCGGCAGATTATTACCTTGAGGGTGGCGACCAGCATCGCGGATGGTTCCACTCTTCCCTGCTGTGCGCGGTTGGAGCCAAGGGAGGAACTCCTTATCGCGGCTGTGGCACCGTCGGTTGGACGCTCGATCCGCAAGGACGTGCAATGTCAAAGTCCCTGGGAAACGGCGTAGATCCTGTCGAAGTGGCGGAGAAGCTCGGTGCCGAGATTGTCCGCCTCTGGGTAAACTCGGTCGACTTCCGCGAAGATGTGATCGCCTCGGACGAGATCATGCTGCGCATCGCCGAGAGCTATCGCAAGATTCGCAATACGTTTCGTTACATTCTCGGCAACCTGGATGACTTCGACCCGGGCCGCGATAGCGTCGCATTCGGCGAAATGCAGCCTCTCGACCAGTACATCTTGCTGGGCGCAGCAAAAGTCACCGCCGACGTGCGGGAGCACTACGACTCATTCACATTCCACAAGGCGTATCAGCGGTTGAAGGACTTCTGCATTGTCGACCTGAGCGCCATTTACTTCGATGTGTTGAAGGACCGGCTGTACACCTCGGCCCCGAAGTCTCACGCCCGGCGCGCGGCGCAGACAGCACTGTGGCGGCTGGGCGATGGGTTGGTACGGCTGTTGGCCCCCACGATGAGCTTCACTGCCGAGGAAATCTGGGAGTATCTGCCCAAGTTTTCCGGCAAGGCCGAGAGTGTGCATCTGACGCTGTTTCCCGCCGCGGGCGATCTGACCGGGACGGTGCCCGCCGCCTTCGACACCGCTGGGCTGATCGCGGACTGGTCTTCCCTGTTGCGCGTCCGCGACGAAGCCTTGAAGGCGCTGGAAGTAGCGCGCACCGAGAAGCGCATCGGCGGCAGCCTGGAAGCGCAACTGCATATACTGGCGCCGGAGTCGCTTTATCCGCTGCTGGAACGCCATCTCGACCAACTGCGGTACTTATTTATCGTTTCAGATGCCGTGCTCGAGAAGAACAGCGCCGGGAATGGCGACACAGGTTTACAGATTGAGGTGCGGAAAGCTCCGGGCGCGAAATGTGAACGCTGCTGGAACTATTCGATTCATGTGGGCAAAGACGAGACGTACCCGACGGTTTGCGAACGCTGCCGTCCGGTGCTGGCGGAACTGGAGGCCACCGAGGTGCGATAGAACTGGGACAGTCGGCAGATTCCCCAGGCGGCTGGCATGCGTCTAACCTATGCATGAGGGCTCAGCGACGCTTCAAGGTCTTCGATTTCACCGTGAACGGTTCGGTGTTAAACAACGATTCCATGCGTAAGTACTTCTTCCTGATTGCGGTATCGGTCATTCTGCTCGACCGGCTAACCAAGTGGGCCGTGGCCCGCTACATTCCGTTGCACCAAAGCCTCACGGTGATTCCCGGTCTGTTTCACCTTACGCATGTGGAGAACCGTGGCGCAGCCTTCGGACTGTTCGCCGACTCGTCTTTCCCTTGGAAGATTGCCGCCTTGGTGGGCTTTTCGCTGATCGCGCTGATCATCGTGTCCGTGTTGCTGTGGAAGAACAGTCACACCATCAATACCACGACGATCGGCCTGTCGCTGATTCTCGGCGGAGCTGCGGGAAATCTCTGGGACCGCGTCATGGACGGGCGTGTCGTGGACTTCCTGCACTTCTATCTCGGCAGCTATAGCTGGCCGGACTTCAACGTCGCCGACAGCGCCATTGTTATCGGAGCGCTGTTGCTGGTCTCGGAGATTCTCTTCGCGAAGTCGCAACCTGAGACGGTAAAAAGCGGATCGCAAGAAGCCAGCTCGTAGGCTTGGGACCTTTTCAAAGGCCTGGCGCTTCGTTTCTGCCTGGCGACGCGTACACTGTTCTGCTACATCCTCGACCATTTTCAAAAACCGATGATCGCCCATCGCGTTGCCGCTCTTTGTGGTTGTGTGCTAATCCTGGCTGCTTCGCTATGCGGGCAGACACCCGTCAAGTCTGATTCCATTCTGAGCTACTTGCGGACCGCCGAGGGCATTGACTTTCAAACACGCCGTGGCGTGCTGAGCGTACACTTTTGCGGCGAAGCGATGGTCCATGTGGTCTTTTGGCTGGCCGAGGCGGTGCAATATCCGAGGCCATGGATTGCAGAGACCGACTGGCCGCCCGTTTCCTTCACCGTCACAGAAGACACTCCGAAGTACATCACTATTGCCACGAAGCGCCTGCGGATAACCGCTGAGGTCGATTCAGCAGCCCTCATTTATGACGACGCTAGTGGAAAGCGGCTGCTGCACGAATCCCCTTCCCCGACACCCCGCTACCTGACATCTACCTCTGTGGATGGCGAGGAGACCTTTCACGCCGACGCCTACTTCGACCTGAACCAGGACGAAGCCATCTACGGTCTTGGCCAGCACCAGAGCGGCGTGCTTAACCAACGGGGAACGGACCTGCCGCTGATGCAGGACAACACCAACATCAGCATTCCATTTCTGCTTTCGAGTCGCGGTTATGGTTTGCTGTGGAACTACGCTTCCCTGGGTCGGTATGAAAATCATTTTCAGCCGAAACTGGCACTGCGGGCCGAAGTCGCAGACGCCGTCGATTATTACTTCATCTACGGCCCCGAATTCGACCGGATCATTGCACAGTACCGCAGTCTGACGGGCTCCGCCCCGCTGTTACCTCAATTCGCATTCGGCTTGTGGCAGTCGCGGTGGAAGTATGAAGATCAGCAGGAATTTCTGGACGCGGCGGCTAGGTATCGAAGCCTACACATTCCTCTCGACGTGCTGGTTCTCGACGCCAACTGGATGACCCGCATGGGGGCAAACGAATTCACCAAGGAATTTCCCGATCCGGCCGACATGCTCGGCCAACTGCGCGAACAGCACGTCCATTCCGTTCTTTCCGAGTGGCCGCTGTACACGCCGCCAGGCGTGAATTTCGATTTCATGCTGGCTAACCACTATTTCGTCACCGGAGGACGTACGCATGCCACCATGTTCGACCGTGGAAGCCGCCTGTTCGATGCCTTCAACCCGGATGCCCGCGCGGCCTTCTGGCAGCAGATGAAAGCCAACCTATGGGACAAAGGCGTTGATGGCTGGTGGCTCGATGCATCGGAACCTCTCGATCCCTGGGGCGAGGAGCAGGGCGCAATGCTCGATGGCGCGCACACGGCGCTGGGCAGCGGCTCCCGCTACGCCAACATGTATCCGCTGTTCGAGACGAAGGCTGTGTACGAGGGACAGCGCGCGACCACGGACAAGCAGCGTGTGGTGATTCTGACGCGCTCAGCATTTCTGGGGCAGCAGCGAAACTCAGCCATCGCCTGGTCGGGGGACATCTATCCGAGCTTTCAGACGCTGCGCCGGCAAATCCCTGCCGGGCTTAATTACTCCATGTCCGGTATGCCCTACTGGACAACAGATATCGGCGGCTTTCTTGGCGGGAATCCTGATGATCCGTCCTACCAGGAGCTGTATGTCCGCTGGTTCGAGTACGGCACCTTCTGCCCGATTTTTCGCACGCACGGCGCACGCAAGGCGAATGAGTTGTGGTCGTACGGACAAAAGGCACAGGAAATCCTGACGCGATACGACAATCTGCGTTATCACTTGCTGCCGTACATTTACTCCATGGCTTGGCGCACGACCTCAGAGGGATACACCCCGATGAGAGCGTTGGTGATGGACTTCCCCTCTGACAGGAATGCCCTAGACATTTCCGATCAATTCTTCTTTGGACCGGCAATGCTGGTGAATCCTGTAACAAAGCCCCGGGCGAGTTCGCGGACCGTTTATCTACCCGACGGTACAGTCTGGTACGACTTCTGGACTGGCGCCAAACAGAACGGCGGAAGGACAGTCACGGCAGTTGCGCCGCTGGAAACAATCCCGCTCTATGTGCCAGCAGGTTCGATCATTCCCATAGGCCCCGAGCTGCAATGGACGAACCAGAAGCCTGCTGACCCGATCGAGTTGCGAATTTATCCGGGTCGCGACGCTGAATTCACGCTGTACGAAGACGACGGCATGAGCTATCAATTCGAAAAGGGAGAGCGCTCAACCATAACGTTCCGATGGAATGACAAGACACAAACTCTCTCGATCGGCCCCCGGATGGGCGGTTTTCCCCAAATGCTGCAGCAAAGAAGCTTCGCGATCGTAAAAGTTCGGCGAAACCGGGCCGTAGGTGAAAACGTAGTCGCTGCTCCGGACCGATTGGTTCACTACGACGGTACCGCACAAACCATCGTTTTAAGGCCAACCGCGAGTAAGGCTACGAATGGCCGAGGACGACCGTAATTTGCGAATGTTCGTCCGGAGTACGATAGACATTTAAGCAAGTGCCACCTCCCTGGCCGATTAAGGTGTTTTGTACACCCGCTTGTACACTTCGGCGTTGCGTACGATGGCCTGCACGTAGTCGCGAGTCTCCGTAAACGGGATGGACTCAACGAACTCCTCGATATCGCGATAGCTGCCTGCTGCGCGCCAATCCTCTACGCGAGAGTCACCCGCGTTGTAGGCTGCGAGAGCGTACTCCACCTGCCCTCCAAAGTGGTCTACCATCTCGCGGAAATATTTCGTGCCTAGCTCAATGTTGATTGTGGGGTCGAGTAGCGACTCGGTCTTGTAATTGTGCAGTCCGACCTGCTTGGCGGTTGCTTTTCCTGTTTTCGGGAGAAGCTGCATCAGTCCGTAAGCATTAGCACGCGAAACGGCTCCGGGGTTGAACTCCGATTCCTGGCGGATCAACGACGCGACGAGATATGGGTCGAGGCCGTTCTCATCGGAATAGCGCCTCAGAGCATCCCAGTAAGGACGGGGAAACAGACCTTCCCAGTAAAGTTGCGGAAGCGCCGCCTGGTCCATGGCGAAGTAACCATTGATGGTCCTCTTTAGCGCCTGCAGAGCCTTGTAGTAATCGCCCGCCGCTGTGTACATGCGGGCCACTTCCACCATCTCCCACGAAGGACCTAATGCACTCCCCGCCTGCAATTCGCGCACAGCTAAATCAACTGCACCGGCGTTCTCCAGCAACCGGGAGCGGTTGTAGTGCAGGTCATCGGGAGGAGGCGTGGTCTGCAACGCTTCGGGCTCGATCTTCGTTAGATCGGGAATGCGCTGAAGACTGGCCACCGAAACGGGCTGCGCGTCTGGGAGGGTTGCCAGCCGTTTACGGGCTGCGACTCCGTAGTAATAGTTGCGATAACGTTCCGTCAGCTTGGAATAATACGAGCGTGCGAGACCGAAGTCCTTGTCGTTCTCGGCCATTCGTCCGCGCCAGTAGATGGCGTTAGGCACTTCATTCGACCCCGAATAGAACTCGATTTGCTGGTCGAAGTACTTTTTCGCTTCTTCGGGCCGGTTCTGCCGATAGGTTAGCCAGGCACATTTCCAGTGTGCATAAGCAGCCTTGCTGCTGGCGGGAAAGCGGTCGTGAATTTCCTTGTAGTAGTCGATCGCCTTGTCGTAATCCTGGCGAAGCAAGTACATATTGCCCGCAGTGAACAGCGCTGATTCCAGCCACGGCGAATCTGGGCTGGTGGCGCGCATGTGCTCCAGAATGTTGGTTAACTCGGCGTCGTTGTTGGTGTTGCGAGCGATCTCAGCGCTCTCATACCACTTCTCTGAACTGCCTTCGCTGCCATCGTCAGGAATGCGGGCCAACACCTCTTTGGCCTGCTGGTTCTGGCCTAGCTTAGCCAGCGAGTTTGCCAGCTTGATGTTGATGGCCGACTGCTGCCCCGCCGGAGCCATCGGCAGCATTGCCCTATATTCCACGATGGCCGCATCCCAGCGACGTGCTTTGTAGAGTCCCTCCGCGCGGTGCTCACGTTCCTCATAGCTCACCGGCGGAAGCATGTCCGCTTCAGGAATCTTATTCAGGTCGAGCTGTGCCCAATCTGCCTGCTGGCTGGTCGGGTAGTTGTAGAAGACCCGCCGCAGAGCTTCTGCTCCGCTGCGTCCCTGTCCGTTCTGCACGTAAGCCTTGCCCAGAAGATATTGCGCGTCGGCGCCACCTCCCTCAAGGCGTGCCAGCACCTGCACCGCTTGTGCTGAGCGCTTGGTGGCCAGCAGCGCTTTAGCGTAAGCGATCGTGGCGTCGTTGGAGAAAACGGAATCCGGGAAACGGGCTTCAAAATCGCGCAGGTACGTCAGCGACTCTTCGGGACTGTTATTCAGCAGGTACGAGTTCCCCAGGTAGTAAGCCGTGTAGTCCTTCAATTCTCCGATATACGGCTGCGCCTTCTGCAGCGCCGCAATCGCCGCGGGAAATTGCGTGTCCAAGTAATGCGCGTAGCCGATGGCAAACCACGCCAAAGCTCCGGGCTCAGTACCTGCGTGCTTATCTGCATAGGCCTCAACACCGGTGTAAGCTGCGGGCGTCCGATACTCGATGAGCTGTCGCGCCATTGGGCGCAGCTCGCTTGACGCCACGAAGCTCTTGTGCAACTTGATGGTCCGCGCGGCGGTCGATTTCTTCCTTGGAGCGTGCTTCTTCGCCTTCGAAGAAGAGGACTTGCCGTTGTGAGGAGTGCCGGTTTTCTTTTTCGATGCCGAGGAACTGCTGCTCTTTTTCGGCTGTCCCGATGCCGATGAGGTCTGCGCAGGCGCGACGCTCACCTGCAACAATAAGGCGGATATGACGGGGGCAATAAAACGGGCTACTAACATCGTTGGAGACAAGTGTAACCCGACTTCGTCTGCGGTCGCAGAAGGTAGTTAAGTTGTAATTTCAGTTACCTACTGGGAGGTGTGATTTGCGCCCGTCCCACACGCGATTCCCGCCTTTCCTCTGTATAATGACCAAGAGCCGACGTCGAAAGTGGCGTCAAATTCTTGAATCTGCGGAGAGATGGCAACCATCCAACAAAAAGTGGGAGAACCGGCGAGCGATGAGCTCAAGCTGGTTCATGCGGCCAAAGCCGGCGACATCAGCGCCTTTGAAGAGCTGGTGAAGCGGTATGACCGCAACGTCTTTCGCATCGCTCAGCACATCACGCAGAACCGCGAAGACGCGGAAGATGTGGTGCAGGACGCGTTTTTAAAGGCGTACCAGAACCTGGGAAATTTCCAGGAGCAGTCGAAGTTTTATACTTGGCTGGTACGCATCGCGGTGAACGAAGCGCTCATGCGCCTTCGCCGCCGTCGTCCAGAGCGGATGGTCTCGCTCGACGAAGACATTAAGACGGAAGAGGACTCCATGCCGCGCGAAGTAGCGGACTGGGCGCCGAATCCGGAGCAACTGTACAGTCAGGGCGAGTTAAAAGAGATTCTAGGTAAGACGATCCAAGGGTTGCCCCCGAGTTTTCGCACGGTTTTTGTGCTACGGGACGTGGAAGGTCTCTCTACCGAAGAGACAGCCGATGCCCTGGACTTGAGTATTCCGGCCGTGAAGTCACGTTTGCTTCGCGCCCGGTTGCAACTGCGCGAGCGGCTGAGCAAGTACTTCAAAAATCGTGTTGGTGGAGATGGCAAATCGTGAAGTGCTCTGAATTCCTGAAGGAGCTAACTGACTATCTAGACGGGGCGATGGACGCCCAGACCAAAGCTGAACTCGAGGACCATCTCCAGTGGTGCCACAACTGTTACGTGGTGTGTAACACTACTAAGATGACCATCGAGATCTACCGGGGGGAATCTCAAGCCTACGAGCTGCCCGAAGACCTTCGCGGACGTCTTCGAAAAGCCATCATCTCCAAGTGCAAAACCTCGGGCACGTCGTAGCAACGCTCCTCCTAAGTCTTTGATTCCACAAAGCTAGCTGATTTGTCTCATTTCGGCTCAGATTTGCGCTCCCCTTTTCCGTCTCCCGGTCGAACCTTTTCTTCGTAACTCGAATCTAAGTAAGCAGTTTGGGGTTACCATCGGAGGGAGTGATCCCTTGATGGTTGACTCTGACGCCGCTGACGTCCACCTTCGTTAATGACTTTGAGCCGGCATGGAGGCGATCCTATGACGTTCCTCGATGTACTTTTCGGTTGTTCCCACAAGAACCTGAGCTTCCCGATTACCGTCCGCGGAGCGCGCCGACGCCCGCAGGCCGCCTCTGTCACCAGGACTTACGTTGTCTGCCTGGATTGCGGACACGAATTTCCCTATGACTGGGAAGAGATGAGGGTGGTTCGGGAAGACACCTCGCGCCCAGTTCCCGCTGTCGCGGCAGCGCCGCGCCGCATCGCTTAGTCTCACCTGCCAGTAGTATTAGTACGGCGCCTGATGTTGGGGCAAATGCCCCGACGCGCCTAGCTATGCCACATTCTATCGGAGGGCTGATGAGCACCCCGGGTCACAAACCGAGGTGCGATTTGGTCCTCGAACTCAGCATTGGGTTCAGCGGACCCTCTTGGCCAACAAAGAGGAGGGTAAAAGACGAAAAACGGCGCGAGTCTACTCTCGGCGCACCAGATTCAATCATCGTCCCGTTTCGACAACGTCGGCCGATCATCACCTGGTTGCTGGGTGGTTGCATTGGGATTGTTGTCCGCCGTGGTACGCCGCAGTGTTGGTTTGTTGGAATCGGCTGTCAACGTCACTTTCTTGCGGTTCTGCAGAGACGCCAATCGCGCCTTCACCGAGTCGAACTCCGAAGTGCTGACAATATATTGCGGCTGGGTAGGCAGGATACGCTTGATCTCCTGCTGCGTATGTTCAATGCGGTCAGGCGTCGGAGGATGCGAAGCGAACGCCTTGGCCAGCGTACCGGGCTTCTTCTTGTCCTTGGCTTCTATCTTCTCGAAGAACGAGATGAACGCCTGCGGATCGTAACCCGCCTTGTACATGTACTGCACGCCGAGGTAATCGGCTTCCGTCTCGAAGCCGCGCGAGAACTTCATGAAGGTAATAGGAAGCGCCAGGTTCATGGCCAGACTGGCTGCCTGGTACACGCCCCAGCTTCCGACAAAAATCAGCGGAATCGTCGCCATGTTCGCGTATTGCAGCCGGGTCATCTGTTGCATCTGGTGGCGCGCTGCGACATGGGCAATTTCGTGGGCCATCACGCCAGCAAGCTCCGCCTCCTCATCGGCTGCCAAAATCAATCCGCTGTTGACGTAGAAAAACCCGCCGGGCAAAGCGAATGCATTGATTTCGTCGGAATCGATGACTTTAATCGTGAACGGCACCTTCGCGTCCGAGTTGCGAACCAGGTTCTGTCCGATTCGGTTCACATATTCGTTAATGACCGGATCCGGGATGAGGCGGGCAGTCTGCTCGACCATCATGGCGTACTGCTTGCCCATCTTCATCTCGGTCTCGGTTGAGTACCAGTCGCCGAGACCGCGTCCACCTACGTTGCGGTTGCCGATGGCATCGACATCATCTTTTCGGCCCTTGTGGACGTTGGGTGAACTCGAACCCGAATCTGACGGATCGCTGGAACTCGCTGAGTTATTGTTCGAAGACGGCTGGGTGTCAGGGTTCCCAGCATTATCGGTGCTGTTCCCCGATGTACCCGGGTCAGAGGAAGCGGCAGGCGGTGTCTTTTGCGGGTTCTGTGCGCCCGATTGTGCAGCCACTGGCAGCACTAGGCAGAAACTCAATAACCAGGCCGTGAATACTGAACCAGCGCGTGCGTTCATGGGTAACCTCATTCCCGAGCGCGTCTTCACCCGCACTCTCCCTGTCCGCTGCCATTCGCCCTTGCGCCGGAAGAAGCGAACCGCGGACCCCCTTATCTGAGCACATTATATGCCCGTTCCGGACAACCGTTGCAATGGTGGATGCAAAGAAACCGCCCCGATATGCCTAACAACCCCGTTCCCGGCGGAAGTTTTCCTGGTGACCCCGGTCTGCCTCGCCCCACCGCTCGCCGCTTTACTTCAAAACCTTACGTGTGACATCATCCGCGAGGCCATCTTTACGGGCTTATTTCTGATGTGCCAAGGAATGTCATGAGCCAGGCTTCAGTACAAGGCACAGTCACCAAGGTCCCGATCGACAGCTTTGTCAAAGAATTGCAAAAACTGAAAGCGCCGGATTTCGAATGCGTGGAAACCCCGCTTGCCTTCCTCCACGCGCACCCCGTGGACGCCAATTCGCTAGCCCCATATCTCTTCTGGGACTCCCGGCATTACACCCGCAATCTGATCGATAAGACCGATCTGTATGAGCTGATGGCCATTTGCTGGGAGATCGGCATGCGTTCCTCCATCCACAACCACAAGGACCAGAACTGCTGGATGGCGGCCCCGGTGGGTCGATTGGCAGTGCAGAATTATCGCGTGCTTGAGGAAGACTTGGTAACGCAGCACTGCAGTATCGAGGAAACAGACCGCGTGGAGATCACCCCGCTCAGTCCTGTAGCCGTGGATCCGCTGAATCCGGTGCACGACGTGCGCAATCCGCGCGAATTTGCTCAGCGTGCCGTCAGTCTGCACCTCTACTCGCGGCCGTTCGACTCCTGCGTGGTGTACTCGGTGGAGCAGCACACCTGCGGCGAGATTGCCCTGCACTACACGTCCCGGTACGGCAAGCTGGTATAACACCCGGCTGCTGTTTGCAAGGGCACGGCTTCAGAGCTTGTCCTGCGCGAAGCCGAGGCCGCCTATGGTCGTTTAATTTGGTGTCATCCTGAGCGGAGCGATCGCTCATAACATTCCGACTCTTTTTTTTTTGCGAGTGGGGCAAGTGCGTAGTCGAAGGGACCCTGCTGTTGAACTTGCCTCCGCGATTCGCCGCCCGACATCATGAACGCCTACCGGCACCCTATGAAAATGAGACGCCAGACTACAGGGCTCTGCGCTCAACCCGCTTCTTTTACCGCGGCGAAATGCGGCGGATAAAAATACTCTCTACACTGCGCGCATAAATCGTGGGCGACATTGGGTCCAGGTTGAGCTACGAAGCGCGCCACCCAATCCCAAGTTTTCGGATTGTCCTGCCGCTTCGACCGGCGGCAATGGGCACACATCGTGACTCTACCATCCGCCATGCGATAGCTGGTGTCTTTCGCCGATCGATCGTGTGCCGGAAGCGGAGAAACGCGCTCCCGGAGCTGCGAGTTCACCACCAGCAACCGTGAGTCGTTGAACGCGTGCAGCGCCATGTGAAATAAACGATACTTCTCGGCACTCGAGCAATCGTAGTCAAACCCTATCCACTGGCCGCGCAGGCGCCACGCCTCGGCGTATTTGAACTCATAAAACCTTCGCAGCACCTGCGGTGTGAAGTCCAGGATCGACTTCTCCCTTACTTCCTCGCCCGAAACCCCGATGCCTCCGTTTTCAGAGGCGAACTTGTCCCAGCCGTGATTGCACTCCACGATACGAAGGTTGCTGTCGAGCAGGCATATCACTTCACCTTCCGTGGTGAGGATGTGATCGACCCAACTTGGTACTCTGCTCACCACGGATGTATGGTACCGCCCCTATAACGGTGAGCTTACTTCCCTCCGGCAACCGCTTTCAAGTAGCGATAATAAAAATCGACGCCGCCATAATAGGAATCTACTGGAAGCCGCTCATCACGGCCGTGGGAGCGGTCATCGTCGATATCAATCGCCAAGCCGCAAACCCCATAGGTCGGGATTCCGGCTGGGTTCGTGTACACGCCATCTGTCGCCCCGGTCCCCATGGTCGGAACCACTGGAGCCCCAGGCCACATCTCCGCAGATATCTGCTTCAAAGGATCCATGACATCCGGATTCAGCGGCACCGGCGACAGAGCGATTCTTTCGCGGTCTCCCATGATTACCTTCATGCCGTTGTTGACATAAGTAACCGACACCTTGGGATCGTTCACAACCTTCACTAGCTCATTCAGGATCTCGGCTCGCGAGTGTCCCGGAAGAATGCGGCAGTTCACGTTGGCAGTTGCCCGTTGCGGTAAGGCGTTGTTGGCGTGCCCAGCCTGGAGGCGCGTGGCAACGCAAGTGGTGTGCATCGTGGAGTTGTAATAGGCGTCGCGGGAGAGGCGTTCAATGCCGGCCTGATCAGCTGGGGTCTTGGTGACCGCAAGCATATCGGCCGCTTCCTGACCTGTCTTTACTCTCGCTGTCTGCTCAAAGAACGCCCGGGTCACAGCGTTGAGCTCAAACGGAAACTTGTAGTTCTGCAAACGCACGAGCGCGTCCGCCAGTCGAGAAATTGCGTTCTCTGGAGTCGGTATGGAGCTATGACCGCCCGGATTCGTCACCTCCAGCTCGTAATCTGCGTACAGCTTTTCGCTCGCGCCCATCTCGACGATGAAGGGCCTTCCCTTCTCCGTAGTGACGCCACCGCCGTCAGCATTCAGCGCGAACTCCGCATCTACCAGTTCGCGATGGTTCTTCAGCAGCCAGTCGATACCGTTGGCTTTCCCACCCTCCTCATCGGCGGTTAGCGCAAGGATGATGTCTCGATCGGGTTTATACCCCTCCCGTTTCAACTGGATCAGGTTGACGACGAAGATCGCGTCCGAGGCCTTCATGTCCTCCACGCCGCGCGCGTAGAAATATCCATCTTTCTCAACCAACTGAAAAGGATTGGTCGTCCAGTCTTCGCGGTTGGCTTCGACCACGTCGAGATGTCCCATCAGCAGCACTGGCTTCTTAGCGCCCGTGCTGCGCAGCCGAACCACCAGGTTTTCCTTGCGATCATTCGGACCGCCAATAAAGATGTCGCTCTCCGCAAATCCAGCGTCCCGAAAACGCTTCGCCATAGCTTCCGAGGCGGTAGTCACGTTGCCCACAGAGTCTGTGGTGTTGATTTCGATGAGTTCCTTCAGGACTTGGTGGGAAAATTGACGGTCTGCTGAGGTGACTTGCGGGAAGGAGGGCAGAACGCAAAGCAGCCACGATGCGCAGAAACACAGCGCCTTAATTTTCAAATCAAATGTCTCCAGCTCACTAAGAGGTGATGTGTTGAAGGCTTGTAAATGAGAGTATCAAACCTGCAATCCGATTGTCAGAGGAACCAATTGACGGGCATACTCTTGCCATAACCGGCGTGCATCGGATTCGCTTTCATCGCTTCATCTTTGCCGCCGCTATCCTTGTGTTGTTCGCAGCGGCGCTCAACGCGCAGGAGGCCCTGAAGCCAAAGATGAATGGATGAACAGGCTTTGGTATCTCGACGCGCACCAACAACGCCGCCGAAACCGGACCGAACGGCGAGATCCCCAAGCTCTGGGAGCGGCTCTTCGTGCAAGGCATCTTAACCAACATTCCGGACCGAACAGACGACGCCATTGTGGTGGTGTACACCAACTACGACAGCGACTGCAACGGCGACTACGCCTACATCCTGGGTGCGAAGGTGAAGCCCGGCACCCAGGCTCCGAATGGAATGGTCGCCGTGACGGTTGCGCCGGGAAAGTACGCAGAGTTCGTCACCGGCAAAGGCCCGGGGGCCGAAGTCGTGCTCGCAGCCTGAAGACAGATCTACGGTTATTTCCAGCAACCCGGCATTTCGCCCCGGGCCTACAAGACCGACTTCGAGCGCTATACGGAAATGTCGGATCCGAACCAAGTGCAGGGGCACATCTACATCGGGGTGAAGCCGTAGGGCGAAGCGCGTCTGGGCTGAGACCAAGGCTAAAGCCTAAGTGGATTTGCCCCCCGTTTAACCGAACTGAAGTCCGCTGCTTCCGCCTATCGCTGGTTGATGTACTGAATCACCTGTAACACCACGTCGCCCGCGATTTCGAGGGACTTCGGGCTGAGTTTGTCCATCGTGTCCTGGGTGGTGTGATGGTACGCGTTGCCGTAGCCATAGTCGATGTCGATGATGTCCACCACCGGCACGCCGATCCTGGCAAAGGGCATGTGATCGTCATCGATGGCAGTTTCCGTCTTGAAGAAGTGCGACTGATATCCGAGTGCGGTTGCGGCCTGCAAGACCAGAGCACTCAACCAAGGGGTGGAGTTGTCGTCCTTCTGAATATCAAGGTCGGCGTCGCCGATCATGTCGAGCAAGATGAAGGCCTTGATCTTCGCGGCCGTGCCATCTTTTTGCCAACGCGCTGCGAGATGCTTGGTGCCGTAGAGACTGTCGGCGTCGCTCCACTTCACGAAGGCCTCTTCTCCGTCGGTCCACAGCAGCCAGACGCTGTAGCCGTCCAGCCGCTTGCCGCGAAACTGGTTTGCCAGCTCCAGAAGCAGTCCTGTAGTCGAGCCGCCATCGTTGGCGCCAACGAATTCATTGGGTAAGGGGTAGTTCGTTTCGTAATGCCCGGCAATGACGATGATGCCGTCCTTCTTGCCGGGAAATTTGGCGATGATGTTGTGGATGGGAAACTTGCCGGCCGGCGTGTCGGCGGTGAAGTTGTCGAGCTCGACGCTATCGCCCTTGAGTTTCGACAGGATGTATTGCTCGGCCTTGGCGTGTCCCGGGCTTCCCGGCTTGCGGGAGCCGATGGCAACGAACTCCTTCACATGCTGAAAGGCGCGGGTGGAGTTGATCTTGGGAGCAGGCTCGGTCTGAGTCGGCCCGGCTGCTGCGGGTGCCGATGCGGAGGTCTCGGCAGAGGCGGAGGGCCCGGCCTCATTAGTGCTTGCGGCTTGCTTCTCGGCTTTCGGCTTGGTGCAGGCAACCGAGGTGAGCAGGCATAGGAGACAGGAGAGAACGGTTCGCCGGGCGATCATGCGGAACTAATTGTAAATGTGCCCGAACATGGAAAACGGCGATTGGCAAATGAGAGGTGCTCTCTCGTCAAAACCTGTTATCTGCCGGTCAGAGCCTAGGGCGAATACCTTGTCGCGAGCCATTCACCCCACCTAGGTTGAATGATGCTCATTTGAGCTGCTGCTATAGTCCAGCGCCAATGGCTTGGGGGCGCACGCGGGGCGGCTGTTACTCCTGAAATTTCACTGCTCACTGCGACGGAAATCGATGGGGAGACGTTTGCCTTGCTGACTGCCTGCGTAAGACACTCCGACCAAAAATCGAGCCGGCGGAAGGTCATGCGTAGCTATGGTAAACGCGGTATTGTGGTGAACCGGAGAAATGGTCCGTGGCAATCGACTCGAATCAGCTTCTACCCCGATTTCGCAGGCGAATCTCTGACCCTGAAATGCTTGACCTTAGCAAGAAGTTGATCGCAATCCCGTCGGAGAACCCTCCGGGCAACCGCTATGAGGACTGCATCCAGATTCTGCTCGAAGAGTTGCGGCGGCTCGGGTTTGACGGCGTGAGGTGTGAAGGTCTGTGTGTGCTCGGCTCGGTGGGTAGAGGCCCGCGAACACTGTATTTCAGCGGCCACTACGACGTGGTTCCGGCGCAAAGCCTCGATCAATTTCAGCCGCGCGTTGAAGGCGCCAATCTCTTCGGCCGCGGATCATCGGACATGAAAAGCGGCCTTGCGGCAATGATTCATGCAGCCGCCGCTGCCCGTGACGAAGGCACCCTAGAGTGCGGGCGCGTGGGAATCGTGCTCGTGCCTGATGAAGAAACCGCTGGCCCTTACGGGTCTCGCGATCTCGATGCGCGCGGACTCTTGGGGCAAGACGCTATCGGAATGTTGACACCGGAACCGACGGGCGGAGTGATCTGGAATGCCAACCGGGGCGCGATTTCGCTGCGAGCCTCCTTGCGCGGCAAGGCTGCCCACGTTGGACGGCAGTTTGAAGGCGTGAACGCCTTTGAGCGTGCGCTGCCTGCTGTCATCCGTCTCGCCGAGATCAAGCAGGAGGTCGAGACTCGCGAAACGCAGCACAATATCGCTCCCCGCGCGGCGCGAAAATCGATCCTGTTACTGGGTGGCCGTGTGGAGGCCGGAACAAACTTTAACGTCACACCCGACTCTTTTTCGTTCACCATCGACCGCCGCATTAACCCCGAAGAAGACTTACGGGAGGAGATGCGTCGCTTGCTCGACGCACTTGACGACGGGTTCGAGGTTGAGACGCTGCAAGAGGAGTCATCGGCAGCAACTCCCGCGACCGACCCCCTGGGCGCAGTGCTGTCGCGACACATCACAAGCGTGACCGGCAAAGAAGCCGCGTTCGAAATGTGTCCGGGACTACTGGAAACGCGATTCTATGCCGCGAAGGGGATTCCGGCGTTTTCCTACGGGCCCGGCCTCCTATCCGTCTCGCACGGACCAAATGAGTTCGTCCCGATTCGCAACATCGTTGATACGGCTGTCATTTACGCACTGACGGCAGCCGAAGTGCTGGGCTGACATCTTCACAGCGCCCCAGGTTCCTCTCCGTTCGCCAGATGTTTTGTTCGTGTCGTATCGTGAGGGGGAAAGCAACGACCGCCAAAGCTCCGGCATCGTAGCTTCTGGAGTCGCAACCTGGAAACAAATGTGGAATGCAGAAGCATTTGAATTCGTAGAACGTCTACAGGGCGTGCTTAATGGCGCAGAAGAGCGGAGATCCCGCTCTGTGTCTTTCACTCACGCAGCAAAGCATTGGCGTTTGGCTCTTGTCCTGGCTGGTGGCGGGCTTTTGGCTTTGAGTACTTGGCACTGTCGGCTGGCCGCTCAGGAGAGCGCATCGCCCGTGCATTCGGATAACGCCCAGCCTGACGAGAGGATCTTGCTACCCGCCGGCACGGAAATCTCGGTGCGCATCGCTGACAGAGTAGACACCAACCATCTTCACTCCGGCGACCTGCTGACCGGTATTGTCGATCCATCGCTGATGTACAACGAGCGCGTTGTGATCCCGCGCGGCACAGAGGCACACTGGGGTTGGTGGAGAAGAAGAAGGGTGGTCATGTGTATGGAAAGGCTGAGGTGCAGATCGAACTGACGGGCCTAGTGATGAACGGTCAAGAGCTAGAAGTCGTGAGCGATACCTACCAAAAGGACCAAGGGGTAATCGCCGCCAAGGTTAAGGGCGCTGGCCCAGCCAGCGCCGGAGCGGGAGCAAACGTGGCAACCGGCAGCGGCCCAGGTGCAGGCGTGAGTCCGGTAGTCGCCATATTTCATGCGGCGAAGGTGGACCTGCCTCCAGAAACCCGGGTTAAGTTTACCCTTACAGCTCCGCTTACGTTTATTAAGCCGCCGGCGGACGCTGGGAAGTGAGTCGGGAGTTCGGGTAAGCACATCAGCCGCCCTTGCGAGCAGCCGGTCGGAACCAACACTCATTGCTAACTGCCAATGGCTGCTTTATCCCGCCACCTCTTCCAACTGCTTCTGGTCGATGTCGAAGTTGGAGTAGACGTGTTGAACGTCGTCGTGGTCTTCTAAAGCCTCGAGCAGGCGGATCATGGTGTTGGCCTGCTGGCCTTCGAGCTTGGTGTAGGTTTGGGGGATCATGCCGATCTCGGCGACTTCAGGAGTGATGCCGGCCTTCTTCACCGCTTCGAGCACCGCTTCATACGCGGAGGGATCGGTCAAGACTTCCCAGCTCTCGCCATCGTCTTTCAGGTCATCAGCACCCGCGTCGAGAACGATGTTCATCAGGTCGTCTTCCTTGGCAGCCGACTTGGGAATCACAATGTCGCCCTTCTTGTGAAACATGTAGGCGACCGATCCGGCTGCACCCAGGTTCCCGCCGTTCTTGGTGAAGGCGTGACGGATCTCGCTGACTGTACGGTTGCGGTTGTCTGTGGAAACTTCGACCAGGATGGCCACACCGCCGGGACCGTACCCCTCGAAGGTGATCTCTTCGTAGGTAACACCGGGCAGCTCGCCGGTACCGCGCTGAATGGCGCGCTTGATGTTGTCGGCGGGCATGTTCTCAGCCTTGGCGGCGGCTACCGCAGTTCGCAAACGCGGGTTCTTGTCGGGATCCCCGCCGCTCTTGGCCGCCATTGTGATCTCCTTGATCAGGCGGGTAAAAATCTTGCCGCGCTTGGCGTCGAGTGCGCCCTTTTTGTGCTTAATTGTGGCCCATTTGGAATGGCCGGACATAGGAAGACCTCGTGTACTCGGTGGCTATTTGGATACCCAAAATCTGCCGCGTGAGCATGATAAAAAGGCTTGCGTCGGAGAGCGCAAACCCTTCTGGGCAAACAACGATTATAGCACCCGCGTTAAGTGGGAATTGTCGGCAATGCATTGGTTCTGAAGTTCAAACAGGCCGGGCATACTCGTGATTGGCGAACCAGAACTCAAGGATGTTGCCGCGTTTGGCTCGAACTCGAACCGACCGCTTGGGTGCGTCGACCGCATAGGAATGTAAGCAAGGTAAAAAGTACGAGGGCACTGCGATCGGGCGAGGCTGGCGGCGCAGAATTGCGGGAAGCCCCGGACGTCACTACGCACGGCCCTCAGCTTGGCGCCAGCCATTCGTGCATCCCGTTTGCAGCTTATCGCACTCCTTTTTTTTTGGCAGTGACCCTTCGCACCGGCTTGCCAGACACCTTGGAGGACTGGCTCTTGGATGCAGGCCGCAATCTTGTGTTGGCCGCCAGGGCCGCCCACTGGGCGTTCTGGCGGGCCGCCTCGAGCGCGCGCTGGACAATGGCCTTTCTTGCCTTGCGAAGATCGAGGCTGGTGGCCCCCTGCTCTCCCCATTTTCCGGCGCATGGCGAGAAGACCTCGGGATGGTCATGCATGAATTCCGCCTGTTGCTCGGGCGTGAGCCTGACCATAGCATGTGTCGCGTCGGGATAGCCCATGGTGGCGAAGATCTTGCCGCACAAGCGGAAGTCGGGATGATGGTGGTGCTCGTGTTCCTCGGCAGCGGGGAGAAGCATCACCAGGCGGCGGAATTGTTCGGCGGTCATAGCGTCGTCGGTTAATGGGCCATCGCTTTCATGCGACGCTCCATCTCTTCCTGTGAGACGTCTTCAACGTGGGTTCCTATCCACCACTTGTTGCCTTGTGAATCTTCCACACCGCCCATTCGGTCTCCGTAGAACTGGTTCGCAGGCTCTTGAAGAGTCTTTGCGCCGGCAGCAAGAGCGCTGCGGTAAAGGGCGTCACAATCGGGAACGTACAGATAAAAGTTCGTGGGCATCGGCTGCCAGGGGCCGCCCGCCTGACCGATCATGAGCATTGAGTCTCCCACTTGCACTTCGGCATGGCGAATTTCGCCACCTTCGTTCTCCATTTTGAATTTGACCCGGGCGTTGAAGGCCTTCTCCAGAAACTCGATTTGTCTGGCGGCATCGGTGACGGTGAGGTACGGAGTGACGGTGTGAAAGCCCTCGGGAATCGGCTTTGCGGACATGAGGTCTCCTCCTTCCGGAGAGTTGGGCGGGAAGAATCTTATCGCAAAATCGGCGAACGGTGGTTTTCGGCTGAAGGGCTTGTTTGAAAATTCGGTTACTTGAGGATGTGGAATGCCTGCAGGGTCGGCAGTGTGTTGGGAAGCAGGTCACCGGCAGCATGAATCATTACCAGAAGCAGGAAGTTGCGGGTGCGGGCCCAGAGCACTCCGAGGAAGAACCCGGCGACAGATGTGATTACGATGGAGTAGCCGATTGCCATCCACAGTGATGGATGAGAAGACAGGCCCTCTTGAGTAAGGTTAGTGCGAAGGTAGAGTCCGGGGGCGTGAACGAGGCCAAATAACAAAGCCATGAGCACAATCCCACCGAGTTCGGAGTCAAGAGCGGCGGAAAGCCGCGATTGCAACAGGGCGCGGAAGAAGAATTCTTCGACCACGCCCACCTCGAGCATAAGCCAGACAAAAACAAAGGGCATCCCAAGCAAGAGCTTTTCGGAGGGAACGCTGGCTGCTGCCATGTCGCGAAGCCCTCTGCCGAGCAGGGCCTGAAAGACCAAGAGCGCGATGGCCATCCCAAGAAAAACGAGGAGGTGGCTGGTTGGGAGAGCAACCGGAGCAAGTTGCGAAACTCTGTAGCTGAAGCGAGAAGCGATGACCCATCCGGGGATGACCACAAAGATAGCTAATTTGATGGCCAGGATCGCGAGTGAAGCTGCTGGTTGAGTCGCAACCAAGCGATGAACTGCGTCGAAACCGTATGCGACAACCGCGGCCAGCGGGAGCAGGTAAAGCAAAAGATAAGCAAGTTCTGTGGAAGGTTCGTGAACGTTGTACGCCAGAGGCTTTACACCCAGAGTGAGAAGCCAGGCAAGCAGCGAGAAGCCGACACCCAGAACGGCCAGCACGCCCAAAGCCTCTCCGGCCTCGAAATGCCCAAAGCGAATCATGGCAAAGAGCGTTAGGGCATACAACACTGCATAGCCCGCGAGCAGCGCCATTCCTGTAAGCCGACTGGAGCGCTGTGTCATGGAACCTTGTAAGGCCAAGCTCGTCATGTTGAGAGCAGGTACGCTGGCGAGTGTGGATTTGTTCCCAAGAGACGAGAGGCCCTCACCATGGAGGCACTCTTCTGCTGGGTTCAGGGCAGACTCGGGACACGGAGGACAGCAATTAGGAAGAAAATCCGTGATCTGGGCCGGATCTAAAGCCACGCCTTTGCACAGTGGATTTGTCAGCTAGCTTCTATGAATTACATTGCTGGCATGAAGTTATTCATCAACGGAGAGGAAAAGCCGTTTGCCGAGAACTTGACGCTCGCGGGACTTATCGAGCAACTGGGAATGAAGTCAGATCGCGTGGCGGTTGAACTCAACCGCAACATTGTTCCCCGAACTGACTGGGAAGCTACGGTGCTGCGAAACGGCGATCGGCTGGAGGTTGTGCATTTCGTCGGCGGGGGCTAAGTCCGGAAATGTTTTGGCAGGCGCCATCTCGTACATGCCAGTGTCTGGAAATGCGAAGTCCCACAGGGCTAACGCCCCTTAACTATTACCGCCGGAGCGGCACGGCTGAAGCCGCGCCTTTCAAGACTGATTTACGACGTGGCACCGAGATATTTCCGGCTGCGCCACGGTGCGCGGCGAACTTGGCGCAACCGCATGAAAGCCGCATGAAATCTAGGCGTCGCTTGGTTGACATGAACATTAACGGCAAATAGACTCAAGAAGTTACCTGCCTTCGTAGCACGGCGAATCTTAAGTGTTAGCACAACCATGCCGGACTTATATTTCGCTCGATATCTGCCGTTGCTGATTCACGTCCTTGTGGCCGGGGGCATCGCCACGGCTATCGTTGTGCTCTCGTGGTTCATCGGACAGCACAAATTCAATAAGGTAAAGATGTCGCAGTATGAGTGCGGTATGCAACCGGTTGGTGACGCCCGCCAGCGCTTCTCGGTGAAGTTCTATCTGGTGGCGATGCTGTTCATTCTTTTCGACGTGGAAACCCTTTTTCTGTATCCCTGGGCGATCATTTTGAAGGACCTGAAGATGTTCGGGTTCTGGGAAATGCTGGTGTACCTTGGCATTGTGCTGGCCGGGCTTTGGTACATATGGAAAAAAGGCGTGATTGACTGGAATAAGCAAGGCAAGGCGGAGAGGATTTAGTCATGGCACTCACGCCGGCCGTTACCGATCTGGAACAGCTGAAGGAACATCCGGAGGTAGCGTGTCTGCTGGCATGGAAGGCAGCGGCGGTCGAGGGAGCGAAATTCGATCGCAACGAGCTGTCGCTTTACATCGAGCGCACGGCGCTGCGAGAGGCCTGCACCACCTTGAAGAATGATTCCGCGCTGCAATACGACGCGCTTTCCGATATCACCTGCGTGGATTGGCAGCCGCTCACGCCCCGCTTTGAAGTGGTTTACCAGCTTTTCTCCACGGTGACGAAAAGGCAGGTGCGTTTGAAGGTGCGACTGCCGGAAGCAGATGCCTCGGTGGACTCGCTTACTCCGATCTGGCAAGGGGCAAATTTTTTCGAGCGAGAAGTTTTCGATTTGTTCGGAGTGCGTTTCGACCAGCATCCAAATCTGAAGCGGATCATGATGCCCGATGACTGGGAAGGTCATCCGCTGCGCAAAGACTACCCCGTCGAGGGTTACCGGTAAGCCATGGCTGAAATGACTCACACCCCAGTCCTGGATGTGGCAGTCGATCAGCCGCTGGTCGTCAACATGGGGCCGCAGCATCCGTCCACCCATGGAGTGCTGCGCCTGCTGCTGGAGATCGACGGCGAAACCGTCGTGCGCATGGCACCGGACATTGGCTATCTGCATACCGGCATCGAAAAGACCTGCGAGGCCAAGTTCTATCAGCAGGTCGTGCCCATGACCGACCGCATCGACTATCTCTGCCCCATGACCAACAATTTGGCTTACTGTTTGGCGGTTGAAAAGTTGTTGGGGCTGGAGATTCCTCCACGAGGTCAGTGGCTGCGCGTAATGCTCAACGAATTGACGCGCATCAACTCACACCTGGTCTGGCTGGGGACACATGCCATGGACATCGGCGCCATGACGGTGTTCCTGTATTGCTTCCGCGAGCGTGAGCAGTTGCTGCGATTGTTCGAAGCGGTGTCGGGCCAGCGGATGATGACGTCGTACTTTCGGATTGGTGGAGTGGCGGTCGAGCCACCACTGGACTTCTTCAATCGGGTGAAGGCCTTTAACGACGCATTTCCGGAGAAGGTCGACGAATACGAAGGGCTGCTGACAAAGAACCCGATTTTCGTAAATCGGCTGAAGGATGTGGCGTTGCTCTCCCGCGAGGACGCATTGGCACTTTGTGCAACCGGGCCCACGCTGCGGGCCAGCGGTGTTGATGTCGACTTGCGGCGCGACGTTCCCTATTCCGGGTACGAGAATTTCAAGTTCAATGTGCCAACATCGACCGTGGGCGATGTCTACGCTCGCTATCTGGTGCGCGTTGCTGAATTGCGCGAGTCGCAGAAGATCGTACAGCAGGCGCTGGAAGGCATCCCAGAAGGTTCAGTAAAAGCCGACGCGCCGAAGGTCGTGCTTCCCGATCGCGAGAAGATGAAGACACAGATGGAGGCCCTCATCTATCACTTTAAGATCGTGACAGAGGGCTTCACGGTTCCGGCGGGCGAGGTTTACCAGGCAGTGGAATCGCCGCGCGGCGAGATGGGGTACTACGTGGTAAGCGATGGCACGGCAAAGCCCTATCGGGTACATATGCGCTCGCCCTCGTTTGCCAACCTACAAACGCTCTCGAAGATGTGCGAGGGCCGGCTGATCGCCGACGTTGTTGCGGCGATTGGAAGCATAGACATCGTGTTGGGTGATTGTGACAGGTAAAGACGCTCTTCGCTGTTCGCTCCTCGCATTCGGCGAAGCAGCAAGCGAATAGCGAATAGCGAACAGCGGCATATGAAATTCTCTGAACAACTGGAAAAACGTTTCGCCGAGATGTCGACGCACTACCCGACCAAGCGGTCAGTGCTGGTGCCGATGCTGCTGTACATCCAGGATGAAGTTGGCGCACTGACCGACGAAGCGATTCGCGAAATCGCCCAGCGGGTTGACCTGACAGATCTCGAAGTGCGGAACGTCGTCAGCTACTACTCAATGCTGCGGACTCATTCCATCGGCAAATACAACTTTCAGATTTGCACCAATGTAAGTTGTCTTCTGCGGGGTGGCGAGGAGATCTTCGAGCATTGCCAGAAGAAGCTCGGGATCGGCAATAGACAATCGACGGAGGATGGGCTGTTTCACCTGGAAGAGGTCGAGTGCATCGGTGCGTGCTCCTGGGCTCCGGCAATGATGTTGAACTACGAGTATCACGAAAACCTGACGCCGGAAAAGATTGACGGGTTGATCGAAGGCATGAAGAAAAAGGAGCAGCAGTAACTCACTCTTTACCTTTCGCTCTTCGCTCTTCGCCAGAGCTGAGGAGAGAGTAGAGGCGAAAAGCGAATGGCGAAAAACGAATGGCGTACTTAGTCTCACATCCCGATGAAGTGAGGGTCGTCTCCCGGCGCTTCGGCATGGGCGCGACGAACCTCGACCGCTATCTGGAACGCGACGGGTATAGAGCGACACAGAAGGCCCTCACGATGGAACCTGAGGCCATCATCAATGAGGTAAAGACTTCGAATTTGCGCGGCCGGGGCGGAGCCGGGTTTCCGACAGGACTGAAGTGGTCGTTCGTGCCGAAACAGTCGCCCAAGCCCAAATACGTGCTTTGTAATGGCGACGAAAGTGAGCCCGGCACCTGCAAGGACCGCCTGATCTTCGAGCATGATCCTCACTCCGTCATCGAAGGCGTAATGATTGCTGCGCTGGCAGTTGGAGCAAAGACGGGCTACATCTATCTGCGCGGCGAGTACCGGTATCTGGTGGAGGTGATGGAGAAGGCGGTCGCTGACGCGTACGCGCGGGGCTTTATCGGCAAGAACATCTTTGGCTCCGGTAAAGATCTTGAGATCTACGTGCATTCCGGCGCCGGCGCCTATGAAGTGGGCGAAGAATCTGCGTTGATGGAGTCGCTCGAAGGCAAGCGCGGTGTGCCGCGCATTCGGCCTCCCTTCCCAGCTGTGGTCGGACTCTGGGGTGGGCCAACTGTCATCAACAATGCCGAAACATTGGCTAGCGTGCCGCACATCATTTTGGGTGGAGGCCAATGGTTCGCTGACCTCGGCACCCCGAAAAATGGCGGCGTTCATCTGGTGAGCATCAGCGGCAATGTTGAGAAACCCGGCGTGTATGAGCTTCCCCTGGGCTACAACCTCAAGAAGATGATTTACGAGGTGGCCGGCGGGATTCAAAGTGGGCGCAAGCTGAAGGCGGTGGTTCCCGGCGGATCTTCTGTTCCGATTCTGCTGCCGGAAGAGATTGACATTCCCGCCGATTACGAATCACTGATGAAGGCAGGTTCGATGCTGGGCTCGGGTGCCGTTATTGTCCTCGATGAAACTATGTGCATGGTGCGCTTCGCGTTGCGGGTCATCGAGTTCTACCAGCACGAGAGCTGCGGATGGTGCATTCCGTGCCGCGAAGGTACCGACTGGATCAAAAAGACGCTCACACGGTTTCATGCCGGACACGGGGTGGCGAAAGATATCGACAACCTGAAGTATCTGGCGGAGAACATGCTGGGCCGGACGTTTTGTCCGCTGGGCGATGCGGCGGCGATGCCCATCATCTCGTATGTGCAGAAGTTTCGCAAAGAGTTCGAGGACCATTTAGATGGCAAACCGTGCCCTTATGAGAGGGTCCAGGAACCGGCACTAGTGTAAAGGAGGTCTTCAGCTATGCGCCGATTTCTAGCCAAGCGTGAGTGCTTGCAATCGGTGGAAGTCTCGTGGAGTTGATGCAAATGGCGAACAATAGACCGCAAAAGTTAACTAGGAAGAAGGGTGAAACACGCAATACCTCAAGACGGGCGGCGAGTAGGTTTGAGCTGAGGAATTTTCGTGGCTGACGTAACACTCACAGTTGATGGAAAGAAGTTGAACGTTCCGGCGGGAACGCTGCTCATCGAAGCGTGCAAGAGCACGGGCATCGAAGTGCCTGCATTCTGCTACTACCCAGGCCTGTCCCTGCAGGGCGCCTGCCGGATGTGCCTGGTCGAAATAGCGAAGATGCCGAAGCTGCAGACGGCGTGCACGACCGTGGTTACTGAAGGCATGATCGTGACGACGGAAAGCGACACGATCACGCAGGCAAGAAAGTCCATGCTGGAGCTTCTGCTGGGCAATCATCCTCTGGACTGCCCGGTTTGCGATGCCGGCGGCGAGTGCGAGCTGCAGGACATGACGTTCAAGTACGGCGCGGCCGAATCGAAGTACATGGACATCAAGAACCATCGCGACGAACAGCAATGGTCGCCGGTGGTGTACTTCGATCGCCCGCGCTGCATTTTGTGCTATCGCTGCATTCGCGTCTGCGGTGAAGGCATGGACGTTTGGGCGCTAGGCATCCAGAATCGGGGTTCAGGCTCGATCATCGCGCCCAATAAAGAAGATCATCTCGAGTGCGAAGAGTGCGGCATGTGCATTGACATTTGTCCAGTCGGTGCACTTACCTCGGGAGCGTATCGCTACAAGACGCGTCCTTGGGAGATGAAGCACGTAGGGACGGTCTGCACGCATTGCGGAGACGGGTGCAAGACGACGCTCGGGGTTCGCCGAAGCGACACGGGCATGCAGATTGTGCGCGGCGATAATCGCGATAAGAGCGGCATCAACGGCGATTTTCTCTGCATCAAGGGCCGATACGCATTCGACTTCGCCCATCGTGAGGAGCGCATCACAAGTCCGCTGATCAAGCGTGAGGGCAAGTTTGTTCCTGCCGCCTGGGACGAAGCGTTTCAGCTGATCGCCGGCAGGTTCAAGGAGGCGGCTGCGGCCGGCTCGTCGGCCAGCGGAGTCATTGGCTCCAATCGAACCAGCAACGAAGAAAATTATCTTCTGCAGAAGTTCGCTCGCCTGGTGCTGGGGACGAACAATATTGACCACCATCGCACTGCCGACTTCCCTGCTTTTGCGTCGGCGGTAGCCGGAAAGTCGAACGCCACAGCCTCCATGCGCGATGTCGGGTCAGCGCCGGCGATTCTGCTGATTGGCAACGATCCGACCGAGCGGCATCCCTTGCTGGCATGGCAGATTCGCACGAATGTGCGATTGCGCCAGGCCAAACTGTATGTGGTGAATTCGGCCCCGATCAAGTTGCGTCGGCAGGCGGTCTCGTTTGCGCAGATTGCGCCGGAATCGGAAGCGAAGTTCGTCGAATTCCTTCAGGGTAACGACGGCGCGGCTGATTCGGTCCTGTCGGCACAACTTACCCCCGAAGCTCTGCGCGACTTGCGCAGCAAGCTGAAGGCCGAGCAGGGACTGATCATCGTCTTCGGGTCAGAGATACAGGGGGCGGCGGTTAAGAGGCTGGTTGATTTCGGGCTGGCACAGGGAGCCAAGCTGCTTTGCCTGGGAGACTACGCCAACTCGCGCGGTGCCGCTGATATGGGTTTGTATCCAGACATGCTGCCTGGTTATGCCCCGGTAGACAGCCCCACGAAGTTCCACAAGAACTGGACGGAAGCGATTCCCAAGGCTGGGGGCCTGAACCTGCTGCAGATGGTCGATGCTGCTAAGGCCGGCAAGCTGCAGGTGCTTTACATCGTGGGTTCGAACCCAATCGTGCGTTTTAACATCGACCCGTTCGCATTGTCGAAGACCTTCGTGGTCGTGCAGGAGATGTTCCTGACTGAAACAGCCAAGATAGCCGATATCGTGCTGCCTGTGGCGAACGCTTATGAGAAGTCGGGCAGCTTCACCAACACAGCCGGCGATATGCAATTGCTAAAGAAGGCCGGCGAGGTAACTGGTACCCGCAGCGATTTCGAGTGCATTGTGCGAATTGCACAAGCGATGGGATATGAGGTTCACAAACTGGTTCCCTTCACCGGCGCCGGTGTGCGAGCCGATATGGGACAGACGCGTGGAGCCCAGTCCGGAGAATCGGACCAACACGCGGTGTGGCTGGCGGCGCATAATCTCGAGCCTAAGATGAGCCCTCTGGATCCGACGGCGATGCTGGATGAGATTCAGCGCTTGGTTCCGGGCTATGAGGTTTCGCGCATGACCTTACTGGCCGGACAGGACGAGCACACGCAAGTCGTACAAATCACCGGAGCGACTGGGTTGGGCCAACCCGAACTGATTCTGCCGGCCAATGACAGTCTGTTCACGTCGGGGACCCTGGGCCGGTATTCGGAAACGTTAAACTCGGTCATCGAGCGGCATCCGGCTGCGGAACATTCGGAAGTCGCGGCGGATTAGCTTCAACCCAGTTATCTTGTTTGCTTTATTTTGGGTCGTTTGATTCGCAGCAGAATTGCACCGGCAATATGTCATTCTTCTAATGAGCATTGCAACCTACATTCTCGTTTCGCTGATCAAGATCGTGCTGGTGGTGTTTGTGCTCTTGACCGGGGTGGCTTACACGGTGCTGCTGGAGCGTAAGGTCGTCGGCCATATGCAGAACCGCTGGGGACCCTCGCGGGTAGGACCGTTTGGAATTTGGCAGCCGCTGGCGGACGGCTTAAAGTTTATCTTTAAAGAAGATCTCACACCGCCGTACGTTTACAAGCCCTTATATCTCCTGGCACCGATCATTTCCGTGACCGTGGCGCTCAGTTCGATCGCGGTGATTCCGTTTGGCCCGTGGATCAATGCCGGCGGGGTGCACACACCGCTGCAGATCGCCGATGTCAACATCGGGCTACTGGTGGTGCTGGGGCTGACTTCGATCGGGGTGTACGGAGTAGTGCTAGCAGGCTGGTCCTCGAATAGCAAGTACTCGATGCTCGGCGGCCTGCGCGCGTCGGCACAGATGGTGAGCTACGAAATCGCGTTGGGATTGTCGCTGGTCGGGGTCCTGATTCTGTCGGGAAGTTTCAGCCTGCGCGAAGTCGTGGACGCGCAATCCGGCACATGGTTCGGGTTTATACCCAAGTGGAACTTTTTTAAGGGACAGTTTGTCGCATTCTTCATTTACATCATGGCGGCGTATGCAGAGACGAACCGAATTCCGTTCGATCTTGCGGAGGCGGAAACCGAACTCGTAGCCGGATACCACACCGAATACAGCTCGATGAAGTTCGCCATGTTCTTTATGGCGGAATACGCCAACATGATTACCGTGGCGTGCCTGGCGGCGGTGTTGTTCTTTGGAGGATGGTCGGGCCCGGTATTTGGGCCACCGATACTACGCGATATTCTGCCGGTTTTATGGTTCGTGTTACGTGTATTCATTTTCTTGTTCATTTATATCTGGGTTCGCGGCACGCTGCCACGCTTTCGCTATGACCAGTTAATGGCGTTTGGTTGGAAGTTTCTGCTGCCACTGGCGGTCGCCAATACGATCGTGACTGCGCTGGTGGTGGCACTGCGGTAAGGAGAGGCACCCCCACCCTTTCGCCAGAACCGTGCGAAAGGAGGATGGGGCACCCAACAGATGCAAAAGTTAACGATATGCACTTAGTTCTTTTCCTGATATTCGGGGCACTGTGCGTGGGCGCGGCGATAAACCTGCTGGCGCAAAAGCACCCCATTAATAGCGCTCTCTCGCTGATCGTCGTGATGGGATCGCTGGCACTGCTCTATCTGCTTCTTGGAGCAGAGTTCGTAGCGGCGATACAAATCATCGTGTATGCAGGCGCCATCATGGTGCTCTTTGTCTTTGTCATCATGCTGTTGAACGCGGGCGAAGAAGAGGTCCTCCCACACAGCAGTCGCGTGGCCGTCTCTCTTGGCGTTCCCGGGCTGATTCTTGGGCTGGCGATTGGCATCTGGGTCATCTCGAAGTACGCAGGACTGGATCGGATTTCGATTGGTGGACCGAGGCTCCTCAACGGCACAGAGAGCTTTGGCAACCCAACTTCCCTCGCTAAGCTACTGTTTCGCGACTTTCTGCTGCCTTTCGAGGTGACCTCGGTTTTGATTCTGATTGCGATTCTCGGCGCTGTCGTTCTGGCACGGAGGGAGGAATAGATGGTACCTCTTTCCTATTACCTGATTCTGAGCGCAATCCTGTTTGCGTGTGGCGTGGCGGGCTTTCTGATCAAGCGCAACATCATCACCATTTTCATGTCCATCGAGCTGATGCTGAACGCTGTGAACCTGACGTTCGTGGCCTTTGCCGCTGAATTGAAGTTGCTCAGCGGGCATATTTTCGTGTTCTTCGTGATGGTAGTGGCTGCCGCCGAAGCTGCGGTGGGGCTGGCGATCATTATTGCGGTGTTCCGGACACGCGAGACATTGAATGTGGACCGCGTCAATCTTCTGAAGCTATGAGTCTTAATCTTTGGATCATTCCGCTGTTGCCACTCGCGGGCGCGACCATCAACGGCCTGTTTGGGAAACGCTTCTCCAACCAGCTCGTTAATGTCATTGCCCTGGGATCAACGGCTCTGGCTTTTCTCTACGCACTTTATGTAACGGTGCGATTCTTTGGCCTTTCCGCTGATCAGATCCCTCATATCGAGCACTATTTCGTGTGGGTTACTGCCGGCACGTTCATGGCGGAGTTTGGGACATATCTAGACCAACTCTCGCTTGTGATGCTGCTGATTGTTACTGGTGTCGGATTCGTGATTCACATCTACTCCGTAGGCTACATGGAGCACGAGGGCGGTTATTACCGCTTCTTCGCCTACCTGAATCTGTTCATGTTCTTTATGCTCACGCTCGTTCTGGCGAACAATTACTTGATGATGTTCGTCGGGTGGGAAGGTGTGGGCCTGGCGTCGTACCTGTTGATTGGGTTCTGGTTCCTTAAGGATTCGGCGGCAAATGCTGGCAAGAAGGCGTTTATTACGAACCGCGTGGGCGACGTCGGCTTCCTGATCGCGCTCTTTCTCCTGGTCAAGCATTTCGGCAATCTCCAATACGACAACATATTCAAGGCATTGGCAGCCTACCCGGTGGAGACCTCGATCGGATTCATAACCGCGACCGGTCTGCTGATGATGGTTGGCGCAAGTGGAAAGTCGGCGCAGATTCCGCTGTACGTCTGGCTGCCTGACGCCATGGAAGGTCCGACCCCCGTTTCGGCACTGATTCACGCCGCCACGATGGTCACGGCGGGCGTGTACATGGTTGCCCGCTCGAACGCCATATTCAACCGTGCGCCTATCGCTCTCACGGTTGTGGGAGTTATTGGAACACTCACCGCAATCTTCGCTGCGTCAATCGGAATTCTGCAAACCGACATCAAGAAGGTGCTTGCGTATTCCACGGTCTCACAGCTCGGATACATGTTTATGGCCTGCGGCGCGGCGGCTTATGGGGCCGGCATCTTCCACCTGATGACGCATGCGTTCTTTAAAGCACTTCTCTTCCTCTCTGCGGGCGCAGTGATTCACGGCCTTGGCGGCGAGCAGGATATGCGTCACATGGGCGGCTTGCGCAAGTACATGCCCAAGACTTTCTGGGCGATGACGATCGGAACATTCACTATCTCTGGGTTCTTTCCTCTTGCCGCGTTCTTTTCGAAGGACGAGATCCTATGGAAGGAATGGGCCGGTGGGAACCACATTTTGTGGCTGATTGGAGTCATCGCGGCGGGAATGACTGCGTTCTATATGTTCCGCCTGTGGTTCATGACCTTCTTCGGTGAATATCGCGGACCCGCACCGGAGACCGTGAGCCACGGACATGATGCCGACCCTCAGCATGCAGGGCACACCGCAGCAGTACACGCCCAGCAAGCCGACGCACACGGTTCCGACCACGGACATGGCTTGCCCCACGAGAGTCCGATGATCATGATTGCGCCGCTGTTTGTGCTGGCGGTGCTCTCGGTCATTGGAGGATGGATTGGCATCCCAGCAGCCTTGGGAGGCTCCGATCGATTCGATCACTTCCTCGAACCGGTGTTCCATTTTTCGCCTGTGGCCGAGGCAGGGGGGGAATCTGCAGCCGTTGCGGTTGAGCCCGCCGAGCACGAAGACCGCGCAACCGAGATCGGCTTCATGTTGATATCCCTCGCCGCCGCGACGATGGGTCTTTTCGGTGCGTGGTTTTTGTACTACAAACGGACCGACCTGCCGGCCAAGATGGCAGCAGCTGCGGGTGGCCTCTATCGATTAGTTCGCGACAAATACCGGATCGATGAACTGTACGGAGCCACGATTATCCAACCGATCATCCTTTTGTCCACCAACGTGTTGTGGAAGGGAGTCGATGCGACGCTGATCGACGGGACGCTAGATGAGGCCTCGGCGGGCGCGCGTGACCTCTCTGACAGATTGCGGCATATGCAATCCGGCAACATACGGTCGTACGCCGGGTGGGTCGCTTTTGGCGCAGGAGTCGTCATCGCCTTCATGGTGTGGAAAGGCGTGCGATGATTCCGACAGTTGACTACATTCGCGTCCTTCCTGAACTGGTGGTCACGATTTTCGGCATTGTGGTGATGCTGGTTGACCCCTTGCTTCCCGACCACGACTCCAAGAAGTCGCTTGGCATCATCGCTCTAGTGGGCACGCTGGCGAGTCTCATAGCCACTGTGTACCAGACGGGCTTTTATGGCGACGCTTTCTTCGATATGGTGCGCGTGGACACCTTCAGTATCTTTTTCCACATTGTGGTGCTGCTGGTTGTTCTCGTGGTCATCCTGAGTTCCTTCGACTATCTGGAAGTTCAGCAGATCAAAGCCGGCGAGTACTACGGACTGCTCTTGTTCGCCGCGGTGGGCATGATGCTGATGTCATCGGGCATCGAGCTGGTGCTCATTTTCATCGCTATCGAGATTTCATCGATCTCAAGCTACGTGCTTGCAGGGTTTCGTCGCCGTGCAGCGGAAAGTGCCGAGTCGTCTCTCAAATACTTCCTGCTGGGTTCGTTTGCGACAGCGTTTTTCCTCTATGGCGTGGCCTTAGTGTTTGGTGCCACGGGTTCCACCAACGTGTACAAAATCGCCGAGGTTCTCTCCAGCCAACATTCCGTGGTTGTATACCTGGCAGTAGCGTTGATGTTTGTGGGCTTGGGGTTCAAGGTTGCCTCCGCACCGTTTCACATCTGGACGCCGGATGTTTACGAAGGGGCCCCGGCTCCAGTGGTTGGCTTCCTGTCGACCGGGCCGAAAGCTGCGGCATTCGCGGTTTTGCTTCGCGTGTTATTTGCAACAGGCGCTCCGGGATGGTTCTGGATGGTGTGGGTTTCGGCCGTGCTGTCCATGACCATCGGGAACATCGGCGCGCTGGTGCAGAACAATGTCAAGCGGCTGCTGGCGTATTCCTCGATAGCCCATGCTGGATATCTGCTCATTGCGTTCGCGGCAGCGCAAACCACCGGTATTTCGGCGGCGATTTTTTATGCTGCATCGTACGCAGCGATGAATGTGGGCGCGTTTGCCATCGTGGCTCACCTCTCTGGCAGGGGTGAGCGCTATGTCACATTGGATGACTACACTGGCTTAGGCCGGCGGTCGCCGCTTATTGCTGGCCTGCTGACAGTTTTTCTGATCTCGCTGATTGGCATTCCGATCACGGGTGGTTTCTTCGCCAAGTTTTATGTCTTCTCGGCCGCCCTTCGTGCCAACCTCATTGGGCTTACGATCATCGGGGTCATCAATAGTGCGATCGCGGCCTATTACTACTTACGAATCATCGTCTACATGTACATGCTTGATCAAAGCGGGCAACCGGAGGCTCCGGTGCCGGGAATGTCGGCGAGCCTTGGCACGGCGGTCGCGATCAGTCTCTTAGCGACGCTTTATCTGGGAGTCCTTCCGGACCGTGTGCTTGAGGACGCAATTCATGCCGCTCAGGATTTGGTGAAGTAATCTCGATTGCTCTGATAAAACTTACGCCCTGCCGCATCGCGGACAGGGCGTTTTAATTGTCTCCGAAGCCGAAACTAGGCGACCTTGACGAAGATGATAACCAGCGTGAACAGCACCAGCGACTCAATGAAGGCCAAACCGAGAATCAGCGCGAGCAGAACCGCGGGGCGGGCGCCGGGGTTACGGGCCATGCCTTCGCAGGCGGCAGCGCCCACGCGGCCCTGGCCAAGGCCCGCCAGTCCCGCGGCAATCGCCATACCGAATCCCGAGGCAAGGGCGACCCAGTTCGTAGCAGGAGCGGCAGCACCGCCCTGCGCGTATGCCGGCATGGTCATCATCGAAACTGCCAGCACCGAGAGTACTCCGATCATCAGTTTCCGCATCTTGTTTCTCCTTATTAATCGCTGCCAGTGGGTGGTTGACGCTCATCGAGCTGGCGCCCTCACGCTCGCAGCGGAACTTTTAGTGCTCGTGCGCTACTGCCTCGCCGATGTAGACCGTCGCCAGCAGCACGAAGATGTATGTCTGGATAAACGAAACGCCCACGTGCAGTAACATGAAGATTACCGGAATGCCTATTGGAAACAGCGATAAGAACACCAGCGTCACCATGTCACCGGCAAACATATTGGCGTACAGACGGACGGTGAGCGAGAGAATTCGAGCCAAGTGGCTCGCCAACTCAATCGGGAACATGAGCGGCGCTAGCCACCACATCGGCCCAAGGAAGTGCTTGATGTACCCTGGCCCATTTACGCGGATTCCGTTAGCGTGGTAGTAAATCCAGGTCACAACAGCACATCCCAGCGGCACTGACGGAATCGCAGTTGGTGCCTCAAAGCCGGGAATAAGCCCGATCAAGTTGCAGGTCAGGATAAAAATTCCCAGCGTGGACAGGTAATTGGTGAAACGGGCATGACCATCGCCGATGATGTCGTGGCCTTGCTGGTCCACCATTCCGTAAATGCCCTCAAAAACGTGCTGCAGCGGCCCGGGATTCTCCACCGACAGTCGGGTACGTACCAGGACAAAGACGAGAACCAGCAGCAAGAAAACGACGATCTGCATGGCGACATAGTTGGGGATGGGGGCCTGAGGGTGAGATGAGTGCAGGTGTAACGCACTCAAAATTGCGTTCGCGACACCTGCGAAATACTTATTGAGTAATGCAGTTATCCACAGTTGATGGGGCATATGAATGCGCGATTATGCAATGTGTTTAGAACCTTTGAGCCTGACAGACGACAACCCGCCCTGCCGACCTACCTTCCAACGATGATTCGGGGGTATCAGAGCTCGTGCCGCAGCCCAGTGTAAATCTCTACTGCGGCTTCGCAAGCCACGGCAGCAATGGTGAGGCAAATGCCGCCCAAAAAGCCGTACAGAGCTGCCGTAGAAACTTTAAATATAACATATGCTCCGAAAGCGATGAACGCGTAACGAAGCACGGCGCGCGCGACGATCCCTCCACCGCGCTCTCGACTCTGGCCGGTCGTGATGCGTTCGCCAAGAGCCCCAACTACTCGCTCCAACCAGCGCTGATTAACGTAGGAAATGCTCCCTCCGACCAGGAATCCCGCGGCTACCAACTTGCCGAAGCGGAAAAAACTGACCAGCAGACCCGCTGCCCCCAAGACGAGAAGAAAGTAACGAATTCGTTGCAAGGCAGCGCCGTAGAAGCGCTCAGCCGCAGAATCGGAAGCTGTGGACGAGGCGGAGTGCATAACCGACCTTCGAATAAGCGGCTTGAAGGCAAGCAGCCTTGGGGCAGGTGTAGACGTTTGGTTGCGGGGGCTGGATTGAACCACCGACCTTTGGGTTATGAGCGGAAATCTGCCCCCAAATCCCTTACAACAAAGCATTCAGAAAGCGCGAAGGCGTAGTTTACCTCATTTTGGCTGCCTTCTGCTGCAATTCGCGGACAGAAAACGGACTGACATGAATGCGGTCCCGTCCGACTAGCGCGGGCCGCAACGGGCCTGCTCGGTGTGCGCTCACTTAGGTGCGCAGAAAGCGAAGCGGCTTTCATATCACGGCGCAGCCCGGCGGCAACTGCTGAGGAATACGGACTGAGGGACTGTGCCAGCGTTTATCGCCATGCGTTCGGGCCGTTCGCCAAGCGCCAGAGGAACGTCCGGGGGCGCGGGGGACGGCAGCGCCGGCGGTTCCCGCTCAAGCTTCGCTTGAACGGGGCATCCGGCGTGCGTCGATATTAGGCACTTGCTACCTGTTCCGCGTGAGCTACGGAACGCCGGTATTCACCCGGAGTGAGGCCAACAATCCGCTTGAAAGCCTTGCTGAAGGCAGCGTCGGACTCATAGCCGACTCTTTGGGCTATGTCGATCAACTTCTTGTCTCGTTGGGGTAGCAACTGAATCGCCTTCTGCATGCGCCAATCGGTTACGTATTCCAGGGTGTTTGTCCGAGAAGCTCTTTGAAGCGAAGAGCGAAGGCCGAGCGTGACATGCCGGCGGCTGCGGCGAGCGACTCTACAGTCCACGGACGGTCCACATTGTCGTGCACGGCATTGAGGGCAGCCCCGATTTGTGAGTCGAAGATTGCGCGGAGCCATCCTCGTTTGCAGCTTTCCTTGCCGGATGCAATGTGAGCGCGCAATGTCTGAATGAACAGGACTTCGGCCAGGCGGTTGGCGACCACTACCGAACCGGGGCGCCTGTTCGGTCATTTTCGATGCGAGCAATTGTATGGTGGTGTGAAGAGCAAGGCTGCGTGCCTGCTCGGATTTGATGAGATTGAGCGCCGGGAGCAGTTGGCTCATCGGTTTGACGCTCGGCTCATCGAAGGAAAAGAAACCCGAGATGATGGTCGTCGGCGCCCCACCCCCTCCGTACTGAATTACGTTGCTGCTTCCCGGGCGTGCCGCCTCACAGTAGCTACGCGGGCGAGTGCGGAGACTGTCGCGCAACGTATAGCCGCTGCCGGGCGCTAACAAGAAGCAATCACCACCCGTAGGCGGAATCGGATCGGGAATGCCATTCACACTCAGCCAGCAGTTGCCGCGGGACACCATTCCGAAATGAGCCAGTTGCGGCGGAAAAATTCTGGGAACTGAGGTCTGGGCGGCTCTGTTGTCAGCCTCGGTGGGCGAGTGAGCAAGCCCCCAAGGTGCCGTCGCTTCCAGCCTCGAGTGGACAACGGCCCGCAAATGCATGGTTTGCATGATGTCGGTAATAGGGTCCAATTGAGGCCTCCGTGTTGGACGGATGGACAAGACAATCGGACTCTGAGGCAGTTCTAGTCCACGCGTCTGGAAATCTACTCCAGTGAATTCGATGAGCTACACCCGCCGAAAGGCGCGATTTCACAGGAGGAAAAAATGGCGGCCGGTTCAGCAGCAGTTTCATATCGAACGGAAGCTCGGAGCTTTCCGAAAGGCGCGGTGGTGCTTCTGGGAAGGTTCTTGTTCGCGGCGATCTTTCTGATGTCCGGGCTCGGGCATTTCTCAAAACAGATGATTGCGTTTGCAGCGTCGCAAGGTGTTCCGCTCGCCTCGATCGCAGTTCCATTTTCCGGACTGCTCGCGCTGACTGGCGGCCTGAGCATACTCCTGGGATATCGAGCGAAGATTTGGCGCATGGCTGATCGTCCTTTTTCTGGTCCCGGTAACCCTGATGATGCATAAGTTTTGGGGGATTTCCGATCCAATGCAGGCGCAAATTCAGATGATCATGTTCATGAAGAACCTATCGAAGCTCGGCGGCGCGTTGCTGATTACGCAGTTCGGAGCCGGACCGTTAAGCCTGGACGCACGGAGTTCGCGGTAAGCGGCCGCCTGCCCCCAACCGAGATTTGATCGGACGGGGCAGGCTTTGTGCTCTTCTGGCAAACCCCCCATTTGCCAAAGTTAGGCAAGTGCGGGGCACGGGAGATGCGGGCCACTTGCCGCCCAACACGTTTCAGCCGGGGGTAAGGCCTGGGATGAACGCTTCGTATCTGCTGAAGGCTTGCGTGCAGGCGAAACCGGGAGCGCACAACACATGGTTGCCCGCCTGACTACGGATACTCCTGGCCTGAGCAGTCACATTAATAATCAATCGCGAGGCCACCGTCTCTCGCAAACTGTCCAAATCCAAGCAAATTGCCGATATATGGTCGACGGCTTCAATCCATAGGTTCCGCATTAAATCCAAACGTCCTATTTTTCATCTATTTAGTCTCACCTCAGCTTGGCATTGGTCTTGCTCTTGTGAGGTGGGTAGCTCGCAATCGGGAATTTGGCTGTTTGCAGACCAAGAAGAGGTCCAGTGTCCACAAAAAAACCTTCCCCAACTCACAAGAGTCAAGGAACCGCGTGCACCTCCCGTACACCCTGGGCAGTGCTGCAGCTCATCATTTTTGTCAGTCTTCTCGTTGCTACGTCGACCGCCCATGAACTCCAGTTGAAGGACGACTCCCTGAGAGCCTGGGATGAGTACCTCCAGACCGCCAACTCACATGCGAGTTCACAGACCCCATTTTTGTGGATTGATCAGATGCCTGAGCGTCTTCAGCGGGTTCGGGCAGGTGAAATTCTAGTTTCGCCGGTGGGTGAGCGAGTTCCGAAACCGGTCCCCTCCGGATTGATCCACGATTGGATAGGCGTGGCCTTCATTCCGGGTGCAACGATTGAAGACATCCTGTTCGTAGTTCGGGATTACGGCAACTACAAATCCTATTACAAGCCAACCGTTGTCGATTCTGGGTTATTAAGCAGCGCCGCCAACTGTGAGAACTATTCCATACGCGTGGTGAACAAGGAGGCTGTCGCCCATACAGCGCTCGATATGGAATACGAGACCTGCTATTTCAAAGCCGCTGAGAACAGGTGGTACAGCATCACGCATAGCACAAGCGTGAGGGAGATCCGCCATTACGGTCAGGTTGATGAGCAGGAACTGGCGCCGGACCGGGGCAGTGGCTACATCTGGCGTCTTTACAGCATCGCCCGCTTTGAGCAAAGAGACGGCGGGACGTACGTTGAGGTCGAGGGGATTGGTTTAAGCCGCGATATTCCAGCGGCGGTTCGCTGGTTCGTCAATCCCATCGTCCGGCGCGTATCAAGGAACTCCCTGCTCATCTCGCTTGATCAGACCAGGGAAGCAGTTCGTCTCACCGAAAACGGCAAAAACGCCAAATCGCCAACTACCGCTGAAAACCATTCGCGAGGTTTCGCTTCAACGAGTACCGCCAGTTTCGCTTTACCCGCGAAACCTTAACTTAGGGCATATTGACCTCACAGCATCATCAAAGCAGCCACCAAGCCGATAGCATCGTTGGATTAATGGCGATATTTCGCCGACTGTTCGAATGCCTCACGGAATTGCAGCGTCACTCCGCCGCCATTGTCGCGCGTCTCGGGGCGAGGCGCGGCCTGGACGATTACGCTTCATCTCTAACAATCTTGCCGGATGGAGTCTCGTTCGGATAGTTGAAGAAGAGCTGATTGCCGTCGAGATCATCGACCACCAGCAGCCGGTATCCCCACGAACTCTCCTTGACCGGAACGCCCTTGGCTTCGAGTTCCGCGCGCAGCGCGTCCAACGCGGCGATTGCGGCCTCGCTCGTCTCCGAGTCGACGTTCAGGGAAATGAACATCAGCCCCATGCCAATCTTCTCCGGCCACGTGTCGGCCAGGATAAGCGTGCAGCCCTGCCGGTCGACCTGAGCGACGCGCGCTCTGCCGTCCTCGTCGTAGCGCCAGGGGCTCGTGAAGCCAAGCCGGTCAACGTAAAAGCGGAGCGAGGCCTCAACATCCGTCACGTGTAGGACGGGGCGCGCAAACCAGTCTGTCATAGGCTGTGTATCCTCAAATGAAGGCAACTTCCTTCAACATCATTTAGCCAAGCAACTCACGATCCTATTCAGGGGACCCTCTAGTTTTGTCGCGAGATCTGCGTCAGCACAGCCAACCTCCTCGACTAGGTTGCGCACAGTGACCCGAAAGGCGCGTGTTAGTTCTACCGGTTCCAAGGATCGAGCCAGACTTTCGGCAGCTCGCCTCCTCTGGTCCTCAGGAAGATCGTCAAGCCCTCTGCCTTGGACAGCAGCGACGCCATGACGCATACACACCAGTGCAAGCACATTGTCTCGCATTCCGCTCAACATATGTTCTGCCTGCAAAAGTCGAGAGCGCGCAATACTCGAACGCACGTGCAACGCATAGAGCCATGCCATTCCAATGAGGTCTCTTGAATCGGGAACTGGTGAAGGCATCGGGCCGCCGGCAGCACCAAAGATCAACTGAAATTTTGGACCAATCGCTCGCAACTCAGTAGCGGGCCAGAATGACAGATCGATTTGCAGAGTGTTATCCAGCAAAAATACACGATACAAAATATTGCCGCGCCTGACGTCATAGGTCGCAACCGCTGCATGGTCACAATACAAATGCGTAGTCCAATCACCCACCACCTCATTCAAGTCGGCATCGGGAGCCAAACACAACGCGAGGTCGATGTCAGACCAGCGGTCCTGCACCCCGAGCGCCGCTGAGCCCAGATGCGCAGCGCCCACGATACGGGAGTCTGTCTTTGCGGCGGAAACCAGTTCCCCACGAATGTGTTCCCGTTGCTGTGATGAGAAAATTAAGACGCTTTCCATCTCGTACACCATTGGCCCCCAAGCTCTGCCGACATAGCCTGATTCCTGAGACAGCAATATCGCGAACGCGAATCACTGAGGCAGAAAGCTTAAGCTGGGACCAAGCATAGAACGGATGCCGCTCAGAACAGTGAGGTAACAGTGAGCGAAAGAACAAGGGATCTTAAACCGCGGCCGTAGGTTGTGTCAGCAAGAGTCCCAGTCCTACTTAGAGCGCCGTTTTCCCTTGTATCGCACGCGGGTTCGGCACTACTACATGTTGCGGCTCATGCCCACTCTTGAGGCGGTCAACGACGGTCTTCGGTTGCCGATCTGGACCTGTGGCGATCGGTCGGCGCGGCCCGTCGTTCTGCTGCACGGCTTTCCACAGGAGCCGCTCGTTTGGTCCCCTATAGCGGAGAGCCTAGCGAACCTGGGCTATTTTCGACGCCGTTTAAAGCCCTCCGGAACTTCGCGCGGCGAATAGTTGTCCGAGATCTGAGAAGCGCGTGCCTTCGACACCTGTTAAAGTCCTCCAGAACTCTAAATTCTCGCGCGCGCCAAAGTTGCGGAGCCCCGCTAAATTCGAGCTCGGGGCTCGCACTCGCGCTTGATTCGCCAGCAATATTCCGGACCGCTCAAGGGATATTCCGTAAATGATTTTCCCGCGATTGGCGAATAATTAGCGCTCGAATAGCTGGAAATTCGCGATTGATTTTCTCTTGGGAGATTCGAGGGGGGTCCGCTTTTTCGCTGCCCTTTGTTCGCGTTTTGTTCAGGAATTGTGGCGCCACGGGTGCTAGCGATTCGTTCGCGACCCTGAATCGTTTCATGACTTAGGAGGACCTCAGGAACGTGCGCAGTGAGTCGTTGTACTTCTGAGGACCTTCCCAGAACATCGCGTGGCCCCCACCTTCGTC
>Ga0306926_10000124_pt1 | contig 60557 bp, 51 predicted proteins | sample flu12Cox44000178_FD_203759 | JGI IMG/M metagenome (GOLD analysis project Ga0306926, IMG submission 203759) | Lab enrichment of tropical soil microbial communities from Luquillo Experimental Forest, Puerto Rico - flux8day.12C.oxic.44.000.178 (v2)... | ecosystem: Environmental > Terrestrial >... | reverse complement strand
TCAGCCAGGTTACGCCGAGCGAATCGAGCGTGATCCGCCGGGTGGCAATGGAGCCGGTTTATCTCCATCATCTGCGCTCGGTTCTCGGCATCGCGGCCGTCAAGCGGGTGGTAATGCACGAGCCGCTCACCAGCCTCTATGCCGTGATCGCGGTCCAGTGTGCGCGCGGCACGCCTGAGAGCGAGATCTGGCGCGCGCTCTACGGCGCCGCGTCGCTGCACCGTTTTGCCGGCAAATGGATCATCGCCATCGACGAGGATATCGAGCCCGAAAATGCCGATGCGTTGCTCTGGGCCATGTCGTACCGCTGCCAACCGCAGCACGACCTCAAGGTGGTTCCGCACAAGGATCCGGGCCATGGTCCGCGCGGTCCGCGCGACGAAGGCGAAAGCGCAGCGGTGCTGATCAATGCCACGCTCAAGGGTACCTACGCGCCGGTCGCGTTGCCCAAGCGCGAGTTCATGGAGCAGGCCAAGGCCATTTGGGAGCGGCTCGGGCTGCCGCCGCTCACTCCGCAGTCGCCATGGCACGGCTACGATCTCGGTCATTGGCCGGCGGAGCTCGAGCGGCAGGCCGAGATGGCGGTCAAGAGCGATTACTTCGATCTCGGCCGGAACCTCGCCAACGAGCGGCGTAGCGACGTCGCCATGAACACGCCGGTCAAGCGCGAGTAGAATGTTCGCTCATACCAGCTTGCCGCGGTCCGTTCGTCCCTACGAAAGCGGGGACCTAGTTCTTCTTCGATTCCCGCTTTTCGCGGGAATGAACCGAGAGAGCCCGGAGTTGCCGATATGAAACTCGCCATCCCCGACATGATCTCGAACTCGTATTTTCCCGCCATCGCCGCCATCGAGCTAGGCTGTTTCAAGCAGGAAGGCCTCGATGTGTCCCTCGAGCTGATCTATCCGGTTGACAAATGCTATGTGGCGTTGCGCGACGGAACGGTCGATTTCGTCGGCGGATCCGCGCATTCCGCGCTCGCGGCGTTTCCGCGCTGGCAAGGCGCCAAGCTTTTGTGCGCGCAAGCCCAGGGCATGTACTGGTTTCTGGTCATGCATAAGGATTTCGGCGGCAGGCGCGGCGATCTTGGCGTGGTGAAGGGACGCAGCATCGGCGCCGCGCCGTGGGTGGAGATGGGGCTGCGCCGCCTTCTCATCGAGGCCGGCATCGATCTCGCTCGCGACCAGGTGAAGATCGCGCCGGTGCCGGGCGCGCAAGGCGCCGGCGTGAATTTCGGCGTCACCGCAGCGAAAGCGCTGGAGGAGCGCAAGATCGACGGCTTCTGGGCAAACGGCATGGGCGCCGAGGTGGCGGTACGCCGCGGGGTCGGCACCATGGTGCTCGACGTGCGGCGCGGCGACGGACCCAAGCCGTGCTTCAACTACACAATGGCTTCGATTGCCACGACCGACCGCCTGATCGAGCGGTCGGCGCAAACCGCCGCCGCCGCCGTTCGCGCCATGGTGAAGGCGCAAGCCGCGCTGAAGGAGAATGTCGCGCGCGCGACCGAGATCGGCCGCAAGCTTTTTCCGCCCTCCGAGGCCGAGTTGATCGCGGAGCTCATTCGCCGGGACCTTCCCTATTATGACCCATCGATCTCGCGGGACTTTGTTGCGGGCATGAACCAGTTCTCACGCGACGTGGGCATCCTCGCCGGCGAGGTGCCCTATGAAGGAGTCGTCGCCAGCCAGTTCTCCCATTTGTGGAAAGCTAGTTAGTCCTCGTCGCGCGTGCCGATTCACTTTGCGCCATTGGCGATGAGCTCGACCAGTTTCTGCGGCGTGACTGGCATTTGTGCAATGCGCACGCCGAAAGGCTGCAACGCGTCCTCGATGGCTGAGATCACCGCCGCCGCGGTCGGAATCGTGCTGACCTCGCCGGCGCCCTTGGCGCCGAGCGGATTGAGCGGTGACGGCGTCTCTTTGTAGAGCGTTGTGATGGCCGGGACTTCCGCGGCACTCGGCAATAGGTAATCGGCGAAGCTCGTGGTCAGCGGCTGGCCGGTTTCGTCATATCCCATCCATTCCAGCACGGCATTGCCGAGGCCATGTGCCACGCCCCCACGCACCTGGCCGTCGACCAGCATGGGGTTGATCAATGTCCCGGAGTCCTGAAGCGCCACATAGTTGAGAATCTTGACCGCGCCGGTATCGGGATCGACCTCGACTTCGGCGACATGGCAGGCGTTGGCATAGGCGAGCGCATCGGTGCGCCAATTGACGTCGGCCTCGAGACCTGGATCGATCTCGGCAGGAAATCCATAGCCGGGAGCGCCTTTGAGAATGCGCGCGAGCTCGCCGAGCTTGATCGAAAGTTGCGGCGCGCCGACCACCCGCACCTCGCCGTTTGCGATCTCGAGATCGTGCTCCGCCGCCTCGAGCATGTGACTCGCGAGCTTCTTCGCCTTGTCGGCAACCGCGCGTGCAGCAAGCAGTACCGATGAACCTGCGGTCACGGTTTGACGGCTGGCGAAGGCGCCTAGTCCGAGCGAGACGCCGCCGGTGTCGCCTGGCACGACGGTGATATCTTGCGCCTTCAGTCCAAGCTCGGTCGCGCAAATCTGCGCTAGCGCAGTGCGCAGCCCCTGCCCGATCGCAGCGGCGCCGGTGAACACCGATACGCGTCCCGTATTCGACACCCGCACCACGCCGGATTCGAACGGACCGCGCCCGGTGCCTTTGATGCCGTGCGCAAGACCGATGCCGATATACCGACGCTCCCTGCGCGCTGCCGCCTGACGTCGGGGAAAGTCCGCCCAGCCGGTAGCCTGCAGCACCTGGGCCTGGCAGGCGGGATAATCGCCGCTGTCATACCGCATGCTGGCGCCGGAGCGCGCTTTGAGCGGCTTGGTGTAGGGCATCTTCTCCGCCGGGATGAGATTGCGGGCCCGCACCTCCGCGCGGTCGAGATCGAGCTCGCGCGCCACCCGGTCCATGAGCCGTTCCATGGCAAAAGCCGCCTGGGGATAGCCGGCCCCGCGCACCGACGACACCGGCGTCTTGTTGGTGGCGGCGACCACGATGTCGATCGCCAATGCCGGAAGCACGTAGGGCCCGCTGATCATCGAGGCCGAGTTGTAAGGAATATTGACGTCCTGCAGGGCATAGGCCCCGAGGTCATGGATCAATCGGCCACGGATGCCGCGGAGTTTTGCGTCCGCGTCCACCGCGATATCGAGCGACCAGTATTGGTCGCGCTCCTGGGCGGCGTTGGTGAAGTGCTCGCGCCGGTCCTCAATCCATTTGATTGGGCGCTTGAGGAGCTTGGACGCCGCCACCACCGCGATGTCCTCAGGATAGACGCAGAGCTTGGGACCGAAGCCGCCGCCGACATCGGGGGTCACCACGCGCAGCCGGCTTTCGTCGAAATCGAGCAGCGCGGTCAACGACTGAAACAGGTCGTGCGCTTTCTGCGTCGAGGCCCACACGGTCAGTGTGTCGTCGCGCCATTCCGCGAGAATGCCGCGCCCTTCGATCGGATGGGCACCGCCGCGATGCTGCCAGAGCTCCTCGTGAAAAACATGGGCGGCCTTGGCGAAGGCCGCATCCGCGTCGCCATAGCCTACTTTGTAGGACGCGGCGACATTGGTGTTCAGCTCACGTCTTACCGCAGGCGCGCTCGGCTCGATCGCGCTCCGCGCGTCAGCTGCCGACGCAAGCACGTCGTAGTCGACCGCGACCATTGCCGCGGCGTCCTCGGCAATATAGCGGCTCTCGGCAAGAACGATCGCGACTGCTTCGCCCACGTAGGACACTTCCCCGTCCGCGAGCGCAAACGACCAGTAGCGATCGAGCGGCGTACCAGAATTCGAATGGCGCAGCATGCGGCGTTTGGCGAGAACCGGCGCGAGATTGTCGAGCGTGAGCACGGCGTGCACACCCGGCAGCGCCATCGCGGCATGCGCATCGACCCGGCGGATCGCGGCGTGCGGATGGGGACTGCGCACGAACGTCGCATGCCACACGCCGGCAAGGGCGATGTCGTCAACGAAGCGTCCTTTACCGACGAGCAGCGCGCCATCCTCGAGGCGAGGAATGCGCGCTCCGATCAATCCGCCCATGTTTTCGACCGCGCCTGTGTTGGCCAGCGCGCCTTTGCAATCCTTCATCCGGCCAACGCCGCTCACTCCGCCATCGCCTTGGCGGCCTTGGCAATCACGTCCTTGGGCGTGGCGTAGGCCTCCGCCAACAGCGCATCGAGCTTGTCCGCGCTGACGGGGTTGACCTCGACATTGAGCCGCTCGGCCTCGGCGAGAAACTCTGGATCCGCGGTCGTGCGCTCTAACGCCGCGACCAACGCCGCCCTGCGATCCGCGGGAATACCGGGCGGGGCGGCGAATGGCCGCGCCATGGCTTGCCCGATCAGCAGCAACTTAAGGATCTGTATTTGATCCGGCTTCTTCACGAGTTCACTCGCCGACGGTACATCGGGCAACTCGGGTTGCTTCTTGATGCCGGCTTGCACGAGGATATTGGCCTTCTTTTCTTTGAGCCAATGCGGGTAGCGGCCTTTCAGCGTGCTCCAGGAGAGACCACAGAGGCCATCGACCTCGCCGCGCTCCACCGCGAGCTGAATTTCGTTGGTGCCGGGATAGCCGGTCACGATCTTGATCTTGGCGCCAAGGACGTTGCGATAAAACGCCGCGAAAACGTTGGGGTCGGAGCCCATGCCTTCGGCACCGAAGGTCGCGGGTGTCACCAGGAGTTCGCCGAACGTCTTCACGCGTGCGTCATGCCCCGTGACGCAGAGGCTCACCTCATCCGTGACGCTGCCGAGCCAGGTGAATTTGGTGCTATCGAATTCGGCTTTGTCGAGCAGCGGCGCAATGGCCATGCTGCGCGAGAACGTGCCGATGACCGAGCCATCTTTGGGGGCGACGGAATAAAGGTAGTTGGCGGCCTTGAGGCTGCCGGCGCCGGTCATGTTCTGCGGCACAACGCTGGGATTGCCAGGAATGTGCCTGCCGAGATGCCGGGCCACCAACCGTCCATAGGCATCGTAGCCGCCACCCACGCTATAACCGATCAGCAGAGAAACCGTCTTGCCCTTGTAGAAATCCTCTACCCCGGCCGAGCGAACCGGTTTCGTCGCCAGCACAACAGCGAGCGCGGCCGCAACGGTCGATACCGCACAGATCGAGACGCAACGGATCAGACGCATGTTCAACCGCGCTCACTGTTTGGGGAACAGTCGCGGGAACTTGACCCGCAAGCGTTTGCGCAGATCGCCGCTCACGTCGACGGTGACCGGGAACGTGCCCTTGAGTTTCTTGTCATAAGGAATGCAGGCGTCGATCAGGACGCGGTTATTGAAATTGCCGGGAAGAAATAGCGGATCGCGCTTGGAGGCCCACGCTTTTTGAATGAGGTCGATGTCGGTGAGCGGATCGAAGCGCGTGCACATCGCCCACAACACCTGATCGAGGTCGCCAGCATCGATATCCTCGTCGACCACCACCGTCCATTTCCCTGCGTAAGCGCCACCCTGACACGACGACGCGATGTGCAGTGCCTGGCGCGCGTGGCCGGGATAGCGCTGGCGGATCTGGATCGCGGTGAAGCGGGTCGCGGGGCCAGCTTCGTGATTCCACACGCCGAGCACCTCGGGCACGCCGCAAGCCTCGAGCGATCGCCAAATCTGCGCCGCCCCGGCAATTCCCTTGAGCAAGCCGGTTTCGTCGACCGGCTTGTGCTGCGGCGCGCAGGTGAGGATCGGATCGTTCCGGTAAAGTATCGTCTTTACGTTGACGAAGGGCCGCTCCTGCGTGTCGTCGGAGTAGTAGCCCATCCACTCGCCGAACGGCCCTTCTGGCTTTACCTGGCCGGGCACGGTTTCGCCTTCGATGGCAATCTCGCAGTCGGCCGGGATCGGGAAACCGGTGTACGGCCCGCGCACCACGTCGAGCGGCTCGCCGCGCAAGCCGCCGGCGATATCCATCTCGCCGACCTCGGGCAGCGGGCTCGAGGCGAGCATGAACAGCAGCGGGTCCTGTCCGCACAGGATCACCACCTTCATCGGCTGGCCGCGCTCGAAATATTTATCGCGATGAATGCGACCGTGCTTGCCCTCGGTGATCTGGCAGCCGACGGTCTTGCCGTCGTAAACCTGGCTGCGGTAGGCGCCGAGGTTGAACCAACCCGAATCGGGATCCTGCGTCATTACGCAGTCGGCAGTGCCGATGAAGCGTGCGTTGTCCAGCTCGTGGTGCCGCGGCACGGGAAACTTGAGCACGTCGACGTCGTCCCCTTCGACCACGTTCTCGAGCACGGGACCGTCGTTCACGAAGCGCGGCGGCAGCGGTTTGAGATTTTGCATCCGGGCGTGATAGGTGCCCACAACATCGACCTTGCGCTCATATTCGAGCGGCAGCCCTAGCGTCAAAGCGATGCGACGGACGGAGGACAGCTGCCCGTAGAGCGTGCGGAAGCCTTTGGGATAACCTGGCACGCTGTCGAACAGGATCGCCGGCGCGCTGCCGCGGCTTTTTTCCGTCAACATATGGGTGATGGCGCCCATTTCCACGTCCCAGTGCGCGCCGTCGACCCTGCGCAACTCGCCCATCTTGTCGACCTGTTCGAGCCAGCCGCGCAGCCCACGGTACTGCATCCGCGGTTTCGATGATGCCTCGCCGTCGATGCGGGCCATGCTGTTCTCCATTGCCCCAGAAAGGATCGACATCTATACAGCCGCCCCCATCCGCGGACAAAGCGCGACTTGCGCCGGCACGCGCGAATGCGCCGCGTCGGCCCGTTGTCGCGCGAACGAGGCTAGCGGGTGGAGTCGGGCTCCGCTGCGCGGCCTTCCGGGCCGCCCTCTGCCGCCTTGCGGGCACCGGCGGCTTTACCGTTTTTCGTTTTCTGCGACTCTTTGGTGCTATCCGAGACTACCTCGAGATTCGGACTAGCCTGCTGGGGCGGCCGTCCGGCCAGCATCTCGCGTTGCAGCCGGGTGTAATCTCTGCGCGTGGTCTCCAGCGCGCCCTGCGCGACGGCAAGCTCGACGCGCTCGCGCTGCAAGCTGGCGCTGAGCTCGTCGATGCGCCGTTCGGCCTTGGCGCGATAGGCGCCGGCCTCCGCCTCGATCTCGGCGACGCGGTCGGTGAGCGCCTTGATCTTCTGGTCGGCGTGGCCAAGCGAGGTCTCGCGCGCCTTCAAAGTTTCCGCCAAGTTGTTCGACCGCTCCATCAGCGACGCGCGCCCCTGTTCGAGCTCGCGCGTCTTACCCTCCAGCCCATCGCGTGCGGTCGTGAGCCGCTCAACGACTTTCTCGGTATTGGTGCGCGCAATGTTTGCTTCCACCACCTTGCGCTCCAAGACCCTGATGTCCTCGGTGCGGGCGACGAGGGTCTGTCGCACTTCGGCAAGCAACTGCTCCGCGGTGGCGGCACGCGAACGCAGCGCTTCCAGACGCAAGTTTAAGGCATAAGCTTCGGACTGATGCCGCTCGTTGGCCTCGTCGCGCGCGGTGGCAAGCGTCACCCGTTCGTTCTCGGCGGCGGCGAAGCTGATGTCCATCTGCTCGAGCCGTGCGCGCGCGGCGGTCAAAGCGTTCTCGCTCTCGGTCAGACGGCGAGACAAGCGCGACGCCTCCGCGAGCGTCTGGTCGAGCGCGGTTTGCAATGAGCGCTTGTCGTTCTCCAGCAGCAGCAGTTTTTCCCGCGTCTGCGCGGTGTCGGACTGCAATTCGACAATGCGCTTATCGGCGCTGTTGGCGTGATCGACCAGAATCTGGTTGGCCTCGCCCAGAGCGCGGCCATTGGCCGCCTCTTGTGCCAATTGGCTCTCGAGATTGGCAATCTCCGCGCGCGCGGCCACGATCTCGCTCCCGAGTTCCGCCTTGTCGGCATCGAGGCTGCGCACCGTTTGCTGCGCCGAGTTCAAATCCCGGCGAAGCTCCTCGCCGACGCTTTCCAGTTCCGCGGCCCGCTTTTCGAGTGCGGTGTATTCGCTGCGCAAGGTTTCGTGGCCGATGCGAAGCTCGCCGAGGGTATTGCGCAAGCCGACGTTGTCGGTCTTTTCCTGTTCCAGCGCGCGTAGAGCCGAACTGATGGGCTCGACGAGATCGCGGAAGGCCGCTTTGAGGTCGTCGAGCGCGCCGATACGACGATCGGTATCGATCAGTAGATTGCGCAGCGTCTCATTGTCCTCGCCAACGCGCGCGCCAATGTCGGCCAATGTCGTTTCGCTGGGTTCTTCGGCGGCGCGCGGGCTGGACTTGGCGGACGTCGACACGGGAAACGCCGCGGACGTGGATGCAACGCCTTTACGCGCAAGAAAATCGGAGATCGTACGCATGGCATCCCCACAACCTGACACAACCTCCCGGCTTATACAGATTTTTGCAACCGGTCACAATCAAAACACCGACGGCAGCGGCGAAAGTAACCATATTTCGCAATATCAAGACCCCGTGGATGAGACGGCGGGACACGACATCCACAGCACCGAATGAGGCCGGCGCTCAACCCCGCGGCAGCACGTGTGCCCACTTGGCGCGGATGCGCGCATCGAGTTCCTTGCTCGCCCGCGCCACGCGCGGAAAGCTCTCCCGCCGCGACCAAGGTTTGCAGGCGTCGATGACCACGCGCGCATTGCGGGGATCGTCACTGCCGTAAGCCATGGGGTCGAGCGCCGTACTCCAGCAGCCGCGCAGGGTCTCGATGCCTTCGCGCGGATCGAAGCGGGTGCACATCGCCCACACCACTTGATCCATGTCGGCGGGATCGATGTCGTCATCGACCACCACCACGAAACGGTTGGCGTAAGCCCCGGCATGGCATTGCGAGGCAATGAGCCCAGCCTGCTTGGCGTGACCGGCATATTGCTGCTTGATCGCGACGGTGAGCCACAGCCGACTGCCGCCGGCCGCATGCGCCCATACGCCTTTCACTTCGGGCACGCCAGCCGCTTCAAGTTGGTTCCACACAGCGCCGGACCGGTAGGTGCCGCGATAGAAGGAATCATCATCGGGCGGTACCGCGGGAACCGCGCCCAACAGGATGGGCTGATTGCGGTGCATGAACGTTTCAATGCGGATCGCCGGCTCTTTTCTCGTACCGCCGGCATAATAGCCGGTCCACTCGCCGAGCGGACCTTCTTGCAGGAGATCGTTGGGATGAATGAAGCCCTCGAAGGCGATCTCCGCATGCGCCGGTATAGGCAGACCCGTCACTGGCCCATCGATTATCTCGATAGGCTCGCCAATCAGACCGCCGGCGACGTCATATTCGTTTTTTCCATAAGGGATCTCGAGTCCCCCAACCATGAACAACGCGGGGTGCATTCCCGCGACCACGGCGATCGGACAGGGCTCGCCGCGCTCGTGGTAGCGACGCTTGATCAGGTCGCCGTGCTTGCCTTTGGAGCACATGACCGTTGCCACGTTGGGCCCTTGCGACTGCACGCGATAGGCGCCGTAGTTGATCCAGCCGGTGTCCGGATCCTTCATGATCACCATGCAGCCGGTGCCGATGTAGTAGCCGCCGTCGTGCTCGTGCCAGCGCGGTGTCGGAATGCTCTGAATGTTGACGTCCTTGCCGCTGCTGACGTTCTCCATCAGCGGTCCGGATTTGACGGTGATCGGGGCGATGCTGCGCGCCTCCTTCATGTATTTGCGCCAGTAGGAGACGAGCTCGATCGCGGAGCCGTCCATCGGCACTCCTACCGTGAGATTGATGCGCCGCACGGAGGTGAGAATGTTTGCAAGAATGCGGTGACCGTGGGGATACCCGGGAATGTCGTCGAACAGCACCGCGGGATTTCCCATCTTGCGCATATGCAGGTCGACGATGCCGCCGATCTCGGCCTCGCGCTCGGCGCCATTGATTTCCCGCAGCTCGCCCGCGGCGCGCAGCGCATCGACCCAGGCCCGCAGATCCTGCTTCGGCGCATTGGGCGCGGGCTTGGCGGAGCGCTTGGCAGTTTGAGCTATCGTCTGCATAAGGCTCTCCTCGCTGGCGAGCGCGCGATTCAGCTCGCAGCCCGGCTGCAGGGAGGCGGGCTCGCCCGTCCCTTCAAGATCTCTTTCAGGCGCTGCGGCGTCACGGGAAGCTGCGTCACCGCGCCCGGCACTCCGATGGCGTCGTCGATCGCGGAGGCAATCGCCGCGCCGACGCCGGTGATCCCGCTCTCGCCTGCCCCTTTGATGCCGAGGGGATTGAGCGGGCTTGTATGGTCCTCGCGCAAGATGACCTGCACCTTGGGGAGCTCCCGCGTCGTCGGGATGAGGTAATCGGCAAAGGTGGTCGCCAGCGGGTCACCGCTTTCATTATAGGTGAATTCTTCCAGCAGCGCCCCACCCAAGCCTTGCGCGAAGCCACCGACGATCTGTCCTTTCACCAGGGCTGGATTGATGGCGCGGCCGATATCGTAAGCAATGACATAGTCCTCGACCTCCACGCCCCCGGTGTGGCGGTCGACTTTCACCACCGCGAAGTGCATGCCGTAGGGATAGACTTGGTGCTTCACCCGGAACCAGCCTTCCGCTGACAATCCCGGCTCGCGACCACCGAGCGTCTTCGATGTTGGTGCAAGGTGCTCGGCAATCTCGCCGAGGCTGATGGAAGGCCCGGCCGGCTCCTCTTTGCGCCGCACCTTCCCGTCGATGATCTCAAGCGCATCGGGCCGCGCTTGCATCAGTCCTGCCGCCGCTTCGATCGCCTTCGCGCGCAGCTTGACGGCGCCATTGTGGGTGGCCGAGGCGGTCATGACGGTCGCGCGCGACGCATGGGCGCCGATCCCATAGGCGATGCGATCAGTCTGGCCGTGGGTCACGTGCACGCGCCGATAGTCGACGCCCAAAACCTCGGCGCAGACCTGCGCCATCACCGTCTCGAAACCTTGGCCGAGCGAAGCGCCGCCAGTGATGAGCTCGACCGCGCCGGAGCTATCGACCTCGATCCTCACGCCGTCGGCGGGGCCCAGCCCGCTCTTCTCAACGAACATCGCAAATCCCGCACCGACTGTCTCACCCGCGGCGCGGCGGCGCGCCAGTTCGGCCTTGCGCTTGTCCCAGTCGAGCGCAGCCAACAGTTTGTCGAGCAGCCCGACATAATCTCCGGAATCGTGCTCGATCTCCTCGCCCAAGGCCTCGAGCGGCCGGTGATACGGCATCTCATTCGCCGCGATCGCGTTGCGGCGCCGTACCTCGTTGGCGTCAATCCCAAGCCTGGTCGCAATGGCGTCGATCAACCGCTCGCGCACGAAGGTCGTCTCATAGCGACCAGGCGCGCGGTAGGTCGCCGCCGGAGTCTTGTTGGTGAGCCGAAAGTGGCCGATCGCACGATATGCGGGCACCCGGTAGGGGCCTGGCAGGATGCCGGCCGTCATGTGCACGACCCGCGCGGCATGGGTACGCACATAGGCGCCCTGGTCGTGGAAATAACAATCATCGATGGCGAGGATACGGCCCTCGTCGTCCACCGCCGCGCGCAGACGGTGAAGCTGCTGGCGCGAATGATTGGCGGCGATCAAATGCTCGCGCCGGTCCTCGATCCATTTCACCGGCCGGTCGAGGCGCATGGCGGCGAGACAGACCAGCACGTCCTCCGGGTAGAGCTCGCCGCGGATGCCAAAACCTCCTCCCACATGGGATTCGTGCACATGGATCGACGATGGCGGACGATTGAGCATGTGCGCGAGCAGGTCGCGATTACGGTGCGGCACTTTGGCCGCACCGTGCAATTCCAAGATGTCACGGGCAGCGTCATAGCGACCGAGGGCGCCGCGGGCCTCGAGCGGAACGCCGGAGTGGCGTCCAATTGCCAATTCGAGCTCAAGGATGATCGGTGCGGAGCGCAACACCGCGTCGACATCGCCGTAGCCTTGGCGGATGACGGCGACCTCGGTGCTGCGGCCGGGCGAGAATTCGACGGGCTCGGCGTCGGCCGCGAGCAAGATCGGCATTTCCTCGATTTCGATCGAGACGAGATCTGCCGCGTCCTCCGCCACATAAGGATCGTCGGCAAAAACAGCGGCGACCGGCTCGCCCACATATCGCACCTTCTCGGCCGCCAGCACCGGCTGGCGATAAGGCTCGAAAGCGGGAATTCGTCCCTCGCGGAAATCGATTGGCGGCACGTCCGCAATATCGGCCGACGTCCATATCGCGACCACGCCCGGCAGCGCGCGTGCAGCCGAAGTGTCGATAGTGGCGATCCTGCCGTGGGCGTGGTTTGCGCGGACGATCCGCATGTGCAGCTGGTGTGGAAAGGAGATGTCGGCGGCGAAGCGGCCGCGCCCCCGCACCAGCGGGGGATCCTCAAGTCGCGTGACCGATTGTCCGATCCACTTGTTCGCCGTCAGCACTGCACGCCGATCTTGGCTGCCGGCCGTTTGACCGCGTCGAAGCTGCGGCACTTCGGTGACGGTGACCTCGTCGGTCATGCGGCTGCCTGTTCGAGCGCACGGCGTGTGACGGTACGCGCAAGATCGCGGCGGTAGGTCGCGCTTGTGACGGCGTCATCGAGCGGATCGACTGCGGATGCAACCGCTGCGGCTGCCGCCTCGAACGCTACGCGGTCGGGTGAACGTCCGGCGAGGAGTTGCTCAGCCTCGGCAATCCGCCGCGGCTGCGCCTCGACTCCGCCCAGCGCCACGCGCGGTTCGCGGATCACCCCCTCTTGGAGGCGAAACGTGACGAGTGCCATGCCGAGCGCAAAATCACCAGCGCGGCGGTTGAACTCGTAAAAGCCAAAATGTGTGTCGGCGGAAAGAATGGGCACACGCACTTCGGTCAAAAGTTCGTCCTCCTCGAGCGCGGTGGTCATAATCCCGCGAAAAAACTCAGCCGCCGGAATGGTCCGCGTGCCGGTAGCACGTCTCGCCACCATGTCAGCTCCGAGCGCTGCCGCAACCAAGCACCACTCGGCGGCGGGGTCGGCATGAGCGATGCTGCCGCAGAACGTGCCGCGGGTCCGGATCGGGTAATGCGCAATGTAACGCACCACCGTGGCGAGGAGCCGCCCAAGCGGCCCATCCACGGCCGGCTTATGAAAAGCGGCATGGCGCACGCAGGCACCGATGCAGAGCTGCTGTCCATCGACGGCCAGTCGCCGCAGCGCCTCGATACCGTTGATGTCCACGAGATGCGCCGGGCGCGCCAGACGAAATGCCATGATCGGCACCAGGCTTTGCCCGCCGGCGAGCACGCGTCCATCTTCGGGCGCCACCTCGGCAAGGGTATCGACTGCCTCTTCGACCGTCTTGGGCGCGTGATAACGGAAGCGCGCGGGCTTCATCGTTCCTCACCGCGGGCGCGGCGGACCTCCAAATCCAGAACGATCACCGCTGTCCCTAGTTCGGGAAATGATTTTTTTGGATTGAGGCACAGTTGGTAGTGTATGTAAAGAAGCTGCGTCCACCGGGTCCGATACACCAGCAATGAAGCCGCCGCCTTTTCGCTATCACGATCCGAAAACGGTCAGCGAAACCGTCAGCCTGCTCGCGAGCCTGGAAAACGCCAAGCTGCTAGCGGGCGGTCAGTCGCTAATGCCCATGCTCAACTTCCGGTTCGTGCTGCCCGACCACATCATCGATCTCAATCGCGTCGAAGGGCTCGCCTACATTCGCGAGGCAAAAGGCACCATCGAAATCGGCGCCATGACGCGCCAGCGCGATCTCGAATTTTCCGACGCCGTGCGCGCGCGGTGGCCAATCATGCACGAAGCCCTGCTCCAAGTGGGCCATCGCCAGACGCGCAACCGCGGCACGATCGGCGGCTCGCTGTGTCATCTCGATCCGGCGGCTGAACTGGTTTCGCTCGCGACGGCCTATGACGCGACCGTCACGGTCGCCGGCCCCAACGGCGAGCGCGAGATACCCTTCGCCGAGTTTCCGGTCGCCTATATGACGCCGGCAATCGAAGCGAACGAACTCGTCGTGGGCGTGCGTTTCCCGCAATGGGCGGCCAAGCACGGCTATGCCTTCGTCGAATTTTCGCGCCGGCACGGCGACTTCGCCATTACGTCGGCCGCGGTTTTGCTTGAGGGTGATGCTTCCGGAAAGGTTACGCGCGCCTCGGTGACTGTCGGCGGCATGGGCACGGCGCCGATCCGCGCCCGCGAGGTCGAGCAGGCAATCGTCGGACAAGCACCGGTGGGCACGATGTTCCGCGACGCCTGCGAGAGCTGCCGCAAGCTCGAAGCGATCGACGATGTGCATGCGCCGGCCTCTTATCGCCAACATCTGGCGGCGGTGCTCTCGCGGCGGGCGCTGGAGAAGGCGCATGCGCGGCTGCTCGAAGCATACGGCGGCCGTCCGCATTAGGAGCGACCATGGGAGAGACGCGTAAAATTTCGCTGACCGTGAACGGCAAACGCTACGAGGAAGAGGTCGAAGTCCGCGTTACGCTGGCGGATTTCATTCGTCATCAACTCGGTCTGACCGGCACACATCTGGGCTGCGAGCATGGCGTCTGTGGTGCCTGCACCATCCTGTTCGACGATCGCTCGGCGCGCTCGTGCCTGATGCTCGCGGTGCAAGCGGACGGCCACGATATTCTCACCGTCGAGGGCATTGCGCCTTCCCCCGACGAGCTGCATCCCTTGCAGCAGGCCTTCCATGAAAATCATGGACTCCAGTGCGGCTTCTGTACTCCCGGCATTCTGACGACGCTGATCGAGTTCCTGCGCGACAATCCAGATCCGACTGAGCAAGAGGTGCGCGTCGCGATCTCCGGCAACCTATGCCGCTGCACCGGCTATCAGAACATCGTCATTGCCGCGCTCGATGCAGCAAAGCGGCTGCGAGCGCAGGCGGCGCCATCGCAAGCGACCGCTCCGCAAACCAGCTGATCGAAAAATCTTGATTTTGGCATGGACCGCGGAGTAGCTAGCGGCCATCTCATGGCCTTCCCAAGGCAGGACTTCGACATGGCGCACCGGCCGTTCGCATCGGCACCTTACGTCGTGGGCAAAAGCGCGCCCGCCCCTGCCGGGCAGCACATACCGGCCGAGGAATCGCTCTGCCCGGTGGTGTCCCACACCTGGATCAATTCCGAATACAAGCACCTGGTGGTCGACGCCTCGCCCAAGGCGCTCGCGGTCAAACCCGGCCAGTTCTTCAATCTGCTCTGCCCCTCGCCGGACGCCGGCGAGCTGTGGCTGCGACGACCGCAGAGTGTTTATCGGATCGATCGGGAGAACGATCGCCTCGAGTTTCTCTACAAATGCGTGGGCCGCGGCACATTTGGACTGGCAACGCTGGACGTTGGCGACGAACTCAACATGGTCGGGCCGCTGGGCGTCGGCTTCACCATTCCTTCAGCCTGTAAGCACATCGTGGTGTTGGGTCGCGGCGTCGGACTTGCCACCTTGGCGCCGATCTCGCAGCTCGCCGGCGAATCCGGAATCGGCGTCACCGCGATCCTGAGCGCCCGCAGCGCTGAGTTCGTGATGGCGGACGACCTCTTCGCCAAAGTCGGCGAGGTTATCTCCGTACTCGATACCGACGGCACCAGCGCGGTTGAACACGTGGAGGGCGTGCTCAAAGGGCTGATCGCCAAGCACAGGGCCGACGCGTTCTACACCTGTGGCTCAAACCGGCTGTTTCAATTGATGAAGCGATTGGGCGGGGCGCACGGCATTCCCGGCCAGGTCGCCATGGAGCAGGTGATGGCTTGCGGGCTCGGCCCCTGCTACGTCTGCGTGCGCACCTTCGAGGTCAACGGCAAGAAGGAGCTGCGCCGCGTGTGCATCGAGGGGCCGGTGTTTGATCTACAGGAGGCGGTCGGATGGTAGACATGAGCGTGAAGATCGGGAGCGTGACGCTCAAGAACCCGATCATGCCCGCGTCGGGATGCTTCTCGACCGACCTTGCGCAGGTGATCGACTTGAACCGGCTGGGCGCGCTGGTCGCAAAGACCGTGTCGCGCGAGTTTCGCGCCGGCAATCCGCCGCCGCGTGTGTCGGAGGTCGAAGGCGGCATGATCAACTCCATCGGCCTGCCGACCAAAGGCATCGACTATTTTCTCAGGCACCAGGTGCCGGACTACAAGCGCTTCACGCCGCCGCTCGTCGGCTCGATTTCAGCGACGACGATCGAGGATTTCGAGGCCATGGCGCGTGACGTCAGCGCGTCCGAGATCGACGTTCTGGAGGTCAATATCTCGTGCCCTACGCGCGACCCCAAGGGCGGCAATTTCGCGCTGCACGAGGAGCACACCTTCAACGTTATGAGTCTCATCCGCAGAACGACGGACAAGCCGATCTGGTGCAAGCTCTCGCCCAATGCCGGCGATGTCGTTGCGATCGCCAGAGCGGCCGAAGCGGCGGGAGCCGATGCGCTGGTGGTGTCGAACACCATTCTCGGCCTCAAGATCGACGTCAACACCTTCCGCCCGGCGATCGGCAACAAATTCGGCGGTCTCTCCGGCCCCGGCATCAAGCCGATCATCGTGCGCATGGTCTATCAGTGCGCGAAGGCCGTGAAGATCCCGATCATCGGCTGTGGCGGCATCGTCAAGGTCGAGGACGTGATCGAATACATGCTCGCTGGCGCCACCGCGGTGATGGTCGGCTATCTCATTTTCCGCAACCCGTCGGGAATCGTCGCGCTCATCGACGGACTCGAAGAGTGGTGCGCCAAGCGCGGCTTTGCCCGCGTCGCCGATCTCACTGGCGCCATGATCGACGAAGCGCCGCGCGAAACCTACGCCGCGGCGGCAGCGCCGATCGCCTGATCGCAATCTGCTTGAGCCGTCAAAGTCGAAGAACCGGATGAGCAGGCGCTAGTCTATCGGGGCGGGAAACGATCGAACGCAAGGTCGTGTCCAGCCGAGGTGTCCGCGCAGGACGGCGTGAGAGGCCAAATGGCGAAATCGGAGGCGGATGTCATCGTCGTGGGCGGCGGCAACGCGGCGTTTTGTGCGGCGCTCGCGGCGCAGGAACAAGGCGCATCGGTGCTGATGCTTGAGGCGGCGCCGGAGGAAGAATCCGGCGGCAACAGCCGATTCACCGCCGGATCGGTGCGCGTGGCTTACAACGGCGTCGACGACATCAAGGCGTTGGTGCCGGACCTGACAGACCAGGAAATTGCCACCACCGACTTCGGCACGTACACACGAGAGCAATTTTTCGATGACATGGCGCGAGTGACGCAGAATCGCGCCGATCCTGATTTGGTCGAACTGCTGGTGACGAGAAGCTTCGACACGTTCTGCTGGATGCGCGAGAAGGGCGTACGCTTCATCCCTATCTACGGCCGCCAGGCGTTCAAGATCGAGGGAAAGTTCAAGTTCTGGGGCGGTCTCACCGTCGAGGCCGTCGGCGGCGGACCAGGCCTTATCAAGATGCTCACCGATGCGGCGACCAAACGCGGCATCGAGATTCGCTACCGCACGCGGGCGCTCAGCCTCCTCCATGACGGCGTTCGGGTCAGCGGCGTGCGCGTCCGACACGACGGCGCCGAAAGCGAGCTGCGCAGCAAATCGGTCGTGCTCGCGTGCGGCGGCTTCGAGTCCAACTCGGAGTGGCGCACGCGCTATCTCGGGCCTGGCTGGGACCTAGCCAAGGTGCGCGGCACGCGTTTCAATACCGGCGATGGCATCCGCATGGCGATGGATATTGGCGCGAGCCCCTGCGGCAACTGGTCGGGATGCCACGCGGTGCAATGGGAGATGAACGCACCGGAATTCGGCGATCTCGCGGTAGGCGATCAGTTTCAGAAACACTCCTACCCATTCGCTATCCTCGTCAACGCCATCGGCAAGCGCTTCGTCGACGAAGGCGCCGACTTCCGCAATTACACCTACGCCAAGTACGGCCGGGTGGTGCTGGAGCAGCCAGGTCAATTCGCGTGGCAGATCTTCGACCAGAAGGTGAAGCATCTGCAGCGCGACGAGTATAAGATCCGGCAGATTACCAAGGTCGTTGGCAACACGATCGAGGAATTCGCGCACAAGCTCGAAGGCGTGAATGCCGAGCAGTTCCTCAAGACCATCGCCGAATACAATAAGGCGGTTCGCAGCGATATCCCCTTCAATCCGAACGTCAAGGACGGCCGACGTACGGAAGGGCTCGCTATCAACAAAAGCAACTGGGCAAACACGATCGACCAACCGCCGTTCGAAGGCTACGCGGTGACATGCGGCCTCACCTTTACTTTCGGTGGCTTGCGCATCACCACCGACGGTGAAGTGCTCAACACCGACTACCAGCCGATCCGCGGCCTTTATGCCGCCGGCGAACTGGTCGGCGGCTTGTTCTATTTCAATTATCCCGGCGGGTCCGGCCTCACCTCCGGCGCGGTGTTCGGCCGCATCGCCGGTACCTCGGCGGCGCGCGCGGGCAAGAATTGAGCGGCGATGGAATTCGACAATTCATTCGAAGTACCGCTGCCGCCCGCCGAGGCGTGGAAGGTGCTGTTAGACATCAAGCGCGTCGCGCCATGCATGCCCGGCGCCGAACTGAGCGAGGTGATCGACGCGAACACCTACAAGGGTAAGATTAACGTGCGGCTCGGGCCTGTGGCCTTGACCTTTGCAGGCCTGGTCAAATTCGAGCACGTCGATGCTGCGAGCTACACCGCGCGCGTTACGGCGCAGGGCACCGACGCGAAAGGCCGCGGCGGCGCCAATGCGGCTTCCGTTTTCCGGCTCGAGCCGGCCGCAAGCGGCTCCAAAGTGCTGGTGCACACCGATTTGGCGTTATCAGGTGCGGTGGCGCAGTACGGGCGCGGCGTCGGCATCATCCAAGCGACCGCCGCGCAGCTCATGAAGCAATTCGCCGCGTGTCTGAAAGATAAGCTCGCGCAGCAACATGCCGCTGCTCCCGCGGCTGCACCTATTGCGCCGCCGTCCACGCGTCCCTCGCCGCCATCGACGTCAAGTCCCGCCCAGGCGGCAAAGCCGATTTCAGGCGTGGCACTGATCGCAAAGGTGATTTGGAACTGGTTCGCCGGCTTGTTCCGGCACTCCTAGCAGCTACTCCTTGAGCGCTTCTTCGCGCCTGAGGCGGATCGCGGGCGCGGCAATCACCAACAAGAGCCCGGCCGCCGCAACGAGAAAAGCGAGGCTGATCGGCTCCTGCAGGAAAACCATCGGATCGCCGCGCGAGATCAGAAGCGCCCGGCGAAGATTTTCCTCCATCATCGGACCCAGCACGAAGCCGAGAATGAGCGGCGCCGGCTCACAATCAAGCTTGAGCGCCAGGTAGCCAAAGACTGCGAAGAATGCCATCACGAAGAGATCGAACGGCTTGTTGTTGATGGTGTAGGCGCCGATGCAGCAGAAAGCGACGATCGCGGGGTAGAGCAGCCGGTAAGGCACGCGTAACAATCGCACCCACACGCCGACCATCGGCAAATTCAAGATCACCAGCATGAGGTTGCCGAGCCACATGCTGGCGATGAGTCCCCAGAACAGACCCGGCCGATCCGTCATCACCCGCGGCCCCGGCGCGATGCCGTGAATCATCAGCGCCCCTATCATCATCGCCATGGTCGGATTTCCTGGGATCCCCAGCGTCAGCATCGGGATGAAGGAGGTCTGCGCACCCGCATTATTGGCCGATTCCGGCGCCGCCACCCCCCTTATGTCGCCGTTGCCGAATTGGCGCGGAGGCTTTGCTACCTTCTTCTCCAGCGTATAGGCCGCGAAGGACGCCAGCAGTGCGCCTCCGCCCGGCAATACTCCGAGAATCGCGCCAAGTCCGGTGCCGCGCAGAATCGAGCCGGTGCACTGTCTGAGATCGGCAAGGCTTGGCCAGATTCGACCGACCGCGCCGGCAACGACGCTCGCTGCCTGACCCTTTTCGAGATTGTAAACGACGTCGGCGATGCCATAGATCGCCATCGAGATCGCGACGAATTCGATGCCGTCGACAAGTCCCGTCATGCCGAAGTTCAAACGTCGTGCGCCCGAATTCACGTCGGTGCCGACGAGACCGAGCAGCAAACCGAGGATGACCATCGCGATCGCTTTGAGGAGCGATCCGCGCGCCAGAACCACCGCAGCGATCAAGCCGCAGACCATCAGCGAGAAATATTCAGCCGGGCCGAACTGTAATGCTATGGTCGCAAGCGGCGGCGCCGCGAGCGCGATCAAGAGCGTCGCGGCACAACCGGCGAAGAACGAACCGAGCGCGGCAATGCCCAGCGCTGGTCCGGCGCGGCCCTGGCGAGCCATCTGATGACCGTCGATGGTAGTGACGACCGATGACGCCTCGCCAGGAATGTTGACGAGAATGGCCGTGGTCGAGCCGCCGTACTGGGCGCCGTAATAGATGCCGGCGAGCATGATCAATGCCGGCTCAGGCTGCAGCGTGAACGAAATCGGCAGTAGCATGGCCACCGTGGTGACCGGACCTATGCCAGGCAGCACGCCGATCACAGTGCCGAGCAGGACGCCGATGAAGCAGTAGGCGCTGTTCTGGATTGTCAGTGCAACGGCAAATCCCACGCCGAGATTTGAGATCACGTCCATCGCAGCTACAGGCCTGGCCAGATATTGAGCGGAAGGCCTAGCGCGTACACGAAAACCCCCGCGGAAAAGATGATCAGCGCGGCCGCCAAGGCGAGCGTTTCCGCCCACCGTAACCGCGCGCCGGCCCAGGCCGACATCACTGTCAGCACCGCAAGCGCAACCGCGAGGCCCAGCGGTTCGATCAGCACGCCGAACAGGCATACCGCGGCCGCAATCACTGTCAGTGGCCAGATGTGAAAACGCGGAACCGGCTCGCCGCTGAAGACAACCGAACGGACGATTAATGCCGCTCCGAGCAGCGCCAGCAATACCGCCAGCAGCAGCGGAAAATAGCCCGGCCCCATCTTGCCGGCGCTGCCCAGGGAATACCCATGCGCGGCGGAGATCGCGACGGCGGCGAAACCGCAAAACATCACGCCAGACCAGAAATCCTTTGGCGCGCGGATTCTCATCTGTGCCCTGCCTACGCCGCTTGCACCGCCATGAGAGGATCAAATCGGCAGCCGCTAGTCGCGTCAATGGCGCGCCTACCGCGTGCGGGTAGCGCAGCGAAGTTTTGCTGCACGTTTGACTTGAACAGAGACACCGCTCTGCAATCTGGATCGCCAAAGCGCCATCATCTAGATTGCGGGCGTCTCCCGGCGTCGCACGGAAGGTGCAGGTGAAAAAACCCCTCGCATTCATCGCAAGGCACGGCCTCTGGACCGAGGAGCAGCGACGGCAGGCCGAGGATCTCAGGCGCAAAATCGAGAAGGACAATCTCAAACTGGTGCGCCTTGCATGGGCCGATCCGCATGGCGCGGCGCGCGCCAAAGCGGTAACTGTTCCGGTGTTCCTTGCCGCGCTCGAGACCGGCTACAACATCAACGTCGCCACCACTACCCTCGATTCCGCCAATGCCCGCACCTTCGCCTCGTTCACGCGCGGCGGCGGGATGGGTCTCGACGAGATGACGGGCTCTCCCAATCTCACCATCGTTCCCGACCCTTCCACCTTTCGCGTGCTGCCTTGGGCGAGCGGCATCGGCTGGGTGTTGTGCGACGAATATTTCAACAGCGGCGTACCATTCCATTTCTCGCCACGGCATTTGCTACGCAGGCAGGTCGAGCGACTCGCAAACAAGGGCATGACACTGATCGTCGGCCTGGAAATCGAGTGGTATCTGCTGCGCGTGATGCAAGACGAGCTGGGCGACGAGAACATCGGGTTCCCCGGCGTTCGCGGGCAGCCGATCAAGACAGCTCCGCCCGAGCCGGGCTTTTCCTACCACTCCGAATCCAACATGGATTTGATGCAGCCGGTGCTCTCCGCGCTCGCCGAGCATTTCGAGAAAATCGGATTGCCATTGCGATCGATCGAGAACGAATGGGGACCCGGTCAGCTCGAATGTACCTTTGCCGCGCGGCCGGCGCTGGAGGCGGCCGATCACGCGTTAGTGTTCCGCGCCGCAGCGCGACAAATCTGCCGCCGAATGGGACATTTCGCTACCTTCATGTGCCGTCCGGCGCTCAAGGGCTATTACTCCAGCGGCTGGCATCTGCATCAGTCGCTGGTTGACGGCAAAAGCGGGCGCAACCTCTTCATGCCGGAGCGTGAGCGCGAATATCTGTCGCCGCTCGGACACGCTTTTCTCGGCGGCTTGATCAAACACGCCTCGCCTGCGACTGCGTTTGCGACGCCGACCGTCAACGGCTATCGGCGATTTCGGCCCAACTCGCTCGCGCCCGACCGAGCCTCGTGGTGTTACGACCACCGTGGGGTGATGATCCGCGTGTTGGGCGCGCCCGGCGATCAGGCCACGCGCTTGGAAAACCGGATCGGCGAGCCCGCAGCCAACCCTTATCTCTTTATCGTGTCGCAGATCGTCGCCGGCCTCGACGGCATCGAGCACGGACTCGATCCGGGGCCCCCCGAGGATAACCCTTACAACGCCAAGCTGCCGATGTTGCCCGCAAACTTGTCCGCCGCGTTGGACGTGCTCGAACGCGAACCTTTGTTTCGCGCTCAACTGGGAGAAGTGTTCCTCAATTATTTCCTCAAGCTCAAGCGCAACGAGGCAGGCCGCTTTGCGCAATGGTTCAAGGAAACGGGTGCGCGGGAGGATGGCGAGCCGACGGCCTGGGAGCAGAACGAGTATTTCGATTTTTTCTAGGCGGATGCATGATGGCGAAGCGCCGACGGGGGCACGGCTGCGGCGGCAAACCGGTGGAGATCGAGGCCATGCTCGAGAAGCTCAACCAATCCCGACTGAGCGACGGCGAACTCTACGACTGGGACGAGCTCATCCAAGAGGACCGCGTCCACCGGCTCATATATACCGATCCCGCTATCTTCAGCTTGGAGATGACCCACATCTTCGGTGCGGTCTGGGTTTATCTCGGCCACGAAAGCCAAATCCCGGCCAACAACGACTACATCACGGTGCGGTTGGGCCTGCGGCCGCTGATTCTGCTGCGGGACTTCAACGGTAAAATCCGCGCGCTGTTCAATCGCTGCACCCACCGCGGTACGACGCTCTGCCGCAAAGACAAGGGTTCGGCGCGCATTTTCACGTGCCCGTACCACGGCTGGAGCTATCTCAATAGTGGAAAACTGCGCGCCGTGCCTTGGCCCGACGGCTACGCCTGCGACTTCAGCGATGCGAAGTACAACGTCGCGCAAGTGCCGCGCGTGGACAGCTATCGCGGTTTCATTTTCGCGACGCTCAATTCGGATGCGCCCTCGCTTCTGGATTATCTCGGCGCCATCACCAAGCCGATCGATGAATGGCTCGACCGGCAACCGAAGGGACAGATCCGGGTCTGCGAGGCGAACCGGCTCAAATACAAGGGCAACTGGAAGCTCGCCTATGACAATTCCGGCGACGGCTACCACGTGGTGTTCTCGCATCGCTCGCTGTTGGAGATGGAGAACCGCCAGGCCGACGTCGCCAACAAGGGCATGTCTTACTACAAGAGCTCGCCGGACAGCGCGCCGATGTACATCGCCTATATGGGCCACGGCCATCACTTCAAGGACAAGCGGCCGAACATCCAAAAGCGCGCGGGCGGGTTATGGGCGGTGGAAGGTCCGGCGCCGGGCAGCGAACATTACGCCGAGGCGCTGCGCCGCCGGTTCGGCGCCACGGCCGAAGACATTCTCGACCTCGCCTCCTCGGAACCGGTCAACATCAACGTGTTTCCGAACTTCTCGCTGCTAGGCAACCATATTCAAGTGTTCGAGCCCATTTCCGTCGACGAGACCGACGTCACCTGGTACGGCACGGCGGTGGTCGACGAGGACGGCGCGCTCCACGGCGCAGCCGACGAGATCAACGCCCTGCGCATGCGCACCCAGGAGCAGTTCCCCAATTTCGGCGAAGTCGACGACCTCGCGAATTTCGAGGAGATCCAGCGCGGGCTCGCGTGCCAAGAAGACGAATGGATCTATATGCATCGCGGGCTCGGCATTCCTGGCCGTGTGAAGACGGACGCGAACGGCATCATCACAGCGCCTGCCACGGACGAGGTGTTCATGCGTGAATACATCAAGGAATGGAAACGGTTGATGAAGGCGACTCCTAAGCTCGCCATTCAGCGCGAGCCGTGAGCGCTTGACATGCAAACCACGCATGATCCGACCATCAGTTCCTATTACGTCAATGACGAACTCTACCGCGAGCTGGTGGAGAATTTCACGGATTGGCAGCGCGACGAATTGGTAATCGCCGCGCCGGAAATACGCGACCAGTTCCGCCTGCTGGTCGAGCGCGAGGCGCGGCTGCTCGACGAGCTTCGTTTCGACGAATGGCTGGCGATGTATGCGCCCGAATGCATCTACTGGGTGCCGGGAACGCCGGCGGCCGGAGATCCCAGACGCGAGATCGCCATATCGTTCGATGATCGCCGGCGCATGGAAGATCGCGTCTTTCGCCTGCGCACCGGCTATGCCTGGTCGCAAGCGCCGAAATCCCGAACCGTCCGGATGATTTCGAACGTCGAGGTGTTCGCCGCCCGAGCGAATGCCGCGCGCATGGTCCGCTCGAATTTCCTGATCAACGAGTTTCGCGTGGACGGGACGCGATTCCTCTCGGGCTGGTGCGGCCACCGCTTCGTGCAGCGCGCGGATCGCTGGCAAATCCAGGTTCGCCAGGTCAACCTGATCGACTGCGACCGCAACCTGCGCAATCCCAGCATTGTCTTGTGACCACGGTGTCCGGTATCGCCAGAAAGAGGGTGTGTGGAGGCTGTGGAGGCTGTGGATGCAGATCCATAAATTTTTCAAACACAAATGCTCAAAACCGTGCGCTGCGGAGGAGAACTCCCCGCCTTCCTTGCCGTTCCCGCAACGGTTGCCAAAGCACCTGCTATCGTGCTCATGCACGAGCGCTATGGCCTTGTGCAGCACACGCGGGATCTGGCCCAGCGCTTTGCCCGCGACGGTTACGTCTGCATCGCGCCGGATTTCTTCTACAAGCATCCGGATCAAGCAGCGCTTCACCGCGGCGAGGTCGGCTATGACATGACCGACCCGGAGGCCGTAGCCTATCTCAACGCGGCGATTGCCGAGCTCATCGAGCTTCCGCAGGTCGACGCATCGAAAATCGCTGTCAAGGGCGTCTGCCAGACCGGACGCCATCCGCTGGTGCTGGCGGCGGAGCGTCCGCTCGCGGCGGCGCTCGTCTGGTATGGCGCGGCCTCGCAGCGCGAATGGCAGGCTAGCGCGCGCTATCCCAAGCCGCTCGACGACATCATTGCCGCGGTCGAGTGTCCGGTTCTCGGCATTTTCGGTGAGGCCGACCATGTGATCTCGCTCGCCGACGTGCGGCGCTTCCGCGACAGCCTCGATCGCCACGACAAGAGCTATATGATCAAGGTCTACGCCGGTGCTCCGCACGGGTAGCTCAACGATACCATGCCCGGCCGGTATCGCCGGGAGCAGGCAGAAGCCGCCTGGGTGCTGCAGCTCGCTTTTCTCGAGCGCGTGCTCGACCCTAGCTATGACCGCTCGCGCCGCACTCAAATCTACGAATGCGACCATTCCGCGGATTATGATTTCACCAAGAACGTGCGGATGGAGTAATAAGAAGGGGATTGAGATGGTCACGCAGGAGCAAACCATGGCGCGCGATTTCGAAGACCATTGCTGGAAGGACGTCATCGATCCCGACACCATCCAGATCTATCAGGCCTATCGCCGTAAGGTTTATGTGGGGGACAATCCGGCGGTGCTCGCCATCGACCTCTACAACAAGGCCTATCGCGGCGGCGACCGCCCGGTTAAAGAGGTCGATCGTCAATTCTCCGGCTCCTGCGGCGAATATGCGTGGAAGGCGATGCCGCCGACGCAGCTCTTGTTCGCGGCCGCTCGCCGGGCCGGCGTGCCAATCATCTACACCACCCGTCATGTCGATACCGGCGGCGTGCATTCGACCAATCGCAACATCGGCCGCGAAGCCGACGACACCTACGCCATCAAGGCGGAGCTTGCCCCGGCGCCGGGCGATCTGATCATCTATAAGGAGCGCGCGTCGGCGTTCTTCGGCACGCCGTTGATCGCCCATCTACAGCAAAAACGCATCGACAGCCTGATCATCTGCGGCGAAAGCACATCGGGCTGCGTGCGCGCCTCGACCGTCGATGCCTACTCCTATGGCTTCCATAACGTCGTGGTCGAGGAATGCACCTACGACCGTGCGCTGGTCAGCCACAAGGTCAATCTGTTCGATCTGCATCACAAATACGCCGACGTCATGCATATCGAGGAGGTGCTCGCGCATCTGGATGCTCGCGCGGGCGGACGCAAGGTCGCATGAAATCAGTGGCTGCGTTTCCACGCGCGCACACGCCGCGAATTGATGCCTTGTCATTGTCTGACTTGACCCGCCTGGTCGGGTTAGCCGACTGCAGCACAAATACAGTGTAACTCGGACGAGCCCCGAGTTGTGGTGCGGTTGATCTTTTTGCGAAAAAACCTTGCGAAGCAGAATGCACCGTCGGATCAAGCCCGGCGGTGACGCTTCCAAATACGCAATGCTCTATCGAACCAACCGGAATATGCTCTAGCAAGTCAGGGGCGATTGGAGAGAAAGCATGACCGCGACTGCGCTCGATTCCTCCATCTTCTGCGACATCTTTACGACGCCGGAGATGCGGCGGATTTTTTCCGACGAAGGGAGGACCGGCTATTGCCTCCAAATCGAGGCTGCGCTTGCCCGTGCACAAGCCCGCCTCGGCATCATCCCGGAGAAGGCCGCGCGCGAGATCGTGCGGCAGTGCCGGATCGAGAACATCGATTTCGCGCGCCTGAAAAAGCAAACCGAGCGCATCGGATACCCGATCCTCGGCATCGTGCAGCAAATCGTCGATTTGTGCGCCGATGACCTCGGTGAATGGTGTCACTGGGGCGCCACCACGCAGGACATCACGGATACCACGGTGATTCTGCAGATTCGCGACGCGCTCCAGCTCGTCGAGAAAGACATGGAGGCAATCGCCGGCGCACTCGCGGATCTGTCCCGGCGCTATCGGGATACCCCGATGGCCGGCCGCAGCAATCTGCAACAAGCGGTGCCGCTCACCTTCGGCTTCAAGACGGCGGCGCTGCTCGCCGCGATGCAACGTCACCGCGAGCGGCTGGCGCAGCTGCGGCCGCGCGTACTGGTCGGCGAATTCGGTGGCGCAGTCGGCACACTGGCGTCGCTCGGAAGCGACGGCCTCAAGGTGCAGGCGGAGCTGATGCGCGAACTCGGTCTCGGTCAACCGGACATCGCTTGGCATACCGTGCGCGACCGCATCGGCGAGGCCGCTTGCTTTCTCGGCCTTCTCAGCGGAACGCTGGGAAAAATTTCAATGGACGTGAAGCTGCTGATGCAGACCGAGGTGGCCGAGGTCTACGAGCCCTTCCACGAGGGCCGCGGGTCCTCGAGCACTATGCCGCAGAAGCGCAATCCGATCTCCTGCCTTTATATCCACTCGACCGTGGCGCTGGTGCGCCAGCACGTCGCCGCGCTGCTCGAAGCCGCGGTCGCCGACCACGAGCGCTCGACCGGCCCATGGGAGATCGAATGGATCTCGCTGCCGGAGATCTTTCTGCTGAGCTCGGGCGCGCTGGCGCAGACCAAGCTTATGCTCTCGGGACTCGAGGTCGACGCCGATCGCATGCGAGCCAATCTCGATCTCACCCGAGGCACTATCGTGTCCGAGGCCGTCATGATGGGGCTCGGTCCGCATCTCGGCCGGCAACGGGCGCACGACCTGGTCTACGACATCTGCCGCAAGGTCGCAGCCACCGGGGCGCCCCTGGTCGAGCTGTTGGCGCAGGATGCTGATATCTCCCGCCACCTCACACGCCCACAGCTCGAGAAGATGTGCGACCCGGCAGCCTATCTTGGGCTCGCCGGCGAAATGGTGGACAAGGTGCTCGCGCGCGAAGGTCGTTGAGTAGACGGATAGTAAGGGTGCCGCGTACCCAATACCCTTCCCGCCACCCCGGCCCATAAACTGGGCTGCAAAATGTCGCGGGTCAGCTCCCGATATCGACGGTACACCTTTATTTGTCGTCGATGCACAATCGCGACGTTCATTGCTGATCGTTCTACGGCCAATTGAGGGAAACGTTCGGATGTCGCGTCTGCCCGCAAACTGGAAATCACAGGAGGCCTTGGTTCGGCGCTCGCTGCTCGCTTTAGGCCTGCTCGTCCCGTTCATGCTGTGGACGCCGCCAGCGCTGGCACAGAGCTGGCCGCAGCGCACGGTCAAATTCTTGCTTCCGCTCGGACCTGGATCCGGAGTCGATATCGGGGCGCGACTGCTGGCGGATCGGCTCAGCGCGCGTTGGGGCCAGCCGGTGGTGGTGGAAAATCGCCCCGGAGGCGATGGAATCCTCGCCATCGGCGCATTCGTCAGCGCGCACGACGATCACGTCTTGCTGATGACGCCCACCTCGTCATTTACCGCGCATCCCTATCTCCATGACAACCTGCCCTACAAACCGAGTGATCTGCTGCCCATCGCAAGGGTGTCCAATACAATCATAACCATCGCTGTGCCATCGCCCCTCGAGGTTCGATCGCTCGAGGAACTGATCGGGCTGACGCGCGCGCAACCGGGCAAGCTCAATTGGGCGGGTGTCACGGGAGCCCTTGACTTCCTGTTCGCCGGATTTTTGCATCGGCACGGCCTGAACATGACCAAGGTCCCCTACCGCAATCCGGTCGAAGCCGCCAACGATCTCGCCGAGAGACGCGTGCAGATGTACATGGCGGCGCTGGCGATTGTGCGGCCGCAGCTTCAGACCGGAAAAATCAAGCTGCTCGCCGTCACCAACAGCGTGCGCGCGCCCGCCGCGCCCGATATTCCCACGGTCAAGGAGGCAGGCTTCGGCGAGCTTACCTTTGATGGCCTCGTCGGCTTGTTCGGGCCATCCGACATGGCGAGTGAAGTTCGCGAGCGCATCGCCGCAGATATTCGCGCGGTCGTCGCTGCCGATCCAGTGATCGGCGAGCGGCTCACGGCAACCGGACAAATCCTCAACATCGGCGGACCGGCGGAATTCGGTCAGGCAACGCAGGAGCAGCGGCAGAAAGTCGCGGCGATCGCCAAAGATCTCGGCATCAAGCCGATGCAGTGACACGATGAACATCGAAGGAAAAGTCATTGTGATCACCGGCGCCGCGCGCGGCATCGGACAGGAATATGCGCGATACCTTGCGGGCCTCGGCGCCCGCGTCGTGATCGCCGATATCAACGATTGCGCGCAGACCCTCGATCTCGTGCGGAGCGAAAAGGGTACCGCGGTCCGCGCGAAGCTCGACGTTGCGAGCGCCGCCTCGGCAATGGAGATGGCGCGCACAGCGCTCGACGCCTTTGGCCGCATCGACGCGATCGTCAACAATGCGGCGCTTTACGGCGGCCTCAAGGGGGGCCGATTCGAGACGATCAGCGAAGCCGATTGGGATGCCGCGATGGCTGTGAACGTGAAAGGCATCTGGAACTGCTGCAAGGCGGTCGTTCCCGCCATGCGGCAGGCGCGCGGCGGCAGCATCGTCAACATGGCCTCGCTGGCCGCCACCTACGGAATGCCGTACGGCTTGCATTATACCACCTCGAAGGCCGCCGTGATCGGGCTCACCCGTGGTCTTGCCCGCGAACTCGGCCGCGACAACATCCGTGTCAATGCGGTTGCACCGAGCGCGGTCTTGACCGAGGGAACACGCGAATTCTTCGCGGAGAAGGCGGATAAGGCGCTCGACACCATCAAGACGAACCAGGCGATCGCCAGAAATCTGGCACCCTCGGACCTGCTCGGCGTTGTTCACTGGTTGGTATCTGATTCCAGTCAGCTGGTCACAGGACAAACAATCGCCGTCGACGGCGGAACGGTGATGCATTAGCGCTTTGCGGCTGCTGCCCGCAGCCAAGCAACACTCGTCGACCCTCACTAGGAGTCATGCACCGGGCTGCGGGAATTTGGGCGCGCGCTTTTCCCGCAACGCCGTTGCGCCTTCCGGCGCCTCGTGTCCGCCAAAGCCGAGGAATTCCATTCCGAGCGAGGCATCGAAGATCGGCCCAGCCGCTCGCAACCAATTATTGAGCGCATACTTGGTCCAGCGAATTGCGTTGGGCGCACCCTCGGCCAGGCGCACAGCGATATCCATTGCGCGGGCCTGCAGGTCTTCATCGGGCACCGCGAGCGAGACGAGACCGATGCGCTCGGCCTCCGCACCAGTGACCGTTTCGCACAGCAGCAAATGGTATTTGGCCTTGGCCATGCCGCACAGCAGCGGCCAGATGATCGCCGCATGATCGCCGGCCGCGACTCCGAGCTTGGTATGCCCGTCGATGAGTCGAGCCGACGCCGCAGCGACGGAAACGTCAGCGAGCAGGGCCAGCGCCAGCCCCGCGCCCACCGCCGCACCGTTAATGGCCGAGACCACCGGCTTGCTGCAGTTAATGAGGTTGTAGACCAGGTCGCGCGCTTCCTGCCAAACGCGAATGCGCGCGCCGAAATCCGCAATCATTGTATCCAGCAAATCGAGATCGCCGCCGGCGGAGAAAGCCTTGCCGGCGCCGGTCAGCAAGACGGCGTTGACGTTCGCATCGGCGTCGACGACGCGCCAAATCTCGGTTAGCTCGCGGTGCATCTCGCCGTCGACGGCGTTGAGCTTGTCCGGCCTGTTCATGACCACGCGGAGCACCCGCGGGTGCGGCCGATCGATCAGCAGGCGCGAAAAGCGTGCATAGTTTTTATCCATCGGTCGTTCTCCGATCGCTGCGCATCGCGCGGCTGTTGAGGGCTCAGGCTAACCCGAGCGCCAACGGGCTGGCTGCCCGTAATCGCGTCGGGGGGCACCTTCGCCGGGACGAGCGGCAGAGACTATGTCCGTGAAACCCAAGCATCGCAGGGGGTGGGCCTCGATTGACGGCCTTCGGCCGAAGCGAATAGTCTCGCCCGCCGCTGGTCGGCTCCAATTGGCACGGGTCATGTCATTCATTTTGCGAATGAATTTCTGCAAAGCGGCGGCCGTGTGGCTCGCCCTTTTGGCGCTGGCGCCCCTCGCCGGCGCGCGCGAGTTCCGCGTCGCCGACACCCAGTCGGAAGACTACCCCACCGTACAGGCGCTCCTGTACATGTCCCGCCTCGTCGAGGAACGCACTGGCGGACGCCACCGCATTCGGGTGTTCCATTCGCGCCAGCTCGGCGAAGAAAAGGACACCATCGAACAGACGCGGGTCGGCGCCATCGATCTCAACCGCACCAATGTCGCGCCGATCGGCTCGTTGATTCCGGCGGCGAACGTGCTCGCACTGCCATTTCTGTTCCGCTCGTTCGATCACCTGCACAAAGTGCTCGACCACGCGATCGGCGACGAGATCTTGGCGAGCTGTCAGCGCCATGGTTTCGTCGGCTTGACGTTTTACGATTCTGGCGCGCGATCGATCTACAACAGCGTGCGGCCGGTGCGCGCGCTGGCCGACATGAGAGGGTTGCGAATCCGGGTCCAGCAATCCGAGCTGATGGTCGACATGATCAAGGCGCTCGGCGCCGAACCGATCGAGTTGCCTTACGGGCAGGTCGGGACCGGGCTCTCTACCCGATTGATCGACGGTGCGGAAAACAATTGGCCTTCCTACGTCACGACGAACCATTACAAGCTCGCTCCCTACTACACCCTGACCGAGCATACGATGGGTCCTGAGCTGCTTGTCATGTCCCCGCGCGCGTGGGAAAGCCTCTCGGCGGAAGATCAGGACATCTTTCGGGACGCGGCGCGCAAGTCCAGCGCATATATGCGCGAGCTGTGGAACGGCTTGGAGGAGCGCTCACGCCAGCAAGCGCGCGCGGCGGGCAATACCATCATCGCCGATTTCGACCGAGCGCCCTTCGAGCACGCGATGAATACGATCTATGCAAAAGCGGTCACTGATCCGGGCTTGCTCCAATTGATCGAGCGTATTCGCAACGTTCAATGAGTTTGGATTTGCTCGCCCTCAAGAATGAACAATCGGCGGCGTCAACTACGCGGCCGCGGCGAAGCCTTGACCAGGAGACGCAGAGCGTTGTGCGGGTGCTGCCGATCCGGTGGCGCCTCTTATTGATTGCGGCGCTGAACGCCACAGTGGCCATCATCCTCGCGGCGCTGATCTGGAACGGCGCCAACGTTCTCAGCCGCGCCTGGGACGATGTGCGCACGGTGCGCGAATCCGACAGGCTTCTGGTCTTGCTGGAAAGCGAAGCGAGCCGCCTGCAAAACCTCATCCATCGCTACATCAACGAACCGAGCCAAGAGGTGCTGACGGAAATCCTTGGTCTGCACAGCGAAGTTCTGAGCACGCTGCGAAACCGCGGCGCGGCGGACCCGGTGCTATCGGGATCCGCGGACGAGCTGCGCGCCGTTACCGAACGATTTCTGCAGGGCTTTGGCGAGGTGCGCGCGCTGCAGACGACGATCGCGCACACCTACGAAAATGAAGTACTCAAGCCGGCTAGGGAAATGGCGGGGCTTTATGCCATCATCGAGGGCGCCATCGGCGCACGCGACGCCCTGCTGCTGCCTTCGCTGGGAAAATCGCGCGAAGCGTTCACCGCGAGTCTCGTAGCCGCCAATGCGTTCTATCTGTCGCTGGCCTCTGACGCCGCCGACGAGGCGCGCAAGAACATCACGACCGTCGAGCAGACGATCCCGGTGATGATCGATCTCGCCGAAAACAATCTGCAGCGCACGGCGCTGACGGCTTTGGCCCAGCGCGCTGCCGCGTTTGGCGACGGATTGAAGACGCTGGCCGAGCAATTCGCGATGCGTACCAACCTGCTGAAGACCGCGATCGACGACAACCAAGCCGCCATGATCGCGGTGATCAATAACCTCTCCGCGCAGATGACCCTGCGCGAGCTGCAGGCGCAGGGAAGCTTCGACCATACGCTGGCCAATATCTACCAGAACGTGGCGCTCGTCGCGGTCATTTTTCTGACGCTGATCGTCGTTATCGGAGCTCTGATCGCCCGCAGCATCATCCTACCGCTCAAGGAGATCATGACCGCGATGCACTCCGTCGTCTCGGAGAAATACGACCAACCCATCCACGGGACGCGGGCGCGCGATGAAATTGGGGAAATGGCACGCGCGGTCGCGGTGTTTCGCGAAAACGCCATTGCCAAGCGCAAGGCCGAGAACGAGTTGCGCGCCTCGAAGGATCGTGCAGAGAAGGCGCTCGAGGACCTGCGCGAGGCGCAGCAAAATCTCATCGCCGCGGAGAAGCTCGCCGCACTGGGCGGCCTCGTCGCCGGCGTGGCGCACGAAGTGAACAACCCGATCGGCATCAGCCTGACGGTGGCCTCGAGCTTTTCCCGCAGGTGCGATGAATTCGCGAAGGAGGTCGATTCGGGCCCGTTGCGGCGCTCGCGGCTCGAAGAATTCCTCGAGGGCGGGCGCGACGCCGCCAATCAACTCGTATCCAATCTCCAGCGGGCGGGCGAACTCGTGCAATCGTTCAAACAGGTCGCAGTCGACCGCAGTCATGCCGATCGGCGTCCGTTCGATCTGCGCGAATCGACCGAACAAATCGTCGCTAGCCTGCGCCCCGTGCTGAAGAAATCGCAGATCACGTTAACCGTCGACGTGCCGCCCGGCATCTCTATGGACAGCTATCCCGGCTCATATGGGCAGGTCTTGACCAACCTGTTCCTCAACAGCGTCGTCCATGCCTTTCCCGGCGGGCGTGCCGGTACCGTGCTCGTCGAGGCCCGACAGGTGCGCGATGACGTAGACATCTTCGTCTCCGATGACGGCGTGGGCATGAGCGAGGAAATTCAGCGGCGCGCCTTCGATCCGTTTTTCACGACACGCCGCGCGGAAGGCGGAACCGGCCTTGGCCTCCACATCATCTTCAACCTCGTGACTCAGCAGCTCGGCGGCCGCCTGGCTTTCGAATCGCGACTCGGCTGGGGTACGCGGTTTCGCATCACGCTGCCGCGCGTGGCGCCTGGCGAATCGCCGGCGGCGCAGGCTGCACAATGACGGACAAAGCGCATGGCTGAGAACGACATCGTTCAGCTAATCGAGGATTCGGCCGACGCGCCCACGGAGCAGGGCCCGCGTTGGAAGATCGCGGTGATCGACGACGAGCCGGCCGTGCACGACGGCACGCGTTTCGCGCTCAGCGACTATCGCCTGAACGGACAAGGCCTCGAAATCCTCTCGGCCTATTCGGCGGCCGAAGGCCGCGAACTTATGCGGCGACATCCCGACATCGCCGTCGTCCTGCTCGACGTCATCATGGAAACCGATACCGCCGGCCTGGGCTTGGTGGAATTCATCCGTAAGGATCTCAAGAACGAGACCGTGCGCATCATCCTTCGCACCGGGCAACCGGGCCAAGCGCCAGAGCGGCGCGTCATCGTCGACTACGATATCAACGACTACAAGGCGAAGACCGAGCTTACCGCCGACAAGCTCTTCACGTCGTTGACCGCCGCGTTGCGCAGCTACCAGCAGCTCCAGCGCATGGTGGAAACTCGCCGCGGGCTCGAGATTATCATCGAGGCGGCATCGTCCTTGTTCGACTTCAAGTCGATGCAGCGCCTGGCTGAAGGCGTTCTTACCCAGATTGGGTCGTTGCTCAATGTGGAATGCGCCGGGATTCTGGTGTTGCGCGAGGCGCAAAGCGCGCGGGAAACGTTCTCTGTGCTCGCTGGTTCCGGGTGCTACAGCCGTTTCATCGGCAGCGATGTCTCGCAAATCCTGGAACATGATTTGCGACGTCTCGTCGAGGAAGCGTTCGCCCGCCGGCACCATGAGTTCTCGCCGCGTCGATCGGTCCTCTACATCAGGACCGTGAGCGGCCGCGAAGTCGTCGTCGTGCTCGAGGCACCGCGCCAACTCTCCAGCACCGACCGCACCCTCGTCGAGATCTTCTGCAGCCGCCTGTCCATCGCCTTCGACAACGTCATTCTGTACGAGCAACTGCAGCGGGCGAACACGCGCCTAGAGGAGCGCGTCGCCGCGCGTACGCAAGAATTGACCAACGCCAACCGCCGGCTCACCGCCCAGTGGGCGCGGCTGCGGCAGGCCAACGCGTTCAAGAGCGAAATCCTCGGCACTGTTGCCCATGATCTGAAAAACCCGCTCGGCGTGATTCTCGGGAGAACCGAAATATTGAAAGAGATGATCGCCGGGGCCGGCGCTCTCGACGACAACGTGAACGTGCAGATCGCCTATATCCGCGACGCAGCCAACCGCCTCACCGAAATGGTCGACGATCTCGTGGCGGACGCGATGGCCGATGCCCTCGACATCACCATTCGGCGCGAACTTGTCGATATTTCCATCCTAGTCCAGGAGGTGGCGGAGGCGAATCGGCCGCTCGCGGCGCGCAAGGAACAGACCATTACGGTCGTCGCGCCTCCCAATCACACGGTCACGTGCGATGCCGACCGCATCCGCGAGGCGATCGACAATCTCGTCAGCAACGCCGTCAAATACAGTCCGATCGGCGGCGCGATCGACATCTTGGTCGGGAATGAGGATGGCGGTATATTGGTTCGGGTCAGCGACCAGGGGGCAGGCCTGTCGCCGGAGGATATTTCCCGCCTGTTCGGCCGTTTCCAAAGGCTTTCGGCGAAGCCGACCGCAGGTGAAAGCTCGACCGGCCTCGGCCTTTCGATCGTCAAGCGTATCGTCGATCTGCACGGTGGGCAGATCGCCGTTGAAAGCGCGGGCCCGGGAAAGGGCGCGGCGTTCAAGATGACATTGCCGGTGACATGACCCAAGCGCAGCACATCATCGTGGTGGACGACGAGCAGCCCGCGCGCGAAATGGTGGGCGACTATCTGCGTATGCACGGCTTCAGTGTCAGCCTGTGCGACGGCGGCGCCAGTCTGCGCAAGGCCATCGCGCAGCAGGTGCCGGACCTGATCGTCCTCGATCTCAATATGCCGGAGGAGGACGGGCTGTCGATCATCCGCGATCTCAAGCGGCGCACCAGCGTCCCGATCATTATGCTCACTGCGACCGCGAGTGCGATCGACCGCGTGGTCGGCCTCGAACTCGGCGCCGACGACTATTTGGCCAAGCCCTGCGAGTTACGCGAACTCCTGGCCCGCATCCGCTCGGTGCTGCGGCGAAGCAGCGCCGGTCAGCCGACAACCCAACCCGCTGGCGGGGCGCAGGCGGCGTCCGCGAGTGCGCGGGTACGGTTTGGAACCAAGTGGCTCGACCATGACGCCCAGGCGCTGCGCGATGATGAAGGCAACGAGCATCCGTTGACCGCGTCGGAATACGGTCTGCTCAAGGTCTTCGCGGCCAATCCCAAGCGGGTCCTGTCGCGCGACCGCTTGTTGGAATTGGCCAATGCCCGCGACGCGGAGGCCTTCGATCGGGCGATCGACCTGCGAATCATGCGGATTCGCCGCAAGATCGAGCCCGATCCCGCCCGTCCATCGGTCATCCGCACGGTGCGGGGCGGGGGTTACCTGTTTTCCCCAACCGGCGAGGCATCGCCGCTGGACTGAGGCAAAATTGCCTCACCGCACGAAACAGTTCGTGGTAATAAATTACCTTTATTTCGTCGTTGGCTCGGCGACGAAACAATTCATCCCCGCGACGAAACCATTTTTCGTCCCTGACGTAACATCGCAGCAACAGGCCTTTGCTAGTCAGGTTGGTTAAGGGCTGACTAACAGGGGATCGTCATGCAAAACCAGTATGTGCTGCGCGACATCGCGTCGCCGCACTTCCGGGCTCCTGCCCAGGAGACGTCGGATGAGGCGCTCATCGGCCTCATCGCCGACGGCGACAAGCGCGCCATGCAAGTGCTCTATGCTCGGCATAATGTCCGGGTGTACCGGTTCATCCTTCGTCTGACGGGAAATCAGTCGCTGGCCGAGGACCTCGTGAGCGAGGTGTTCCTCGACGTCTGGCGGCAGGCCGAGGCCTTCGAATCGAAATCCCAGGTTTCCACCTGGCTGCTCGCGATCGCCCGCTACAAGGCGCTGTCGGCGCTGCGGCGGCGCACCGACGAGCACCTGGACGATCAGATGGCGGCAGCCATCGAGGATACCGCCGATGATCCGGAAACCGTGGTCCACAACAAGGATCGCAGCATCATCGTACAGAAGTGCCTGAAGCAGCTCTCGCCGGCGCATCGCGAAGTCATCGACCTCGTGTACTACCACGAGAAGTCGGTCGATGAAGTTGCACGGATCGTCGGCGTGCCTCCCGCGACCGTGAAGACCCGCATGTTCTATGCCCGGAACAAAATGGCGGATCTGCTCAAGCAGTCGGGGGTGAATGCACTCTGATCGCGGCGTCCGCGTCCCCTCGGACGAGATTCGCCCTTCAGCTCAATGTCCATGATCAGGTCGAGCGGGCTGATGCCTCCAGCATCAGCCCGTTCATAATTTTGGCTACTGGCTCTGCACCCTTAGAACCGCCGCCAAATCAATATGCGAAACAGGCCGACGGCGATGATGATCGCCAGCAGCAGGCCCGCAAGCGGAAGCAGGACCACGAAAGCGCTCAGGACTAACAGGAAGAAGAGCACCGCCAGGATCGCGATTGCCACCGCCATAATGGCGAACCCGAGCGGACCGATTCGCGCCACGTAGACCTGCTGCCTGCCGTCGAATGACATCCGCGCGTTGGGATCGCGCGAGCGCACGTCGCCAGGCGGAATGATCTCGGGTTCCACGCCGGAGTGATGACTCGTTGATTCAGGCCGTCGCCGGGCCATGTTCGCCTCTTTGGTGCCGCTCTCGCCCCAATGTAAGGATCGCTGGACGAGACCACAACTGAAGCCTTTGAAAAGTAATTTCTTGCCGGCGAGACCATGCCGCGCGGATTTCGCTACACTCAATCCGCATTACTTGCTTGTGCTTGCTTTCCGCAGCTGCATGCCTCGCGTCGGCGGCGCCAGCATGGCCATAGGCAGGAGGGCATCGGGGCGCTATGCTCGATGGCGCTCGCAGGCGCCCTCAATTCTTTTCATCCGTCGCCCTGCGCGCCGCCAAGCAACAAGAAAATAGAAGATGTTCGCGAGAGGATGCTCATGGCAAAGCTCAACATCAATGGAAGTGTACGTGACGTGGAGGTAGAGGCCGACACGCCGCTCTTGTGGGTCATCCGCGAGCAGGTCGGCCTCACCGGCACGAAATATGGCTGCGGCATCGCCCAATGCGGCGCCTGCTCCGTGCACATCAACGACGAAGTGCAGCGCTCCTGCTCCATCCGCGTCGGAGACGTCAAAGCAACCGACCGGATCGTCACCATCGAGGGACTCTCGCCCGACAGGTCGCATCCGGTGCAGAAGGCCTGGGCGGCCGTCGACGTGCCTCAATGCGGCTATTGCCAGTCGGGACAGATCATGGCTGCCGCGGCATTGCTCAAGCGCGTGCCGAAGCCGACCGACAAAGACATCGACGAGGCCATGACCAACATCTGTCGATGCGGGACTTATCAGCGCATCCGGGCCGCCGTGCACATGGCGGCCAACGACACGTCGAGAACCTAGGGAGGCCTGCCGTGAACAAGACGATCCGCGGCAAAGCCGCACAGCTTTCACGCCGCACATTCATCGTCGGTTCCGCCGCCGCCGGCGGCGGTCTCGCCCTGGGATTCAATCTGCCGGCCGGCTTCGGCTCCGCCGTGGCGCAGAGCGGCAATGAGGGCGCTGAAGTAAATGCCTGGGTATTCGTCAAGCCGGATGACACCTGCGTCATCCGCGTCGCCCGGTCTGAGATGGGACAGGGCACCATCACTGGGCTCGTCCAGCTGGTCGCCGAGGAGCTCGAATGCGACTGGAAGAAAGTTAAAGCGGAACAGGTGACGCCGGGGCAAAACCTGGCGCGCAAGCGCGTCTGGGGCGAAATGTCAACCGGCGGCAGCCGCGGCATTCGCACCTCGCAGGATTATGTCCGTCGCGGTGGCGCTGCTGCGCGCATCATGCTGCTGCAAGCGGCGGCCAACGAGTGGAGGGTGCCGGTCGGTGAGCTCACCGTGGCCGACGGCGTCATCACCCACGCTCTATCGGGCCGCGCGCTGAGCTATGGCAAGCTGGCCGCGGCTGCGGCCAAGCTCGAGCCGCCTGATCCGAAGGCGATCAAGCTCAAGGACCCGAAAGATTGGAAGGTCGCCGGCAAGCCGATGAAGCGCGTCGATACTGCCGACAAGCTCGACGGCAGCAAGATCTATGGCATCGACATCAAACTGCCGGGCATGCTGTGCGCCGCGATCAAGGATTGCCCCGTGTTCGGCGGCAAGGTGGCGAGCTACGACGAAGCGAAGATCGCGGGCCGGCCCGGCTTGCGCAAGGTCGTGAAAGTGAAGGACAGCGCGGTAGCGGTCGTTGCCGATACTTGGTGGCGCGCCAAAAGCGCGCTCGACGCCCTGGCGATCGTCTGGGACGAAGGACCCAACGCCTCGGTATCGAGCGCGACCATCGACGAGCAACTCAAGGAGGGACTCGGCGCGAGCGTCAACAACGGCGATCGACGCAACGGCGACGCGTTCAAAGCGGTCGAGACCGCGGCGAAAAAGGTCGAGGCGGTCTACAGCACGCCTTTCCTTGCCCACGCGACCATGGAGCCCATGAACGCCACGGTCAGACTTTCCGCCGATAAGGCAGAGGTGTGGGTGCCAACGCAGAACGCGGAGGCCTCGCTCGCGGCTTTGTCAGAAGCCTCCGGCGTGCCGCTCGCCAAATGCGAGGCCTACAGAACCGATCTCGGCGGTGGCTTCGGCCGGCGCGGCGGCACGCAGGATTACGTCCACCAGGCGGTGGAGATTGCCAAGGAGTTTCCGGGCGTGCCGATCAAGCTGATTTGGAGCCGCGAGGAGGACCAGGCGCACGACTTTTTCCGGCCGATCTCGCAGTGTCGCCTCGCTGCTGGGCTCGATGGGAATGGCAACCTGGTCGGGCTGCACGTTCGCGTGTGCGGCCAATCGATCAACGCTACTTTGAATCCGGCGGGCATCGTCAACGCCAAGGATCGGCGCCAGTTGCAAGGACTGTGGGAAGAGCCGGGCGATGCGCAGCTTGGCTACAGCGTGCCGAACCTGCTCATCGAATACGTCATGCGCAACAGCCATGTGCCGGTCGGCCCGTGGCGCGGCGTCAATACCAACCAGAACGCTGTCTACATGGAATGCTTTATCGACGAGGTGGCACGGGCAGCCGGCAAGGATCCACTCGAGTTTCGCCGCGCGCTCATGGGCAATCATCCCAAGCACCTCGCCGTGCTCAACGCCGCCGCGGAGAAGGGCGACTGGGGTAAGCCGCTGCCGACCGGGGTTCATCGCGGCATCGCGCAATTCATGGGCTACGGCAGCTACTCGGCCGCCGTGGCCGAGGTTTCGGTCAGCGACCGCGGTCAACTGAAGGTTCACCGCATGATACTGGCGCTCGATTGCGGCCACGCCGTCAACCCGGGCCAAATCGCCGCACAAGTCGAAGGATCGGTAGCCTACGGGCTCACCGCAGCGCTCTACGGGGAGTGCAGGGTCAGGAACGGGCGGATGGTGGATTTGAACTTCGACAGCTATCCGATCATGCGGCTTGCCGAAATGCCGAAGGTCGAGACGGTCATTGTACCGAGCCACGATTTCTGGGGTGGCGTCGGCGAACCGACGATCAGCGTGGTGACACCCGCCGTACTCAATGCGATCCATGCCGCGACCGGCAAACCCGTGCGCCAACTGCCGTTGAAGAACGTCAGGCTGGTCTAGGCTTGCAGGCCTCGCAACAAGCGTAAACCCCCGGCGTCTGCCGGGGGTTTTTCACAACGCCATGGAACTCGGCGAAGGTCAGGCGGCGCGAATTTTCTCCCCGAGTTGCTGCTCGATGAGACGCACCACCTCGAACGTCTTTTCGTAAGGCACCATATGCGCGGCATCGGCGATGACCACCTTGCGCGCGCCGGGAATGGCGGAGGCGAACTCGTCGGCATAGATCGCGGGCACGAACTCGTCCTCAGCACCGAACACAACCATGGTCTTAGCGGTCACACGCGGCAGCCGGCGACGCAGTCCTTTGTCCGGGATGGGCCAGATGAACTTCGCAACGCTCGTCATCGCCTGGCTGATGACCACGGCCTTCTCGATGGGATCGTTGGGGAAATTCGCCGGATCGGCAATGGCACCGGATGGCTCGCCGGTCTTCCATAGGATCCGGTCGATGCTCGTGTACGGACGCGCGAACAGATCGGCGACCGGATAATCGTCTCGCCACAGCCCGAAGGGTGAAATCAATACGAGCCGATCGACGCGCTTGGGTACGTGCGCCGCCACCTCGGCCGCGATCATGGCGCCGAAGGAATGGCCGATGAGAGAGATGCCATCGAGCCGTAGCGCCTCGAAGACATCGTCGTAGTGCAGCGCAAGGTCGTGAACGTCGCGCACCTCGTCGAGCTCATCGACATTGTTGAAGCCGGGGGCGACCGGCGCGATCACGCTATGACGCTTGGCAAGTTCGGCGATCACCGGGTCGTTCTTGAGCACGCCGTGCGGGCCGTGCAGCCATACGATCTTAGGCCCTTGTCCCGCGCGATAGACCTGGACGTGGCGGCGACCAAAGAGCTCCAGGATTTCACTCTCAAACATGGATGCGATTCATTCGGCAGCCACGGCGAGCCGCGCCGGCTTGCGGATGTTGGCGAGCGTGTGCCGCGGCCACCATTTGTCCTCCCACTCGTTGAACCGGTGGCGCAGCTTCGGCATCGCCTCTTTGGCAAAGCGGGTCGTGTTGTAGAGCGTGGTCTCGTGCGACATGTTGCCGAAATGGAGCAGCAGCAACACGTGCCCGACCTTCATGCGGTCAGCCATGTCGTTCAGGCGGTCGATGATGGTGGCGGGGCTGCCAGCCACGACGCAGCCGCGATCGAGGATCTCTTTCCAAGACATCTGCTTTCCTTGCACTTGCGCCGCCGAGTCCCGAACTTGGCTGCGCACTCCCTTGCGAATCGTGGCGATGCTGGCATAGCCGGGCGGACCCACATAGCCACGATTGAGATGGAAGCAGTGAGTGTAGAAGTACTGCGCGGGCTCGGCGTAGAGTCTCTCCGCCTCGGCATCGTTCTCGGCAACCCCGACGAATTGCAGAAAGCCCGCACGGTACGGGTTGAATTCGGCCCCGAGCCGTTCGACGGTCTCCCAATAGCCGTCGATGACCGCGGCTCCCGCCAGATATCCGAAATAGGTGAGATAGGCGTAGAGGAAGTCGTTCTTGATGCACCACTCCCAGGTCTCGATGCTGCCGCCGCCCGGAATCCAGACCGGCGGGCGCGGCGTTTGGATGGGTGTCGGCCACGGATTGACGTAGCGAAGCTGCGTGTATTTGCCGTTGAAGGTAAACGGCCGGCGCTCCCTCCAGGCGCGAACGATCAGCTCCACCCCTTCGCGATACTTCTCGCGCAAAGTCGCGGGGTTGGCGCCGTAGCAATAGGCGGTGTCCATGGGGGTACCGACCGGGAAGCCCGCGACCAAGCGGCCGCCCGAGATCACGTCGATCATTGCCATCTCTTCCGCCACGCGGGTCGGCGGATCGTAGAGAGCGACCGAATTGCCGAGAATGATGAGCTTCGCACGCGACGTCCGCCGCGCGAGCGCAGCTGCCATCAGGTTAGGTGACGGCATCAGGCCATAGCCATTCTGGTGATGCTCGTTCACGCAGATGCCGTCGAAACCGGCCTGCTCGGCAAATTCCAGCTGGTCGAGATAGTCGTTGTAAACCTGATGCCCCTTGACCGGATCATAAAGCTCGGCAGCGGGGGGATCGACCCATATCGATGAATAGCGCTGCTTGAAGTCCTCCGGCAGGTACGGATACGGCATCAAATGAAACCAGTGGAACTTCATGCGCTTCTCCTACGCCATATCGCGTCCACGTGGTCGTCCGCTGGCTGCGTGTCCACGCCGGGCAATCGGATGGCGGTGTGAGCCGAAACACAGCACGAGCAGGCCGTGCTGCAACACTGCGTCCTCGGCTCTGAACGGTCAACCCTGATACACGATTGAACGGCTGCGCTTGCCTTCGCCAGGCGACCCGCCCAAGATGCGCGCAAATGATGATGCAGCGAGCGGACCGGCTGCGGAATTTTCGGGCCGAAACGATCATGCCCCAAACGCTATTCGACAAGATCTGGGACAGCCATCTCGTGGCGCGGCGCGCCGATGGCCGCGATCTTATCTATATCGACCGGCACGTGCTGCACGAGCTGCACGCTCCCCACGCCTTCGAGCAGCTGCAAAAGCAGGACCGGTGCGTACGCAGGCCGGATCTCACGTTCTCGATGCAGGACCACACCGTCGCCACCAAGCCCGGCCGCGACGACACCACCAATCCTTCGGGTGCCGCTTTTTTGCAAGCGATGCGCGACGGCAGCCGGCGCAACGGCATCAGGCTTTTCGACATCGATGATCCGGAGCAAGGCATTTCGCACGTGGTCGCGCCGGAACTCGGCATGGTGCTGCCGGGCGCAACCCACGCGGTTCCCGACAGCCACGCCAGCACGGTCGGCGGAGTCGGCGCGCTCGCCTTCGGTTGCGGCACGAGCGAGCTCGCCCACATCTTGGCAACGCAGGTTATGGCGCTGCGGCGGCCTAAATCCATGTTGATCCGGCTGGAGGGCCTGCTCGCCGCGCATGTCACCGCCAAAGACGTGGCGCTGCGCATCATCGCCGAATTAGGTGTCGCAGGCGCGCGCGGTCATGTGGTGGAATATGCCGGGTCGGCGGTGCATGCGATGCCCATCGAAAGCCGCATGACGCTTTGCAACCTCAACATCGAGATGGGCGGCCGCTCCGGCTTCGTTGCGCCGGACGAGCGCGTCTTTTCCTGGATCGCGGATCGTCCCTTTGTTCCGACCGGCGCCATGTGGGATCGCGCGCTCGCCCATTGGCGCACGCTCAAGACCGACGACGGCGCCGAATTCGACCGCGAACACCTGCTCGACTGCAGCACGCTCGAGCCGCAGATCACCTGGGGCACCGATCCGAGCCAGGTCATCGGAATTTCCGCCCGCGTGCCCGATCCCGTCGCCCTCGATCCGAGCCGTCGCGTCGCGATGGAAAGCGCGCTCGGCTATATGGGATTGCAGCCCGGCATGGCGCTCGCCGGCCTGCCGGTCGAGCGCGTCTTCATCGGTTCCTGCACCAATAGCCGCTTGCCTGATCTTAAAGCCGCCGCCGACGTCGTGCGCGGACGGCGCGTCGCGGAGGGCGTCATTGCGATGGTCGTTCCGGGATCGACCTCAGTGAAGCGCGCGGCGGAGGCCGCCGGGCTTGATCGCGTCTTTCGCGAAGCCGGCTTCTTTTGGGGCGAGTCCGGCTGCTCGATGTGTGCCGGTGGAAATGGCGATCGTGGGGAGCCGGGAGAACGCTGCGTCTCGACCACGAACCGCAACTTCGAGCACCGCCAGGGCCGAAACGTGCGCACACACTTGGTGAGCCCGGAGACTGCCGCGGCCACTGCGGTGGTGGGCCGTATCGCGGACGTGCGGCAACTCATGGCAGGGCAAACCTGATGCAGCCGTTTGCGCCCCATACCGGCGTTGCCGTCCCGCTCATCGCGGACGACATCAACACCGACCAGATCGCGCCGGTGCAATCGATGCGAAGCCTCAAGCCGGATTACAAAGCCCTATTGTTCATGCGCGCCCGCCGGCGCGAGGATAGCAGCGAGAATCCCGACTTCGTGCTCAACCAGTCGCAATTTCGCGAGCCCGGCATCCTCGTCACTGGCCACAACTTCGGTGCCGGCTCCTCGCGCGAGGCGGCGGTCTGGGCGATGCTGGCAAACAATATTCGCGTCATCGTCGCGAAAAGCTTTGCCGATATCTACCGCGAGAACTGCCTGCAGAACGGGCTGCTGCCGATCGTGCTCGAGCCGAGCGCCGCGGCGGCGTTTGCGCAACGGGTCATCTCGGTGAACGGCGCGGCGCCGTTCACCGTCGATCTTCGCACCCAGCGCATCAGCGGGCCGGGCGGCGCCGATATCAGCTTCGATATGCCCGCCGCCGACCGAATGCGCTTGCTCGAAGGCCTCGACGATATCGGCCTCAGCCTCCAACTTGCCGACGAGATCGCAAGCTGGGAACGGCGCATGGCCACCGAGCAGCCATGGTTGCAGACCGCGCCGGACCGTCGCCTTTGACTGTTGGGAGCTATGACATGAACGCGCGCAAGAAACTCAGAGCCATCATGGCGGGCAAGCGCCTAGTGCTGATGCCGGGCGCCTACGACGCGTTGTCGGCCCGCATCATCGAGGCGGAGGGCTTCGAGGCGCTGGTGGCCGGCGGCTATGCGGCCATCGGCAGCATGTTGGCACAGGCCGACATGGGCCAGTCCAACATGCGCGACTACGCCGATCACTATGCGCGCATCTGTGCTGCGGTCGAGCTTCCGGTCTACGTCGATGCCGACACCGGCTTCGGCGGAGTGAACAACGTACGGCAGATGGTGCGCGCCTTCGAGGCTGCGGGAGTTGCCGGCTTGTTCCTCAGCGATCAAGTCTTTCCCAACCGCTGCGGCTATCTGCCGGGCAAGCAGATCGTGCCGATTGAGCAGATGCTCGCCAAGATCAAGGCCGCGCTCGACGCGCGGCGCGACACCGATCTGTTCGTCGCCGCGCGCACCGACGCGGCGGGCGTCGAGGGCCTCGACGCTGCCATCGCACGCTGCCAGCTGTTCGTGGAAGCCGGCGCCGACATGGCGAAACCCATGGGCGTGGATGCCATCACCGACATCAAACGGGTTCTGCGCGAGGTCCCCGGGCCGCATATGGCGACACTCTCGCAGGCGGCAGGCGCGACGACGCGCAGCCTGACGGAGTTGGAAGCGGCCGGCGTTTGTGCCGCGACCTTCCCATCCGTCGCGCTATTCGCGGCGGCACAGGGAGTACGGAGCGTCCTGCGCCTGCTCAAGCGCCACAACGCGCTGGGGCCCTGCCAGGAGCATCTCATTCCGCTCGAAGACTATTACCACCTAGTCGGCTTGAAGCCGCTGCTGGCGCGCGAGGAGAGTTACGATAAGGCCGCGGCGGCGCTGGTGCACAAGCGCGCGGCGGAATAGGCAAAGCGCAATCCACCGTGTCATACAAGTCAATCGTTGCAATCTGCCTTGCCATCGGCGCTGCAGCGGCCGCCAGTGGAACAGCGTGGTGTCAAGCTGAACCAGCAGAGGATTTCTATCGAAACAAGCAGATCCGAATGATCATCGGGCACCCGGTCGGCAACGATTATGATCTTGCCGGACGTTTCCTCGCCCGCTACCTCAGCAGACACATTCCGGGTGAGCCGGCGATCATCGTGCAAAACATGCCCGCGGCGGCAAGCGTGCCCGCCGCGAATTTTCTTTACGCGCAGGCGCCCCGCGACGGCACGGTGTTCGGGTCGTTCTCGCGCAACATCCCGAGCCAAGCACGCATGGGCCAAGCCAACGTCGAGGTCGACCCCCGCCGCTTCAATTGGCTCGGCGGAACATCCCTTCCCGCCCGCGGTTGCGTGCGTTGGATGACGGTTCCGATCAGAACCCCAGCGGATCTCTTCACGCACGAGTTCATCGTCGGAGGCGCCGGTGCTGGCTCTTCGCTGAGTATCCTACCGAGCGTATTCAATCACGTGCTTGGCACCAAGTTTCGCGTCGTCCAGGGCTACAAGGGCACGAGTGACATCGTCCTTGCCATCGAGCGCGGCGAGCTTCAGGGGGCTTGCGCCTCCTACGGCCAATTTCGCACCTATGAGCAACTCCTGCGCGACGGGAAACTCGTGTTTTTCTTACGCGCGGAAGAGACTCCGATCCCGGAACTCCCCGACGTGCCGTCGATCTTCGATTACGCAAAGACCAGCGAACAGCGCCAGCTCATGCGATTCGTTTTTTCCAGCACCGAGTTTGGCCGGCCCTACGTATTACCGCCCGACGTTCCAAGCGATCGCGTGGCAATCATGCGCAAGGCGTTCGCCGAGGCCCTGCGCGATCCGGGCCTGGTCGCCGAGGCAGCGAAGATCAAGCTGGATATGACCTATCGCCCGCCCGAACATCTGGAAGGGCTCGTCGCCGAGCTCTATGACACTCCGCCGGAGTTGATCGAAACCGTCAAGAAGCTTGTTCCCAGCGTGCAATAAGTACGGATCATCCACCATTCATCCTAGTTCCGCCGGACCGCCATGACGCATGCTGATCGCTTCCTGCTCGCCGGCGTGATGGGCGATCCGGTGACGCATTCGCGTTCGCCGAAATTGCACAATTACTGGCTGGCCAAGTATGGCCTAACCGGCGCGTACGTGCCGCTCGCCGTTATGCCCGAACATCTGCGCGCGGCGCTCCGGGCGCTGCCGGCGCTCGGCTTTTCGGGCTGCAACCTGACCATCCCGCACAAGGAGGCCGCGCTCGAGATCGTCGATCAAGTCGATCCGCTCGCCCGCCGTATCGGCGCAGTGAACTGCGTCGTCGTGGCAGCGGACGGATCGCTCGAGGGACGCAATCACGATGCTTTCGGCTATATCGAAAGCGTGCGCGAGGCGCAGCCCGCCTGGCGCGCCGATCTCGGTCCCATTGTGGTGGTCGGCGCGGGCGGCGGAGCGCGGGCAGTCCTGGTCGGCCTGATCGACCAAGGCGCCCTCGAGATTCGCCTGGTCAACCGCACGTCGAAGCGAAGCAAGGCGCTGGCGCGCGAATTGGGCGGACCGATCATCGCCCTGAGCTGGGAGGAGCGCGCGGCAGCGCTCGAAGGCGCGGCGATGCTGGTCAACGCCACCAACCAGGGCATGGTCGGCGAGCCGGCGCTCGATCTTGCGCTCGATCGCTTGCCGGTGAGCGCGCTGGTGTCCGACATCGTCTATATTCCGCGCGAGACGGCGCTGCTCGCGGCTGCCCGCAAGCGCGGCAACCGGACGGTGAATGGGCTCGGCATGTTGCTCCACCAGGCGCGGCCGGCCTTCCACGCCTGGTTTGGCGTGATGCCTGAGGTGACGCCGGAGCTACGCGCGATGATCGAGGCGACGACATGAGTATGAATCGACGTGGGATGCTGGCCAGCGGATTGAGCGCGTTGTCGGTCGCGATGGCGACGCGCGGCTTCGCCTATCCCGATCGCGTCATAAAGCTCATCGTTCCGTTCTCGCCGGGCGGGGCGACCGATGTGGTCGGCCGCTTATGGGCGGAGAAGATGAAACTCGTGCTCGGCACCGTGGTCACTGAGAACCGGGGCGGCGGAGGCGGAGTGACAGGGGCCGCCGAGGTCGCGCGCGCGCAGCCAGACGGTCACACCTTCCTGTTCGGCAATACCAGCACGCAGGTGCTCATTCCCGCGATCATGCCGCACCCGCCTTACGATCCGCTCAAGGATTTCGTCGGCATTTACATTCTGTGCAACACGCCCACCTCGATCGTGGTCCACGCATCCGTGCCCGCGCGCAACCTCGCCGAGCTCATCGCCTACGCCAAAACGAGTCCGGGTAAGCTGTCATACGGTTCGGCGGGCGCCGGAACGCTGACCAATTTGGCAGGCGAGTTGTTCAAACAACTGATCGGCGCACCCGATATCGTGCACATCCCGTACAAGGGCGCCGCGCCCGGCGTCGCCGATCTCGCCAGCGGCCACATCCCGATGATGACGCCTAACGTGGGCGGGCCGCTCATCGAGTTCCATCGCGCGGGGAAGGTGCGCATACTCGCGGTCAACGCTGCGACGCGCATCAAGGCGGCGCCCGACATTCCGACCGCGATCGAGGCCGGATTGCCGGGCATGATTGCCGGCAATCTCAACGGGCTGTTCGCCCCCGTCGGCATCGCCCAGCCGATCATCGAGCAGATCGCCGAGGCGACGCGGCAGATGATGGGCGATGCGGACGTTCAGCGCATCCTGGTCTCCTCCGGCTTCGAGCCAATCCTCGACTCGGGGCCCGAGGCGACGCGGCAATTCATTGCCGAGGAGCTTGCGCGCTGGACCCCGATCATCAAGACAACCGGCTTCAAGATGGAGTAGCGATCGCCAAGACGTGAAGAGAAGGATTCCATGGCTCGCGTGCCCCTGATCCAAGAACGAGAACACCCCGAACTGGCGGAGATGATCGCACGATTTCGTGCCGGGAGGCGCGGCAAGCTGATCAACATCTACCGCATGCTGCTCAACGCGCCGCCGCTGGCCGAGAGCTGGTTCAATCATTCCAACACCGTACGATGGAAGACGACTCTTCCCGGCCGGCTGCGTGAGATCGTCATCATCCGCATGGGCCACCTGACCAACACGCAATATGTGCTGCGCCAGCACGTGCCATCCTTGGCGCTCGCCGATGGGCTATCGATTGCGGAATGCGACGCGCTCGCAGACTGGCCCGCTTCCAAGTTCTTCAGCGCGAGCGAGCGCGCCGCGCTCTCCTATGCCGACACAATGACGCGCGACATCATGGTGCCGGACGCCGTCTACGCCGATGTCAAGCGCCATTTCAACCCCAGAGAGATTGTCGAATTGACCGTCCTCATCGGCACTTACAATATGAACGCGCGCGTGCTGCAGGCGCTTGAACTCGATCTCGAGCCGCTCGCGTCTTGAGATCCTCCCACTTGGTGAAGGGGCTTGCGCCGTGAGCAAGGCGTTTCGTTTCTACAGACACGGCGGTCCCGAGGTGTTGCGCTTCGAGGAGGTCGAGGTAGCCAGCCCCGGCCGTGGACAGGTGCGCATCCGCAACGTCGCGGTCGCGGTCAACTACCGCGATGTGCTCATGCGACGCGGCATCCACTCGGTGAAATCGTTTCCCTCCGCGATCGGCCTCGAAAGCGCCGGTGTGATCGATGCGGTCGGGCCGGAGGTGAGCGGCTTTTTGGTCGGTGATCGCGTTGCCTACGCCAACATGCCGGAAGGCTCTTACGCGGAATTCCGTGTCGTCCCGGCCGAGCGCGTCATCGCCTTGCCAGCCGGCATGGATGAGCGCACGGCTGCCTCGATGATGATCCGCGGCATGACGGCACGCTGCCTGCTACACGATACATACAAAGTGCAGCGCGGCGATACGATCCTGATCCACGCCGCCGCCGGCGGGGTGGGTCTGATCATGTGCCAGTGGGCCAAGCACCTTGGCGCGACGGTGATCGGCACGGTAAGCAGTGATGCGAAGGCCGAAGTCGCCCGCGCGCACGGTTGTGATCATCCGGTCGTGTATGCGCGCGAGGATTTTTCCGCCCGCGTGCGCGAGATCACCGGCGGCGAAGGCGTTCCCGTGGTCTATGATTCGGTCGGCAAGGCGACATTCGAGGGATCATTGAAATGCCTGCGCCGGCGCGGGCTGATGGCGTCCTTCGGCGAAGCCTCAGGCGATCCCGATGCCATGCCGCCGCGCCGGCTGGGCGCGCTCGGCTCGATCTATCTCACGCACCCCAGCCTGTCGAATTACACGGTAACCCGCGCCGAACTCCTCGCCGCCGCGCACGACCTCTTCGCGATGGTCGTGAGCGGCAAGATCAAAATCGAGATCAGCAAGACTTACCCTTTGCAGGACGCGCCGCGGGCCCACACCGATATCGAATCGCGCAAGACCACGGGGTCAATCGTGCTGATGGTGTGATCATCTGTCGTCCCCGCGAGGGCACCCCGCGACGCTCGCGTCGCGGGGACGACGCGAATGACGTGAAAGCGCCCCGCTTTTCAATGCCCCGTCGCCAGCGCCGCCAATTTTGTCGGCTCGGCCGGCGACTCGTTCCCGCGCCAGGCCACGTGCATGTCCGGCCGCAACAGCAAGAGGTCATATCCGTAGACGTCTCGCGCTCTCGCATCGGCAACGTCAAGAACCTGCAACGGCGTGCCAATGGCGGCGAACGCGCGCTGCAGAGCGTTTACATCGGTCTTCGCCCCGTCCAGCCGCAGTAGCGTATAGCCATGACCGTAGCCGATGCGGTCCTGCATCGCGCTGCCGTCGTTGAGCCACACGTGCGGCAAGCGCGCTCCGGCCCACGTGGTCGGAGTGTAGACCATGAAATCGAATTCGGGCCCCTCCCCCGGCTCCGAAGCGATCAGTGGCGAGCCGACATAGCGATAGCCGAGCTCGGCGCCGATCATTTCAGTCGCCTTGTGTTGCTCCACATCGGCGACGCGCGCCAACGCCTCGCGCAGGGCGGCACCCGCGGGCGTGCGCTCGCGGATGTCCGGGCGATAGAGCGCGCGCCACCGCCGCCGCCCCTGCGTTGCAAAGCCGGATGCCGCCACGTTGCGCTCTCCCACTTGCCGGCGCTCGATTTCATAGGAGGCGAGCAGCTTGGGGCCGCCCCAACCGGCGAGTGTCGCCGCAAGTTTCCACGAGAGGTCGATGGCATCGCCGACCCCGGTGTTCATGCCGAGCCCTCCGGTCGGAATGACGAGATGTACGGCGTCGCCAGCGAGAAAGACCCGGCCCTCGCCATAGCGGTCAGCCAGCAGCAGGTTCATCCTCCACTGGCCGACATACAACATGTCGAATTTGACCGGCATGGCGACGACGCGCTCGAACATGCGGGCCATGTCCGCGTCCGTCGCGACGACGGAATGCAGCGTGAAGTGCCGGGTCGAATCCTGCACGATCAGGAAACTCCCCTCAGCGTCGGCGACATGATAGTGCCGGCCCTTGCCGATCGGAATGCGCTCGTAGAGCTCCTCGCAGTAATAGAGCGCCTGCCGCAGCTGCTGGATGTTGGCTTCGCCGTTGAGCTCAATGCCGAGCTGCCGGCGCACCATGCTATTGCCGCCGTCACAGCCTACCATGTAGGTGGCGCGCAACGTGCTCAGAGACCCGTCGCTCGCCTTGACATGCGCGGTGACCGAACGCTCGTCCTGCTCGAATGACACGAGCTCGCATCCGTAACGGACTGTGACGCTCGGCAGGGTCTCTGCGATCGACTTCAACAGCGGCTCGAGCGTGTATTGCGAGATGAGCTGGTAGGGTTCGAGCGGAAGGCCGCCGTCCTCGGATTTGGTAATCTGCGCCCGTGCCTCGTCTACCGAGGGATGGGGATGATGCACGAGCGGCGGCTCGACGAGGGACAGCACGATGAAGATGTCCATCGGACAATGCGCGGGAAGGCCGGCGGCGCGAACTTTGTCGACGATGCCCATGCGCCGATAGATTTCCATGGTACGGGCGTTGCAGCGCTCCATTTTGGGAAGAAACTGCGGGGCATCCTTCTGCTCAATGATCATCGTGCGCACGCCGCGCAATCCGAGATCGATGGCGAGCGTCAGGCCGGTAGGACCTGCTCCGACAATGAGAACCTGTGCGTCCATAGTTGATTTGATCTCACCGCGGCGAGCGCGCGCCTTCCCCGGTAATCACCCCTAATGATTTCAATTCGCGGTTTCCATCTCAGTGGCCTCGAAATCGGCGAGCTCGGCTCCCTCCTGCACGAAATCGCCTACGGCGCACTTGAGCGCCTTGAGGCGCCCCTCGGCGGGCGCCCGCAGCGTGTGCTCCATCTTCATTGCTTCGAGCACGATGAGAGGCGCGCCCCGCGGCACACCGACTCCCGGTTCGGCGAGAATGCGCGTCACCGTTCCCGGCATTGGCGCGACGATACGGCCTGCCGCAGTCGCTTCGGAGATATCGGCAACGAATGGATCGATCCAATGCAGATTGCAGCCGCCGCGCGGCGTGGTTAGAGCAAGATCGCGGCCTGACCATGCCACCGATACCCGCTCGGGCGCGTCGCCGAGGCACATGTCGAATACGGCGCCCTCGCGCGGCGCGAATTGCAAGCGATCGGTCCTACCGCCGAAGTCCAGCCTCAAGCCGTCGCGGGTGTGCCACAGCACCGCGTCGTAGCGTTCGGCTCCCTGGCGAAAGCTCAAGGGGCGGCTGCGCCGGCCGGCGAGCGTCCAGCCGTCGCTGCGATCCCACGGCGAGTCCGAGGCGACACTCTCGCTCTGCTCGCGCAGCAGCACCGCGACGCAAGCTGCGGCAAGATCGAGCGCCGCGAGCGAGGGCGCCCTCCTCGTGAGGGCGGATATTTCCCGCTCGATGAAGCCGGTGTCGATTTCGTCGCGGACGACTTGCGGATGGCCCAGTAACGCCTTGAGGAACGCGAGATTGGTGGTGACGCCGGCGACCTCAAACGCCTCCAATGCCTCCGCTAGCCGGCTCAGCGCCTGCGGGCGGTCGGCTCCCCAGGCGATCAGCTTTGCCAGCAACGCATCGTAGTAAGGCGTGACCGCGTCGCCGGCACGAAATCCGGTATCGACCCTGATGTCGTCGCCGGAGGGCTCGCGCCATTCGCGGATGGTTCCGGTGGCCGGCAGAAACCCCTTGTCTGGGTCCTCGGCATAAATGCGCGCCTCGATGGCGTGGCCATTGGCTGCGATCTGATCCTGCTGCAACGGCAGCTTTTCCCCCATGGCGATGCGCAACTGCCACTCGACGAGATCGAGGCCGGTGATCATCTCAGTGACGGGGTGCTCGACCTGCAGGCGCGTATTCATCTCGATGAAATAGAAGCCGGCCGCATCGGCGATGAACTCGACTGTGCCGGCTCCGGCATAGTTCGCGGCCTGCGCCGCAGAGCGCGCTGCGACGGACATCGCAGCGCGCCGTTCCGCGGTGAGTCCATTGGAAAGCGCTTCCTCTACTACCTTCTGGTGGCGGCGCTGGAGCGTGCATTCGCGCTCGAACAGCGACACCACGTTGCCATGCGTGTCGCCGAACACCTGCACTTCGACGTGCCGTGGTCTTTCGATGTACTTCTCGATCAGGACATGATCGTTCCCAAACGATCCCGCCGCTTCGCGCTTTGCGCTCGCCAGCGCCTCGGCGAGCTCGCCGATGTTGCCTACGAGGCGCATGCCGCGGCCGCCGCCGCCCGCCGAGGCCTTGACCAGAATCGGAACTCCGATGCGGTCGGCCGCCGCTTGCAGCGTCGGAATGCTCTGATCTTCACCGTGATAGCCGGGCACGACCGGCACGCCGGAGGATTCCATCAGCGCCTTGGCAGCCGATTTAGAGCCCAACAGGCGTATGGTCGCGGCAGAGGGGCCGACGAAAACCAGACCGGCGTCCGCACAAGCTTGCGCAAAGTGGGCATTCTCGGAGAGAAAGCCGTAGCCCGGATGGATCGCCTCGGCGCCGGTCGTGTGCGCTGCGTCGAGGATGGCGCCGATGTGGAGATAGCTGTCCTTCGCCGGCGCCGGACCGATGAGCACCGCCTCGTCGGCAAGCGCAACGTGCATCGCCTCGCGATCCGGGTCGGAATAGACCGCGACGGTGCGCAGGCCCATCCATTTGGCCGTGCGTATGATCCGGCACGCGATCTCGCCGCGATTGGCGATCAACAATTTGCCGAAGCGCCGGGCGAGCGACACCGTCACATCCTGAAGATGCCGAACCGCGGGGGCTCGATCGGGGGCGCGTTGAGGCCAGCGGCAAGCGCAAGCCCCAGGACCGTGCGGGTGTCGACCGGATCGATGATGCCGTCATCCCAGATGCGGGCGGTGGCGTAATAGGGATGGCCCTGCCGTTCGTATTGCTCGCGGATCGGCGCCTTGAAGGCCTCGTCGTCGGCAGCGCTCCAGGTGCCGCCCTTCGCTTCCGCCGCCTCCTGGCGCAGGAGCCCGAGCACACTTGCCGCCTGCTCGCCGCCCATGACCGAGATGCGCGCGTTCGGCCACATCCAGAGAAAGCGCGGGCCATAGGCTCGCCCGCACATGCCGTAATTGCCAGCCCCGTAGCTGCCACCGATGATGACGGTGTATTTCGGCACATTGGTCGTGGCGACCGCGGTTACCATTTTGGCGCCATCCTTAGCGATGCCCCCGGCCTCGTATTTGCGCCCGACCATGAAGCCGGTGATGTTCTGCAGAAACAGCAGCGGGATATTGCGCTGGCTCGCCAGCTCGATGAAGTGCGTGCCCTTGAGCGCACTCTCGCTGAACAGGATCCCGTTGTTGGCGAGGATGCCGACCGGAAATCCGTGGATATGGGCGAAGCCGCATACGAGCGTCTCGCCGTAGAGTGCCTTGAATTCCTGGAATTCGGATGCGTCGACAATGCGCGCGATCACCTCGCGAACATCGTAGGGCGTGCGCGGGTCGGCCGGCACGATGCCGTAGAGGTCTTCCGCCGGAAACAATGGGTCTTGCGCTTCGCGGATTTCGAGAGAGGAGTGCTTCACCCGGTTGAGGTCGGCGACGATGCGGCGCGCGATGCCGATGGCGTGGCCGTCGTCCGTGGCATAGTAGTCAGTCACGCCGGATTGCCGGCTGTGCACGTCGGCGCCGCCGAGTTCCTCCGCGCTCACGTCTTCGCCGGTCGCCGCCTTCACCAGCGGCGGCCCGCCGAGAAAGATCGTGCCTTGATGGCGCACGATGATGCTCTGGTCGGACATCGCCGGCACATAGGCGCCGCCGGCGGTGCAGGAGCCCATCACGATCGCGATCTGGGGAATGCCGAGCGCGGACATGCGCGCTTGATTGTAGAAGATGCGACCGAAGTGGCGCTCATCGGGAAAGATTTCGTCCTGCAGCGGCAGGAACGCGCCGCCGGAATCCACCATATAGATGCAAGGCAGGTTGTTTTCGCGCGCGATATCCTGCGCGCGCAGGTGTTTCTTCACCGTCATCGGATAGTAGGTGCCGCCCTTGATGGTGGCGTCATTGGCGACGATGATGCATTCGCGGCCACTGATGCGGCCGATGCCGGTGATAATGCTCGCGGAATGAACGTCGCCGCCATACATGCCGTGCGCGGCCAAAGGCGAAAGCTCCAAGAACGGCGTTCCGGGGTCGAGCAACAGATTCACGCGATCGCGCGCCAGCAATTTCCCTCGCGCGACATGTCTCGCTCGCGCTTCTTCGCTGCCGCCTTGCATCGCGCCATCGAGCCTGGTGCGCAGGTCCGCGACCAGAGCCTTCATGGCCTCCGCGTTGCGGGCGAATTCCGCCGAGCCAGGGTCGATGCTGGATGGCAGTGCTGTCATCTGACTTCGCTGGGCGCGAGCATCAGCGCGTTTTCTCGAACAACTGCCGGCCAATCAACATCCGCCTTATCTCGCTCGTCCCCGCCCCGATCTCATAGAGCTTGGCGTCGCGTAGATACCGTCCGGTCGGATAGTCGTTGATGTAGCCGTTGCCGCCGAGGAGTTGAACCGCGTCGAGCGCGATCTTGGTGGCGTGCTCGGCAGCATAGAGGATAGCACCGGCGGCGTCCTCCCGCGTGGTCTCGCCACGATCGCACGCCTTCGCTACGGCATAGACATAGGCCTTGCACGCGTTCATCCCGACATACATGTCGGCGACCTTGCCCTGAACCAGTTGAAACTCGCCGATCGGCTGACCAAACTGTTGGCGCTCGTGAATATAAGGCGTCACCACGTCCATACAGGCCTGCATGATGCCGAGCGGTCCTGCCGCCAGCACCACGCGCTCGTAGTCGAGGCCGGACATGAGGATGGTGACGCCGTCGCCGAGGTCGCCGAGGACGTTCTCCTCGGGGACTTCGCAGTCCTGAAACACCAATTCGCTCGTATCGGAGCCCCGCATGCCGAGCTTGTCGAGCTTCTGCGCGGTCGAAAATCCCTTGAAACCTTTTTCAATCAGAAAGGCAGTGATGCCGCGCGCGCCCGCATTTGGATCGGTTTTGGCGTAGACCACAAGCACCTCGGCTTGCGGGCCGTTGGTGATCCACATCTTGCTGCCATTAAGGATGAACCGATCTCCTCGCTTCTCCGCGCGCGTTTTCATCGAGACGACGTCGGAGCCGGCCCCCGGTTCGGACATGGCGAGCGCGCCCACGTGCTCACCGGAGATGAGCTTTGCGAGATAGCGGCGCTTCTGGTCGTCCGTGCCGTTGCGCCGAATCTGGTTGACGCAAAGATTGGAGTGCGCGCCATAGGACAGCCCGATCGCAGCGGAGGCGCGCGAGATTTCCTCCATCGCGACGCAGTGCTCGAGGTAGCCGAGCCCTGCCCCGCCCCATTCCTCTTCGACCGTGATGCCGTGCACGCCGAGCTTACCGAGCTCGGGCCAGAGGTCGCGCGGGAAGATGTTGCTGCGATCGATCTCGTCAGCGCGCGGCGAAATGTGGTCGGCGGCAAAGCCGCGCACGCTCTCGCGCAACATGTCGGCGGTTTCTCCAAGGCCGAAATCAAAGCCGCGACTGTCGTTCACGCGCATTTGCAACGTCTCGCATCGATGAGCTCGATCCTGGGCTGCTCGATCGTTCGATTACACGTCCTTGATCGCGCACGCAATATTGCGTTGAGACTGGCCGTTTCAACACGCTGAATCGAGCCGCAGGCACCCCGTCCCAGTTCCTGGGCGTAGGGACGAGCAAGACAAGCAGCAAGTGAGCATCGAGACAATCCTACAGGGAGCGTTGGAAAGCGCTGCGAATGCGCTTACGCCTTAGAGCCGGTTTCGGCCGTGATCACGTCCGCGAGCAGGTCCAGCGCGGCCACCGTGAACGCATGCATGTTGGCGGAACGATCGCCGCTCCCGGTTTCGAGGGTGATCGCGCGCTCGTTCGGTCCGGCAACAGCGATGCAGCTGTGACCGGCGGGATCGCCGTATCGATTGCCGGCCGGACCCGTCGCTCCGCTCTCCGCCACCGCCCAGGTCGCCGAGAAGCGTTGCCGCGTGGTTTGCGCCAACAGCCGCGCGTAGGGCTCGGTCGAGGCGCGTATCCCAAGGGACGATATGTCCGCAATGTCCAGCAGCACGCGCCGCGCGAGCTGGGTATACACAACGGCGCCGCCGAGGAAGTAAGCGGAGGCGCCCGGCAGCGCCAGCAGCGCCGCGGCAATCAGACCGCCGGTCGAGGATTCCGCCACGGCGAGCGTCTCGCCGCGCTGCTTGAGAAGGCGAGCGACCTTGTCGGCACGCGCAATCAATTCCTGCATAGGTGTCCATCTCTTTCTTTCATCCAGGCAACCGGCCCGATGCGCGAACTTGCTCGTCCCGTCGCGCCGCGCCTATGATGCCACAAGAAACCCGTTGAGGAAGTTGACCTCAAGCTCGGCGCCTAAGTCCAACACTCCGCCATAGAAAACGTGGGATGGGTGAACCGACATGCCAAAGAAGCCGGCAGCGAAGATGCACAGCACGAACAAACGGCATTACGCTGACATTCTCTACGAGGTAAAGGACCAGGTCGCGTGGGCGACCATCAATCGGCCGCGCGTGCTCAATGCCTTTCGCGAGCAGACCCTCGACGAGCTCATCGACGCGTTGAAATCAACCCGTGAGGACCCTTCCATCGCCTGCGCAGTCGTGACCGGCGCCGGCGACAAGGCGTTTTCGGCCGGCGGCGATTTCTACGCGATGAAACGGCTCAACTGGGTCAACGGCGCCATGTGGAACGACCGCATGCAGGGACTCGCCATGACCATTCGCGGCCTGCCGATCCCCGTCATTGCCATGGTCAACGGCTGGTGCGTGGGCGGCGGCCACGAGCTTGCCTTGTGGTGCGATCTCGTCATCGCATCGGAGAACGCCGTGCTCGGCCAAACCGGCGCCCGCGTCGGCGCCTGTCCCACCGTGGGCGCGACGCAATACCTGCCACGCATCATCGGCGAGCGGCTGGCGCGCGAGATGATCTTCTGCGCCCGGCGCTTCACCGCGAAGGAGGCGGTTGCGATCGGGCTTATCAACAAATGCGTGCCGCAGTCGGAGTTGCGCAAGGAGACGTTGGCGTGGTGCGAGACGATCAAAGGTCATAGCCCGCAAACGCTGCGCATGACCAAGAAAAGCCTCAACTTCGAGTCCGATCTGCTGTATGCGTCATGGCAGCACGGTATGGAGTTGCTCGCCCATGTCTGGGGCTCGGAGGAGAGCCTCGAAGGCATGGACGCCTTCCTCGAAGGGCGCAAACCCGATTTCCAGAAGTTCCGCATGCGCAATAAGCGCGAGCTTGAAGATTATCTCGACGGCTGCGCCAAGGATCTCAACGCGCCGCCCTCCATGCGCAGGAAATGATTATATGAGCGACGATGGCCCGCTCGCCGGACTGCGCGTCGTCGATCTGACCCGCATCCTGGCAGGCCCCCTTTGCACCATGATGCTCGGCGACATGGGCGCCGAAGTGATCAAGGTCGAGCCGCCCGAAACCGGCGACGACACCCGCGCCTGGGGGCCGCCCTTTCTCGCCGGCGACGCCGTCTATTTCCTTGGCGTCAACCGTAACAAACGTTCGTTGACGCTCAACATGGCGGTGCCCTCGGGGCAGAAGATTCTCGCCGACCTGATCGCAAAGGCCGACGTGCTGATCGATAACTTCAAGTTGGGCACGCTGGAGAAGTGGGGTTTCGCGGACGCCTGGTTCGAGCGGCATGCGCCGCGCCTCGTGCGTTGCTCGATCACCGGGTACGGCTCGAGCGGTCCCAAGGCGGCGCTTCCCGGCTACGACTTCATCCTGCAGGCGGAGTCGGGTCTCATGAGCATTTGCGGAGAGCCCGATGGCAAGCCGACGAAATACGGCGTGGCGATCGTCGACGTGTGCACCGGCATGCTCGCATCGAACTCGATTCTCGCCGCGCTCCATGCGAGGGAGCGCACTGGCAAGGGCCAGAAAATCGAAGTGTCGCTCTACGAGACATCGCTCGCGATGCTCGTCAACGTGGCAGCGAGCTATCTCGCCGCCGGCCGCAATGCCGGCCGGTTCGGCAATGGCCATCCGAGCATAGTGCCCTATACGACCTATCAAACCGCGGACGCGATGATCGCGCTTGGAGTCGGGAACGAACGGCAGTTCGCGCGTATTGCCGAGGTGCTGGGCCATCCCGAATGGGCGAAGGACGCGCGCTTTGCCAGCAACGCCGCCCGCGTCGAGAACCGCAGCCTGATCGACCGCCTCATCAACGAGGCATTGTCGCATGATCGCGCCGATGCCTGGCTCGCCAAACTCAAAGCCGCCGGAATTCCCTGCGGGAAGATCAACTCGGTCGCCGAAGCGCTCGAGGATGCGCAGACAGCGGCGCGCAAGATGATCGAAACCATCGAGCATCCGGGTGTCGGCACCTTGAAGATGCTCGGAATTCCGTTCAAGTTTTCCGATACGGCCTGCTCCGTGCGTCGCCCACCGCCGACGCTAGGGCAGCACAGCGAGGAAATCCTATCCGGCGAACTCGGCCTCGACGAGAAGGCCATCGCCGAATTGCGACGACAGAAGGTCATCTGAGAGCGTGCGCATGATCACCGAGCTGAGCCATGTCTCGATCGTCGTGCCCGATCTCGAGGCGGCGGCGCGGCTGCTCAGCGCGAAATACGGCCTCGAGGTTGGCGCCCGCATGGAAAACGCCGAGCAAGGCGTGCGCCTCGCCTGTGTCGAACTCGGCAACGGCAGGATCGAGCTGATGGAGCCGTCGCGGCCCGATTCGCCGGTGTCCAAATTTCTCGAACGCAATCCGAAGGGCGGCATTCATCACGTTTGCCTCGGCGTCGATGACGTCGCCAAAACCGTCCGCGCTTTCGGCGAAAACGGCGTTCGCGTGTTGGGGGAAGGCGAACCCCAACACAACGTCGCGGGCGCGCCCATTGCCTTCATCCATCCCAGCGATTTTCTCGGCGCGCTGGTCGAGCTCGAGCAGCACAAGGCGTGAGGAGATCATGAAGATCAAGCGCATCGAGCCGATCGCGGTCAGCTTGCCCATGAAAAAACCGGTGGTCATGGCCGGCGTCGAGATCAGGCGGGCGGACAACGTGCTCGTCCGCGTCGAAGCGGACAAT
>Ga0306926_10000123_pt1 | contig 60841 bp, 47 predicted proteins | sample flu12Cox44000178_FD_203759 | JGI IMG/M metagenome (GOLD analysis project Ga0306926, IMG submission 203759) | Lab enrichment of tropical soil microbial communities from Luquillo Experimental Forest, Puerto Rico - flux8day.12C.oxic.44.000.178 (v2)... | ecosystem: Environmental > Terrestrial >... | reverse complement strand
CATGGCCTGCAATGCGGATTCTGCACGTCGGGCATGCTGATCGCGGCGCGCGACATCGTGCGGCGACTCCCAGAGGCGGACGCGCGCCGGATCCGGGTCGAGCTTTCCGGGAACCTGTGCCGGTGCACGGGGTATCTGGGCATCATCAATGCGGTGGAAAGCGTGCTCGCGGCACGCGGATCAAAGCCCACCGCAACTGCATCAACCGTAGCCGTTCCGCCGGCGTCTCCTCCTCTTCATGCCTTCGTGCCTGCGGACGAAGCAGGGGCGCCGTCGATTTCCGTCTCCGCGCCCGCGCCTGAAGATGCACGCACGGGATGGACGCGGTTCGAGGAGAGTTTTGTGGTGGCGAGATCGCCGGCGACGGTATGGGCCATCTTCGCCGACATCCCTGCCGTGGTCGCCTGCCTCGACGGCGCCGAGCTCACCGAGCACGACGCGAATACCGCGAAGGGAAAGATGAAGATAAAACTCGGCCCGATCCAGGCCCGCTTCTCCGGCTCCGCCGTGATCGAGCGCGACGATCGGGCGCTGCGCGGGATCATTCGCGGCGCGGGCAGCGACAAAGGCATGGGCTCACGGACCAAGGGTGAAATCCTCTATCGCCTGATACCGGAGGCTGGGGGGCAGCAGACCCGGGTTTTCGTGACCGTGGAATACAGCCTGCAAGGCGCGCTCGCCCAATTCTCGCGTTCGGGCTTGGTCCTCGAGCTTGGCCGCCGGCTGGTTTCCGATTTTGCCGCCAAGCTCAATGGGCGCCTTGCAGGAACAGAAACACGCGCGGCGTCCGGTGCGCCATTCAATGTCGGACGTTTCTTCTGGTCGTGGCTGGTTGACCGGCTTCGGCGCGTGTCCCGGCGCTAGGAAGATGTGATGGTATACTGAGGATCTACTGCGATTTGCAGAACGCTTGCGAGTTCGCGAGGAACCATTGGCGTTGCGAAAAATCGCGGGTATGCTGACAAGGTCCTTTGGGGTCGAAGACGATGGCGTGGCAAAGGGTTGCTTCCATCAACGAAATCGACCGAGATGGCGTCCTAGGCCTCGATGTCGATGGCTCGCCCGTCGCGCTCTATCGGTTGGGAAACGAAGTCTTTGCCACCGCGGGGATTTGTACCCACGCCTTGGCGATACTGAGCGACGGCTTCGTCGAAGACGGCAAGATCGAATGTCCGCTGCATCAGGGCCAATTCGACATTCGCTCCGGCGAGGCGTTGTGCGCGCCGGTGACTGAGGATCTGCGCACCTATGCCGTGAAGCTCGAAGGCGATGACGTCTTCATCGATATGGAGCGGCCGGCCGCCTCAGTCGTGACGGACCGGGCGCCGGATCGCCAAGCGGATGGTGCCGTTCTGACTAGCGAAGAAAGTAACGGTGCCGACACTCGGAATATCGCCGCCATGAACCCTGACCTTCAGCTTTCGTTGACGAAGCATTACGTCTGGCCCGCTGAAGGACTCACGCGCATCCCCGATTGGGTCTACACCGATCAGACGATCTACGAGCGCGAGGTCGAGAAGATTTTCCACGGTCGCACCTGGAACTACGTCGCCCTGGAATGCGAAGTACCTAAGCCCGGCAACTTCATCCGTTCGAACGTCGGTCCAACGTCCGTCGTGGTGGTTCGCGCCGACGATGGTTCGATCAATGTCTTCGAGAACCGCTGTTCGCATCGCGCCGCCGAATTCTGTCGCGAGCTCAGCGGCAACGTCAAAGAATTCGTCTGCCCCTATCATCAATGGTCGTACGATCTGCAAGGCAGCCTCGCCGGCGTTCCGTTCCGCCGCGGCGTCAACGGAAAGGGCGGCATGCCCGCCGATTTCAACCCCGCTCAGCACGGGTTACGTCGACTCAACGTCACAACTCACCGCGGCGTCGTGTTTGCTTCCTATGTTCAGGACATGGAATCGTTCCAGGACTACCTCGGACCGCAGGTGCTCAAGGAGTTCGAGGCGACCTTCGACGGCCGCAAGCCGAAGCTTCTGGGCTATTACCGCCACACGCTCCCCGGCAATTGGAAGCTCTATCTCGAGAATCTCAAGGATCCTTATCACGCCACGCTGCTGCACACGTTCCTGGTCACCTTCGGCCTCTTGGTGGCCGGTAACCGCTCGCTCATGCTTGCGGACGCGAGCGGACGGCACGGCGTGATGGCGTCGGCCAAATCGGAGCGCAAGAATGTCTCCAGCGATGCCAAGAAGGAAATGCGGGCGTATCGCGAGGGCATGGCGCTGGCGGAGCCGCGTTTCATGGACTTCATCGAGGAGTTCGACAGTCCGTGGTCGGTGACGATGGCGACGATCTGGCCGAACCTCATCATCCAGCGCGAGATGAATACGCTCGGCGTGCGCCAAATCATACCGACCGGCCCGCATGAGTTCATCATGAAGTGGACGATGTTCGGGTTCGAAGGCGACGATGATGAGATGACCCGCCATCGTCTGCGCCAGGGCAATCTCATGGGTCCAGCCGGCTTTCTCGGCCTCGAGGACAACGAGGCGATCAAGTTCGTGCAGGACGGGATGCAACGCGTTCCGGGCAGGGAGCACCTGGTGAAGCTCGATCCCGCCGTTGCGGCGGGCACATCCGACAGTCTGATCTCGGAAGCCTCGATCCGGGCCATGTACCGGCACTGGCGCACCGAAATGGGACTCTAGAACCATGGGTGAAGCAATCCTCACGCGCGATCACGAGCCCGACGCTGCATTCCGGGATTCACGCGTTGAAGCGCTGCTGCTGCACCATGAGATCGAATGCTTCAATGTCCGATACGCGCAGGCACTCGACGAGCAGCGCCTGGCCGATTGGACGGAGATGTTCACCGACGATGCGCTGTACGTCGTTCTGTCGCGCGAAAATTTCGACCGTGGACTGCCGGTCGGCCTGATCTATTGCGAGAACAGGCGCATGATCCACGACCGCGCGGTCGCGCTGATGGAAAGCTCGATGTTTGCGCCGCGTTATTTGCGGCATATCATCGGCAACCAGGCCGTCCTCGGCGAAGAGAGCAACGGAACAATAAAGTCGCGCGCGAACTATGTCGTGCTTCAGGTCCTGTTCGATCGCCCCGATGCGACGCTGCACCAGGTCGGAGTCTACTACGATGTGTTCCGTCGCGTGGACGGCGCGCTGAAGTTGGCCGAGCGCCGTTGCGTCTATGATAACCTTCTCGTGCCGAATGCCTTGTGCCTTCCGGTCTAGAGCCCACGGATCGGCATTAGCCGCTCTTGGCGCGGCAGCGATCGGCGGTCTCGCGTCGGAGGTCGGCAGGAATTCAGGACTTCGGTCAGAACCTATGGAAAATATCCAATGACCAGAATGGCCGTCGGGGCGCTTCTCGCATTGGTAATCTTCAGCAGTGCGGCGGCGGCACAGGATTATCCTAGTCGCCCCATCAAGTTCATGCACGGCTTCCCACCGGGAGGGAACGTGGACATCATCGCCCGGCTTCTGGGAAACGAGATGTCGAAGGGCCTAGCGCAATCGATCGTCGTAGAACCAAAGCCTGGTGTCGCCGGCAGCCTTGCCGCGGAGGCGGTGGCGCGCAGCGATCCAGACGGCTACACGCTGTTGGTCGTTCCCAGTGCTCATCCGGCGCATGGCGCACTCTCCAGGAAGCTGAGCTACAAAGTTGTCGACGACTTCGAATGGATTTCCGTCGCAAGTTTCTACCCGTTCCTCATTTGCGTGCGCCAAGACTCCCGGTTCCAGACGCTCAAGGACTTGATCGACGAGGCTCGCAGAAATCCTGGCGTTCTCAAATACGGCTCGGCGGGCGTGGGCTCGATCCTCCATACCACCGTCGAACTGATGGGCAACGAGACCAAAACAAAGTTTCTACACATTCCCTATCGCGGCGAGATGCCGGCCATCACCGGGCTGCGGCAAGGCGATATCGATTTCATCGCGGCGACCTCGGGGCCGATCAGCGCACGCATCCGCTTGGGCGAATTCCGCGCGCTTGCTGTCACTGGCAAGGCCCGATGGCGCGATTTTCCGGATGTGCCCACCGTAGAAGAGCAAGGCATCCCCGGCTTTGAAGTCATCTCGTGGACCGGGCTTGCCGGCCCCGCGAAACTGCCCATGCCGATCGTCAACAAGCTCAATGCCGAGGTGCGCCGCGCCATTTCAGTTCCCGACGTGAAAGGCAAGCTCGAGAGCATGGGTGGCGATCCGCGCGCGACCACGCCGGCCGAGATGCGTGCATTGGTGGCTAGCCAGTTCGCGACCTGGACCAGACTCGCCAAGGAGGCGAACATTTCGATCGATTAAATAGCCCTTTTGGCGTGCCTGAGAAAAATAAAGACCGGGCTTCTGCCGAACGGGATCTTGGCGCATGTTAGGCTCGCGGCGGGTGCCATCCGCCTGCCGCAAAAAAGCAAAGGCCAGAACCTTGCGGAGCACCGCCGGTCGCGCTCGCTCCATAAGACATCCGGGAGGAAGATCATGAATCTCAACAGCTGCCCGATCTGCGTTTCCAGCCGCGCATCCAGGCGCCAGTTTCTTGCCGGGCTCGGAGCCGTCGGTGCGGCGATGGTGTTGATCCCGCCTGACGTGCGCGCTCAGGCACAAGGAACATTGATCGATACCCATCATCACTTCTATCCGCCGGCCTACCTCAAGCGGCAGATGGAGTGGGAGAGCGCGCACAAGATCCCACCTTATCCGGGCGTGCCGGACTGGACCCCGGCCCGGGCAGTCGAACAAATGGACAAGAACGGCGTCCGGACGGCGGTGCTGTCGCTCGCATCCACTCCCGGCCTATGGTTTGACGATGGCGCCGAAGCCGCGAGCAAGACGGCGAGGATATGCCAGGATTATGCGGCCGAGATGCGCAAAGACTATCCGGGCCGCTTCGGGATATTCGCGCCGCTGTCGATGATGGATATCGATGCCACGCTCAAGGAGGTCGAGCACGCATTCGACGTCATCAAGGCGGATGGCGTCAACCTGCAGACCAATTACGGCGACAAATGGTTGGGCAATCCCGTCTACAAGCCGGTGCTCGAGGAGCTCAACCGGCGCAAAGCCGTCATCTATGTGCATCCGCTGGTCGCAGCCTGCTGCGCTCAGTTGAGCGTTGGCACCTTCCCGGCAGTGATCGAGGTGCCGCATGACACCACCCGCACCGTCACGAGCCTGCTTTTGAGCGGGTCGTTCGCGCGCTACCGCGACATCAAATGGCTATTCTCCCATGCTGGCGGAACAATTCCGATGATGGCGGGCCGGATCGACGCCTTCTACGGAAGGCGGCCAAATCTCAAGGAGTTTGCGCCGGAGGGCATCGAAGGCGAGTTCAAACGCCTCCACTACGACACTGCCAATGCAACGTCTGCGCCCGCAATGGCGGCGCTGATGAAGCTCGTTCCTGTCTCGCAAATCACCTACGGCACGGATTACCCGTACTTTGCGCTCGACCAGATCAACAATTTACGGCAGCTCGGCCTCACCCCGCAGCAGTTACAAGACATCGCCGGCGGCAACGCGATGCGGCTCATTCCGAGCTTAAAGAGTTAAGGCTCCAATCCTACGCGCCACGCGCTTTTGCAATCGCGGCCGCGGGCGGAGAAGGCTGCTACCTTCCCACCCGCGTGCATGTCGGCGGCTCAGCCGGCCTGGAGACTCGGACGGCCGACCCTGTCAGCGTTCGCCGGAGCTTGCCCATCCAAAATCGCTCGTCTCGCATGGTCGCGAAAGCTGAACCACGAGGCGGCGGCCAGCGCGCTGGCGGTGATCGCCCACGCGACAAGCGCAACCCACAACATGGCCTCAGATACAGACCGTAGCGGCGGAAAGTCCTCCGCGAGCGAAAGACGCAAACCGCCTCGGCATACATACCGAGCGGAAACACGAAGCTCCAAAGAGTCGGCGTGTAGGTCAGCGGAACACGACAAACGACGTGCTTCCAGATTCCGAGCAGCGCCAAGAGCGGGATCCACCATGTACCCCATGCCCAGATGAGGGGTGTCACGCCCTCGATGAATGGCCGCATCGATTGCAGGAATGAAATTCCGCTGTCGGTCAGCACCAAGACTGAACCGGCATTCGTGCTGATCGCTGCGGCGCCCATCACCACCCACAAGGACGGCGTGACATCGTCTGGCCTGATATCGGAAAAGAAAATACGATAGCAAAAAATTGCGATGTAAATTCCGTAGAGAGCGAGTCCGAGTCCCCAAAGCAGGTGGATCAACACGAACACGCCAGGGCGCAAGTGCCCAAGTGTGGCTCCGACGGTCGCTCCCAGAATGACCAAAGATTGGGTGCCGACGATGGCCATCAACCATCCGCCTTCCAGGATGTCCGCCCCATGCCTGGTGTTCAGGAAGATCAGCACCGCGAAGCTGAAATAGATCAATACGAACCAAGCCAGCAGCGCAAAAAACCATAGCGCCTGCGCCACTGACTCTACGCCCCGCAGATCGATACCGGTACCGAGGACGTCGGTCGCCGCGACGATCGTAAAGAAGGAAAACACCAGTCGAGGATTGATCAGATCAGCGCGCAGTGCCGGCCCGAACCACAGCAACCGCAGAACCATGAAGATGACCAGCAGAGAATAGGCGAGGAGGTTCGCCGCAAACAGCGCGTCGGACAATATCGGGTGGCCTTCGAGGAAAAAGGCATTGGAGATGATCCCGGTTGCCATCACCACGGCGAATGAGCCGGGATACAGCGTCTCAATCTGACCCGCGAGCCATGCGCGCAGGCGCTGTGCAAATGGGCGCATGCTCGGCTTTGAAGCAGTACGACCATCCGGCGGTTCACGCGGATTGGGCGATGTCATTGGATGCGAATGATTTTTTCTGGCCCGAGATCGCGGCGTGTTTTCGGGCTGTTTGTAATTGATCCAGGTTTATGCGATGCATTTAAGACCATCTCAGGAAGGCGGAATAGTCTTCCTGCAAAGTGTGGGCGATAGAACCGCCGTATCACACGGCGACGAAATGACATGTCGCTACCGACAATACGAGAGGAAACCCCATGAAAACGCCGAATTCCATTCGTCGTGGCGCAACCCGCCGCGACGTGATCAAGACAGCCGCCGGGGCGGGCGTATTGGCAACCGTCGGTCCCGTTGTCGCACCACGCCCGGCTCATGCCGCCAAGAAGACTCTGAAAATTCTGCAGTGGAGCCACTTCGTTCCTGCCTACGATAAGTGGTTCAACAATCAGTACGTGAAGGAGTGGGGGGCTAAAAACGATACCGACGTCACTGTCGACAATATCAATCTCGGACTGATCCCTTCGCGTGCCGCGGCCGAAGTGTCGGCGCAAAAAGGGCATGACCTCGTCATGTTCCTCTCGCCGCCGTCGGTCTACGAGCAGCAGGTCGTCGACATGAAGGATGTCTACGACGAGTGCGAGAAAAAGCACGGCAAGCCGATCGATCTAGCCATCAAAAGCACGTACAACCCGAAAACCAAGAAATACTTTGCTTTCTCGGACAGCTTCGTGCCCGATCCGATCAACTACCGTTCGGATCTCTGGAGCGAGATCGGAATGAAGCCCGACACTTGGGACGACATTCGGGTCGGCGGAAAGAAGATCAAGGACAAAACCGGCATCCCCGTGGGCGTTGGCCTATCCGCCGAGTTGGATACGGCTATGGCCATGCGCGCCATCATGTATTCCTTCGGATCGCATGAACAGAATGCCGATGGCCATCTCGCCATCAATTCGAAGGAGACACTCGAAGCGATCAAGTTCGTTACGGCTCTCTTTAAGGAGACGGAGACGCCGGAAGTACTCGCCTGGGATCCCTCCTCCAACAATCGGCAGATGCTCGCAGGCAAATCCTCGCTCGTTCTCAACGCCATCTCGGTCACTCGTGCCGGAGAGAACGACAAGATGCCTATTCACGAGAAGATCGCTCTCGCCAAGGCGGCAAAAGGACCGGTACGCCGGATCGGCCTCGAACACGTCATGGACTGCTACGTGATCTGGAAGTTCTCCGATAATATCGACGGGGCAAAAAAGTTCTTGGTCGACTATATCGACAACTTCAAGCAGGGCTTCCTGGCGAGCGAGTTCTATAATTTCCCATGCTTCGCCAGCACCGTGCCCGATCTGAAGCAGATCATATCCAATGATCCGAAGGCAGTTCCTCACGACAAGTACGCGGTTCTCTCGGATGTGCTCGATTGGGCGACCAATGTCGGTTACCCCGGCTATTCGAACGCGGCGATCGATGAAGCATTCAACACCTGGGTGATCAACACGATGTTCGCCAAGGCGGCGACCGGTGCCGAGACGCCGGAGAACGCCCTCAAGCAGGCCGAAACGGCAATGAAGGCGATCTGGGCGAAGTGGCAGGATCGCAACTTGATCTGATCGCTCGGTGTGCCCGTCGCGTGCGGGGGCTCAGCAGTCAAGCTCGGGCCCCCGTATCGCTATTCAGTCAAAGTCATATTCCGGACGGCGGAACGGACGACGTCGAAGATCATGGCAACTGTTGAAGTGCGCGGCTTGACAAAGCTGTTCGACGAAGTGCGCGCCGTCGATGGCATCGACATGATTGCGAAGGAGGGCGAGTTCCTCGTGCTGCTCGGTCCTTCCGGATGCGGCAAGACCACGCTGATGCGCATGATCGCCGGGCTGGAGCGGCCCACCTCCGGCGACGTCGTGATCGACGGCAGGGTGGTCACCGACCTCCCGCCCCGCGCGCGCAATATCGCCATGGTATTTCAAAGCTATGCGCTCTACCCGCACCTCTCCGTGGCGAAGAACATTTCCTTCCCGCTGCGTGCCGTCGGCATGGACAAGGGGGAGATTCGCAAGCGCGTGGAATGGGCGGCGCGCATGTTCGGCATCGAACGGTTTCTCGATCGCAAGCCGCGCCAGCTCTCCGGCGGCGAGAGGCAACGCGTCGCGCTCGCGCGCGCGGTCGTGCGAGAGCCGGTGGTGTTCCTGCTTGACGAGCCATTGTCAAATCTCGACGCCAAGCTGCGCAATTCGGCCCGCGATGAGCTCAAGCAATTCCAGCGCGGTCTCGGCACCACGACGATCTACGTCACGCACGACCAGGCAGAGGCGATGGGATTGGGCGATCGGATCGCCGTGCTCAACCATGGCAAGGTCTGCCAGGTTGGCACGCCGCAGGACATCTACATCCATCCGACCGACACGTTCGTCGCCACCTTTATCGGCTCGCCGCCGATGAATTTGATCGAGGATGGGACAACCTATCTGGGCTTCCGGCCGGAAGCTTTCCTGCCGCGCGGAATCGAGGGCGGCGATGACAATGTCATCTTCCCGTTCCGTGTCACCAGGGTCGAATATCTCGGCGCCGACCGGCTGGTCTATGGCGTCCTGGAGGGGAGGGAGCCGGAAACCCACCTGATCTCCAAGATCCCGACCAACGTTCGGACCGAGATCGCCGCCGGTGAAAAACACGACTTCGTCGTACGCCGACGCGACATCGAGCGCTTCGACCGAGCGACTGGACACCGCAAGAATGGAGCGGCCGGGTGATGCGGGGCCCCGTCGTTGCAACCTCGATCGATCGCAACGGCCCTGGTTTTTTCTCGCGGATGGCCGATAGCGAACTCTGGCTGTCGCGGCTGATGCTCGCCCCGGCAATTCTCTACATCTTACTCCTGGTCGGCTTTCCTTTCTTCTTGTCGCTGTTCTACAGCGTTTCCAATGCGACCGTCGGCAGTACCAATATCAGTTTCACTGGTCTCGAAAATTTCCAACGCGTGATCGAAAGCGACACATTCTGGGTCGCGCTCAAGAATACTATCGTTTTCACGATCCTCTCCCAGCTTCTGGTCCTGGTGTTTGCCAATATGCTGGCGATGGCGCTCCTGGCCGACTTCCGAGGCAAATGGCTCGTACGTCTCCTGATCCTGCTGCCATGGGTGGCTCCCATCTCGCTCGGCAGCGTCGGCTGGCTGTGGATCTTCGATTCCATCTACAGCGTCATCAACTGGACTTTGAGGGAGGCTCACTTGCTTGGCCCTCAGCAATGGCCGATTTGGCTTGGGACGCCTGATCTCGCGATGGCCTCGATCATCACGGTTCAAGTCTGGCGAATGCTGCCGTTGGCGACCGTCATCATTCTGGCGGGGCTGTCCTCGATCCCGCAGGATATCCATGACGCAGCCGCAGTCGACGGCGCTGGCTTCTGGCGACATCTGTTCCAGGTGACCCTTCCATTGGTTCTGCCGGTCGCACTGGTGGCGCTTCTGTTCGGGATCGTTTTCACCTTCACCGATCTGATCGTGGTCTTCGTGCTGACGCGAGGTGGTCCCTACGACACGACACAAGTGCTTGCGAGCTGGGCCTACTTCACCGGCATCCAGGGCGGAGATCTCGCTGGAGGTGCTGCAATTTCCTTGTTCCTGCTACCGGTTCTGGTGGCGGTCGCAATCGTGTTCTTACGATCAGCGCGGCGTGCGGAGCTGACCTGATGACGCATTTCGGCTTACGCGCCAAACGGGCAGCTGCGGCCGGCGGGCACGCGGCAGTGCTGATCTTCTTCGTGACCTTTCTGGCATTTCCCTTCTATTGGATGCTGATAACCACGTTCAAAACCACTCGGGATCTCTACGACACGACACATAATCCTTATTTCTTCCATGATCCGCCCACGTTGCATCATCTTCAGGTGCTATTCGGCGATACCCAATATCTGCAATGGCTTGCGAACACGGCCTTTGTCGGCGTGATCGTGGTCGCGATCACGCTGGCGCTGGCCGTGCCGGCGGGCTATGCGCTCGCGCGCATGACCGGGACTTGGGCGCAAAATCTCGGTATTGCGATCTTCCTCACCTACCTCGTGCCGCCGACGATCCTGTTCATTCCATTTTCTCGCATCATTGCGACGCTTGGCTTGCAGGACTCGTTATGGTCCCTGGTGCTCGTCTACCCTAGCTTCACGGTGCCGTTCTGTACCTGGCTGCTCATGGGTTTCTTCAAGGCGATTCCGCGCGATCTCGAGGACGCGGCGATGATCGACGGCTTGAGTCGGCTTGGCGCATTCATCAAGGTCGTCGTCCCGATTTCTGCCGCCGGCTTGTTGACGACGATTATCTTCGCCTTCACTCTGGTCACCCAGGAATTCGTCTATGGCGTCACGTTCATCACGTCCTCGGCGAGCTACACGGTCAGCGTTGGGGTACCGACCTTTCTCGTGCGCGGGGATGTGTATTTCTGGGGCTCGATGATGGGAGCTTGCCTCATCGCCAGCGTGCCCATCGCGATTATCTACAACTTCTTCGTTGACCGGTTCGTGAGCGGATTCACGGTCGGAGCCATTAAGTAGCAGCCACGCCCGCGGCTCCTGCGCCGCCGGCCCCCGCGGCCGCCACGGTTGAGTTCGCGCCGCCAGGAGGATGATCAGAAGACGCTACTTACGCACATGATCGCCGCGGCCGCGGCCATCACTGCCGTCGTCATCCAGCCTACGACTCTCAAGCCATCGTGGATGCGAAAACTGCCCATGATCTTCGGGTCGCCGGTCATGTGCATCATTAATATCATGATGGGCACCGCCACCACGCCGTTGATCACGGCACTCCAATAAAGCGCCTCGATTGGATTGATCGGCGAGAAGTTGAGCGCAACCCCGAGAGCATCGTGGCTATTGCCAGTGTCGCATAGAAAGCCTTGGCCTTCGCCGGTTTGCGGCTGAGCCCGACCGGCCACCTCCAGGCTTCGCCGATGGCATAGGCGGCTGATCCCGCCAAGACTGGCACGGCGAGCAGGCCGGTTCCGACAATTCCGAGGGCGAAGAGCGCGAACGCAAACGGCCCGGCTACCGGCCGTAATGCCTCGGCGGCTTGGGTCGATGTCTGAACGTTAGTCACGCCCGCTGCATGCAGCGTTGCTGCCGTCGCGACGATAATCGCCAGTGCCACCAGATTGGAGAAGGCCATTCCGATGTACGTATCCAGCCTGATGCGCTGGATCGCGTCGGGGCCCTGGTGCGGCGCTCGGATGAGTGGCTTGCGTTCGGGCTCAACGCGAACCTCTTCGGCCTCTTGTGCCGCCTGCCAGAAGAAGAGATAGGGACTGATGGTGGTGCCCAGTACGGCAACGACCGTGGTCCAAAACGCGGCGTTCGGGAAGAATGTTGGAACGAAGAGACCGCGCGCTGCCTCCGCCCAAGGAATCTGCACGCTCATGACCGTGCCGAAATACGAGAACAGGGCGATGGTCAGCCATCTCAGCACCGAGACGTAGCGCCGATAAGTGAGCATGATTTGCAAGATCGCGCATAGCGAGCCGAACACAATGACGTATATCAATACGGGGCCACCAATCAGCATCCCCCAGAGCGTCGGCCATTGCACCGAGATCCGCGCCGATATTGATCGTATTTGCCATGAAGAGGAGCGCGACGATTACTTGCAGCAGCCATTTGGGATAGTGCCCGCGAAGGTTGCCGGCGATGCCTTTACCGGTGATGCGACCGATCCTGGCGCTGATCTGCTGTATCGCGACCATCAACGGGTAGCTGAACAGCATGGTCCACGAAATCGCAAAGCCGAACTGGGCGCCTGCTTGACTATAGGTACCGATACCGCTGGGGTCGTCGTCGGAGGCCCCGGTGATGAGCCCCGGTCCGAGCAGCCGTAGCATCCGGGGTTTTTTCGCATCCAACGCGCCGGGGCGAGGGCTACGTTGTCCCGTCACCGACATGAATGTTTTTCGCCCGCTGCAGCTAAAATGAAGCCGACGATGACCTTATCGATGAGCCTGGGCATAGGTTTAATGATCAGGCTCTCGATGTAACGGATATCTTCGAAACCGTGCAGCAGCAAGTCGGCAATCGTTTTGATGTCTTTCTTGAACAAGCCCATGCGAGCGCTCTGTCGTCGCGGCACCATGTTGCAGCGGATCTGCGCCATGCCGCGTGACAGTCAACGTAGATAACGGGACCGGGGTTCCCGGACCGAGAACAGCGACTGCTCAATGCCTGTGCTAATCGGCCGGCAAGCCATCGGAAGGTCGGTGAAGCTAGGAACTTTCGGGATGGAGTGGGCGTTTGCACGTCGGAATCATAGGTTTGCAAAGCCACGAGAATGTACCGAGGGGCAACAACCGCGCCCTCAATCCGAGCTGAGTCCAACTCCGCGAGCGCGGGAGCAAACGGAAGCTCGCACGCGAGCCGCGGTTGGACGCATTTCCTTCGCCGCATCTGGACGAATATCGGTACCCATCGGGTCATCGTCATCGCTGCGGGGGTGACCTTTACTCGATATTGGCCGTGTTTCCCGCAATCGCTGCCCTCGTCGCGCTGTACGGATTATTCGCCGACCCCGCCACCATTACGTCTCACCTCGGCAGCATTGCCGACTTGGTGCCGAGCGGAGCCATTGAGGTGATAAGAGACCAGATCACGCGCGTAGCCTCGCAAGGAAGAACGACTCTCAGCCTCACCTTTATCGTCAGTTTGCTGATCTCGTTGTGGAGCGCCAACGCCGGAATGAAGTCGCTCTTCGATGCCTTGAACTTGGTCTACAACGAGACGGAAAAGCGCGGCTTCTTTAAACTCAACCTGGTGTCGCTGACATTTACGCTTTTGGCCATCGTTTTCGTGCTGCTCGCAATCGGCGGGTTGGTCGTCATTCCCGTCGTGTTGAATTTCTTGGGGCTTGGCGGCGAAACCGAGATGTTGATCAAGATCGCACGCTGGCCCGCGCTGTTCGTCGTCGTGACTTTGGCGCTCGAATTCCTATACCGCTATGGACGGAGCCGCGAGCAGTCTCAGGCGGGATGGATTACGTGGGGCAGCGTTTTCGCTGCGCTGGCTTGGGTGGCAGTTTCGATTCTGTTTTCTTGGTACGCGGAGAATTTTGGCGGCTACAACAAAACTTACGGCTCCCTCGGCGCCATCATCGCATTCATGTTTTGGATTTGGTTATCGGTCATCGTTGTGTTGGTCGGCGGTGAGCTCAACGCGGAACGCGAGCATCAAACGAGGCGATAGACGAGCGGCCCCGCCAAAGCCCCGCAGGCGGCGCGGCCATGGTTGATAAAATCGGGCAAGGCAAGACTGACGGCCGCGACTGTTGGAGCAAAGGTCGCGGGAAATTTAACTGTGACCTGGGAAAGCAGCGAGCTTTGCTCTTGCCGGCCCAACTCGTGACGAGCTCAAACTGCCAGCTCCGTCTCCGCGGCACGGCGGGCGCTCAATTCTTGGGCCTCGGTTTCTTCGGCGTGTTTAAGGTAATTGTGGGCTTGCACGAGGAGAAGCCGGGCACGCTGCCGGTCGCTGATCGAATGGGCCTTCTCCAAGCAAGCTTCAGCCTTCCTCCGCAACAAATCGACGCTTCCCATTAGCTATCCCCCGTTACTCCCAAGCTCCGCCATTGCAGCGAGCAATCATGGCAAAATGTCGAAATCGGCCGCTCACTCTACGTAGAACGCCCGACTGTTTTCACAGCTGGTGACCGCCTGGGAATTTTCAGATTTCCGCCGAGAAGCCGACTTGCCGTTGGCAGTGGCTTGTATGAGATCGTCGACGACCCGGGAAGGATCATGTGAGGCCGTCGTTTCTCGGCTGATACCGGCGATTTTGTTCCACCACTCCGCTGAGTATTTGCCGCCCATGATTGCCTCCCGACAAACGCATCAACGGCAGCCCGTTATATGCACAACCGCGGCGACATTATGTACGCGGTCCATCGCCGACCGGCTAAATGCACAGAGCCGTCTCGGGAATGGCTGAGCTCGCTATCTAGACGGGCAAACCTCGACCCGCCGAGCGCATGATCTCGGCGGTCGACCTTAGCGCGGCCTGGTTTTTCAAGTCTCGCAAAGATACGGGCAAACGCCGGCGCCAATTCGGATGTTCGTTGGTGGTGCCAGGTAGATTGATCTGATCTCTTACTCCCAGCACGTCCTCCACGGAGATGACCAAAAGCCGCGATGGCGTGTCCGCGAGGTAACGTGCCACCGCCGCAAAATCGGCAGTTTCGAGGCCATGCCGCTGCAAGGCCTGACGCAGGGCATCAAGGGCACCATGCCGCTGCTCGCCCGTCTCGCCCGGGTCCATCCCGAGCGCCTGCTTGACCGCCAAATCATGGTGATCGCGCCACCCTGCGAAAGTTGCGATGTCATGCGTTCCGAAAGATACCAGCGCATTCTGGCGGTAGCTTTGCGGTGGGAGGAACACGCCGGCGCCCGAGCGCTCGAACAGCATGACCTGGTAGGTCCAGATGCCCCAGTCCGCCAGCGTCTCGCGGAAATTTTCGGGAATGGTGCCGAGATCTTCGCCGACTACGACGCATCTATATTTCTGGCTGGAGAGCGCAGCGACGGCCAACATCGCCTCGAAGGGGAAACGGACATAAGTACCCTGGCTCGCCCGCACCCCGTGCGGAACGAGATAGAGCCGTTTCAATCCCAACACGTGATCAAGCCGGATCGCGCCGGCGTAACGCATGGATGCCTTGAGCATTCGGCGAAACGGCTCGAAAAGCCGCTCTTCAAGCCCGGCCGGATTGAACCCCGCTAGGCCCCAGTTCTGTCCCGCAGTATTGAGCGCGTCCGGGGGCGCACCAACTGCCATTCCCGCCAAGATGGCATCCTGATCGCACCAGGCATCGAAGCCGTCGCTGCGAACTCCGACCGCGATGTCGAGATAGAGCCCAAGCGGGAGTCTGCGCTCGCTGGCTCTGGCGCGGCAGCGGTCGAGCTGCTCATGAGCGAGCCATTGGACGAATTCGAACAGCCCGATCGATATCGCTTCGCTCTGGCGGAGCGCAGCGAGCTTTTCGTCGTCTACCCTTCGCCATGCCTGCGGCCACTCCCACCACGGATGTCCGAACTTCCGGCGCAGCCACTCGAAACATCCAAACCGAACGAGCGTTGATCCGCTCGCGTGGCGAAAGCGATCGAAGGCCTGACGCCGTTCTATACTGCCTTGCCGCAGGAACGCTTCATAGGCGACATTGAGCGCGCGGGTTTTGGCCTTTGCCACCCCGTCATAGTCGACAATGTCCCGCCGGCGTAGGCGCTCGACCTCCTCTTCCAAGCCGGCGGCTTGCAGGCCGGGAAATTCGGGAACCGCATCTACATCGATGTAGAGCGGGTTGAGAAACAGTCGGCTGTTCGGTGCATAGGGGCTGGCATCCGCGGCCCGATCCTCGAATAGTGCGTGCAGCGGGTTGAGCCCGACGCCCGCAGCGCCCACATCGGCAGCGAGGTCAACCAGTGCGGCGAGATCGCTGAAATCGCCGCATCCCCAATTGCGCGGCGACCTCACGCCGTAAAGCTGCACAGCGAGCGCCCACATTCGCCGAGGGGCGGTTTCCCCGCCCTGATACGCCCGATCGCGGCAAACGACCAAGCAGGCGGTCTCGGTCCGCTCATCGCCTGGGCGTGCCAGTGTGACGCGCAGCTGAAAGATGCCGTTTGGCAGCGCCGGCAGTATCAAAAGGTCCGATGAGCCCTCGCCCTCAGCAATTTTTTGCGCCGAGCGGATTTCCCACCGCAGCGGCTGCCCCGCGGCAGCGGACAAGCGAAGAGGTTGCGCGGTATTGTCACGGACCAGGATGGTCCGCGGCAGCATGCGCTCCGCTCCATCGCCGCCGGCGGCGAGCGCGTCGAGGATGCGAGCAAGAACCTCCGGCTCGACGATGCGCAGATTTCCGAAACCGTCCCGATACTCGGTATCGACGCCCAAACCCTTTGCACGTTCGAAAATGTCCATGGTAGCTACACTCGCAGAGCCCCGCCTGGCTCCGAGGCGAAGCGTATACCGCTCCTCGGCAAGCCAGCGAGAACCGAGACGATCCGGGTTTGTTCCGTTGACACTCGCGCCTTTGCGTCACACGATTCCTGTTCTTTGCGCAATCCGAACCTCAAGGCACCCCGGAACCAAAGCGGGCGGCTGTCGGTTCCATCAATGCGGCTTCTGCCGTCCGAGCGGGCAGCAAACCACGATCGAGCCGTGACAGCGAATGCCAGCATCCGGTCCGTCGGCGACCTTTCTAGACATCGCATCTATATCGAGGACGTCTACCCCCTCGTCGATGGCGGCCGTTTTCCGGTCAAGCAAACTGTCGGCGAGGAGGTGGCCGTCTGGGCGGATATTTTCCGCGATGGACACGCCGTACTCGCGGCCGACCTAGTGTGGCGTCGCGAAGAAGCCGAAAAATGGTTCCGAGTCCCGATGGTCTTGCAGGACAACGACCGGTGGAGGGCAAGCTTCACGCCGCAGAAGACCGGGCACTATGTTTACGCGATCGAGGCTTGGACGGACGTATTTGCCACTTGGCGGCGCAACTTCCTGACCAAACGCGACGCAGGACTCGATGTCAGCCTCGAAGTCGAGGAAGGCCGCAACCTGCTGACGGATCTGAGACTCAAAAGCGCCGAAGGCGGACGCCTGATCCGGGAAGCATCTGCAGCGGGTCTCGCCGAAAATCCAGCGTCGCTTTTGTCCGAAGAGCTCGCGGCGGCAGCCAGAAGTGGGCAGCGATCCGACCTTACCCGCAGCGCGAACTTTCCGTTGCTCGCGGACCGGCCAATCGCGCGCGCAGGGGCTTGGTACGAGATGATGCCCCGGAGCCAATCCTCCGTTCCCGGCAGGCACGGCACGTTTGACGATTGTATCAATCGATTGCCGGATATTGCCGCGCTAGGCTTCGATGTACTTTACCTCACTCCCATCCATCCCATCGGCCGCACGAACCGCAAGGGCCGCAACAATTCGCTGGGTTGTGAACCCGGTGACCCGGGCAGTCCGTATGCCATCGGCTCTGTCGAGGGCGGTCATGACGCCGTGCATCCCGAGCTTGGGACGCTCGAAGATTTCCGACGCTTGGTGCAAGCCTGCGTGCATCTCGGAATGGAGGTCGCTCTCGACTTTGCCGTCCAGTGCTCACCCGATCACCCCTGGCTTGCGCAGCATCCGGAATGGTTCAGACGTCGGCCGGACGGTTCGATTCAATACGCAGAGAACCCGCCAAAGAAGTACGAGGACATCGTAAATCCGGACCTCCACGGGCCCGACAATGAGCGGCTCTGGAAAGCATTACGCGATGTGGTGTTGTTCTGGGTCGCACAAGGGGTGCGTATCTTCCGCGTCGACAATCCCCATACCAAGCCGTTTCCGTTTTGGGAGTGGCTCATTCGCGAAGTCCAGTCCGTGGACCCCGACGTCATCTTTTTGTCGGAAGCCTTCACCCGACCCAAAGTCATGAAGGCGCTCGCCAAGCTCGGCTTCAACCAGTCCTATACCTATTTCACGTGGCGCACCGGCAAGGATGAGTTGCAGGCCTACGCGAGTGAGATCACCGGCTATCCCGAACGCGAATATTTTCGTCCTAATTTCTTCATCAACACGCCGGATATTCTGCCATTCCATCTGCAGTCCGGCGAGCGCTGGATTTTCAAGGCGCGGGTGACGCTCGCCGCCACGCTCTCCGGCAATTACGGTATCTACAACGGTTTCGAGCTGTTGGAGCACCAGCCGATACCTGGACGGGAGGAATACCTCAATTCCGAGAAATACGAGTTGAAGGTGCGGGACTGGAACCAGCCGGGCAACATCAAGGCCTATATTAGCCGCGTCAATCAAATACGCAGGACCAATGCCGCCCTGCTACAGACCAGTAATTTGCGCTTTGCTCAGATCGACGACAACGAGATGATCGGCTTCGTCAAAGAATCAGTGACGCGCGACAATGCGGTAGCGGTCGCCGTGGCGCTGTCGGCGGCCGGACCGCGGGAGTTCTGGTTCCATTTCGGCGATATCGAGGTTGGTCCGTCGGTTTCTCGCCGCCGCGTCAAGGCAATCGAAAATCTTGTTACCGGCGAGCGGCACGTCCTCGAATGGGGAGGTGTGCGTTTGCGCATCGATCCGCAGCAGGATCCCGCTCTCCTATTCCGCTGCTTCACGTGAGAGGACGCTCGTGGACGTAATCGCTGACATCAGGGCGGAGCCGAAGCTCGAAACGGACGAGCTTTGGTTCAAGGATGCGATCATTTATCAACTTCATGTCAAGGCATTTGCCGACAGCAGCAACGACGGCATTGGCGATTTCGCAGGACTGACGGAAAAGCTCGACTACCTCGAGGATCTCGGCATCACGACGCTCTGGCTGCTGCCGTTCTATCCCTCGCCCGGCCGTGACGATGGCTACGATATTTCCGACTACCGCACCATCAATCCCGATTTCGGCACGATGGCGGATTTCCGCCGCTTCATGCAGGAGGCCAAGCGGCGCAAGCTACGCGTCATTACCGAGTTGGTCATCAACCACACTTCTGATCAGCATCCCTGGTTTTTGCGCGCGCGCCGCAGCAAACCGGGGTCCGATGCGCGCAATTGGTATGTGTGGAGCGATACCGATCAAGCCTACGCGGGAACGCGCCTCATCTTCAACGATACCGAGAAATCGAATTGGGCGTGGGATCCGGTTGCAGGCGCCTATTACTGGCACCGGTTCTTCTCGCACCAGCCCGATCTCAACTACGACAATCCGCGCGTGCTTGCCGCCATGATTCAGATCATGCGGCGCTGGGTCGATATCGGCGTCGACGGCTTCCGCCTGGACGCTATCCCGTACCTGTGCGAACGCGAGGGAACGAATAACGAGAATCTCCCCGAGACCCACGCGATCATCAAGAAAATCAGGGCCGAGCTCGACTCATACATGCCGGGTAAAGTCCTGCTGGCCGAAGCCAATCAATGGCCGGAAGACGTCAGCGCTTATTTCGGCGACGGCGACGAGTGCCACATGGCGTATCACTTTCCGCTGATGCCGCGCATTTACATGGCAATCGCCCAGGAAGATCGTTTCCCCGTCACCGACATTCTGCGGCAGACGCCGGACATTCCCGCCAACTGCCAGTGGGCGCTATTCCTGCGCAATCACGACGAGCTCACGCTCGAGATGGTGACCGACGTCGAGCGCGATTACCTGTGGTCGACCTATGCGACGGACCCCCGCGCCCGCATCAATCTCGGCATCAGGCGGCGTTTGGCCTCCTTGATGGACAATGATCGGCGCAAGATCGAGCTCATGAACTCGCTCCTGATGTCGTTTCCAGGGACGCCGATCATCTATTACGGCGACGAGATTGGTATGGGCGACAACATCTATCTCGGCGACCGCAACGGCGTACGCACGCCGATGCAATGGACGCCGGATCGCAATGGCGGGTTCTCCCGCTGCGACCCGGCGCGGCTCTATCTGCCGATGATCATGGACCCGGTCTACGGTTACGAGGCGGTCAACGTCGAGGCGCAATCGCGTAGCCTCGCCTCGCTCTTGAGCTGGACCAAGCGACTGATCTCGGTGCGCAAGTCCAGCAAGGTGTTTGGCCGCGGCTCATTGAGCTTCATCCGGCCGGCAAACCGCTCCGTGCTGGTCTACATACGGCAATACGAGAGTGAAGTCGTACTGTGCGTCGCCAATCTGTCGCGCTCGGCGCAAGCCGCCGAGATCGACCTCGGCCCCTGGCGCGGCCGCGTGCCTTTCGAATTGCTCGGTCGAACGAACTTTCCCCCCATCGGCGATAATCCCTATCTTGTGACGCTCGGACCATATGGATTCTTCTGGTTCCTGCTCCGCGAGCCTGACGCGTCGACGATAGAGATGCCGCGGAGGACTTGGGCGGAATTCGAGACGCTCGTCGTCACTGACGGCTGGAAGTCGCTGCTGCACGGCCGGTCGAAATCGATACTCGAGCGCGATGTTCTTCCAGCTTTTCTTGCGAGCCGGCGCTGGTACGCCGAACGAGGCGCTCTGCCGACGACGCATATCGTCGGTGCCGTGCCCCTCGGTGCCGCCGATCCTGACCTGGGAATTGCGCTGCTCGAAGCCGAAGGTAGGCGCGAAACCGCCAATTACCTGCTGCCTATGACGATCAAATGGACCCGCTTCGATCCTGAGCGACAAAATCCTAGCGCATTGGCCGCCGTGCGTCGCGGACCACGCGAGGGCAGTCTGTTCGATGCCACGGCGGACGCAGGGTTCGTTGCTCTTCTTCTGGAAAATCTGCGTGCCGCGCAAGTCATCGAGGACGATCGACACCGCATCGAGTTTGTGCCGACGGCAAAATTTCGGGACGGCGGGCCGCTCGCCGTCCAAGAGGTTCACACCGTGGACACGGAACAATCGAATACGACCGTGCTGATTGGGACCGAATACGTGATCAAGCTGTTTCGTCGCCTGGAGCGGGGTCTCAACCCGGAAATCGAGGTCGGCCGCTTTCTGACGGAAACGGTGCCCTTCTCACACACGCCGCCTCTCCTCGGAAGCGTCGAGCTCAAGAAGGATGGAGGCCGCGCTGCGGTCGCGGTCGTGCACGGCTTCGTGCAAAATCAGGGCGACGCCTGGACGGTAACAAGCGCCTATCTCGATCGCTTCGTCGAGGAGCAGCGTCTGCTTACGGCGGAAGCCGCCGGACACAGCGATGAGCAAGCCGCTTATGTGCGGCGGATGGATCAAGTCGGGCGGCGCGTCGCCGAGTTGCAGCTGGCGCTTGCCAGCCGCGACGACATTGTCGACTTCGCCCCGGAGCCGATCTCGGCCACTGATGTGCGGTCATGGACGCAAGCATTGCTGCAGCGCGCCGGTCGCGCATTCGATGATTTGGCGCGCCGTCGAACGGAATTATCGGAGGACGATCGGCAGTTGATCGATGCGCTTCTAGCTTATCGGGAGTCGCTTCCCGCGCGACTGCGAGAATTACTGCCAGAAACCGTGGACGCGATGAAGATCCGTCACCACGGCGACTTTCATCTCGGGCAGATGCTGATCGTGAAGGACGACGTCTTCATCATCGATTTTGAAGGCGAACCGCGCCGCAGCATCGAGGATCGCCGACGCAAGGCCCCGGCCGCCCGCGACGTGGCGGGCCTCATCCGCTCGATTGACTATTCCGCTACGGCAGCGCTCGAGCGCGCGCTCAAATCGGCACCCGACGAATACGGTAAGCTCGCGCGCGCCCTCGAAAGCTGGCGCGAACACTCCGCCGCCGCCTTCATGGCGGCCTACCGCTCAGTGCTGACCGATGCGAGGCTTTGGCCGCAGTCGCTCGAGGCCGCCGATCGTCTTCTCGATTTCTTCCTGCTGGAGAAGGCGTTTTACGAAATCGAATACGAGCTCGCGCATCGGCCGGATTGGCTGCGGGTGCCGCTGGCCGGCACCTGGCGCATTCTCTCCCGTTCGGAAGAGGTTGCGCAATGATGTCGCTCACGCCGGAAGCCTACGCGGTCATTGAGGGTCGCCATTCCGATCCGTTCCACTACCTCGGCCCGCACGTCGAAAACGGCTCATCTGTGGTCCGTGTTTTTCTTCCCGATGCCGAGGGGGTGTCTGTCATCGACGAGCAGGGTCGCGAAAGCGACCTTCAGCGCATCCACGACGCAGGCCTGTTCGAGGGCCGGCTGCGCAACGGTTCGCGACACTACCGCCTGCGCGCGCGTTACGGAGAGCGCCAAGTTGAAATCGAGGATCCCTACCGCTTCCCGCCGATCCTGTCCGATTTTGATCTCTACCTGCTCGGCGAAGGGACGCATATGCAGCTCCACGAGAAGCTCGGCGCCCATCTCATGGTGCTCGATGGTGTGGAAGGCGTGGCCTTTACCGTCTTCGCACCTTCGGCCAAGCGAGTGAGCGTTGTCGGCGACTTCAATTTCTGGGATGGACGGCGACATGCCATGCGCGTCCGCGGCAACGGCTTTTGGGAGATCTTCGTGCCCGAGGCCAAACCTGGCGCGAAATACAAATATGAGATCATTGGGTCGGACGGCCACTTGTTGCCGCTCAAGTCGGACCCGCTCGCATTTGCCGCCGAGCTACGTCCGCAGACGGCTTCGATCGTGGTCGATCTGAATGCAACCCAACGCCCGCAAGCATCTCCTCCCGGCGCAAATGCGTTGAGCGCGCCAATATCGATCTACGAAGTTCATCTCGGATCCTGGCGGCGGCATCCACAACATGGCGGCCGCTGGCTCAGCTACCGCGAATTGGCGGAAGAGTTGCCGGATTACGCGCATGATATGGGATTCACGCATATCGAATTCCTACCGGTCGCCGAACATCCCTTCGATGGATCTTGGGGCTATCAGCCGACCGGCCTTTTTGCGCCGACGAGCCGCTTCGGCAGCCCCGCCGATTTCGCGGCGTTGATCGATGCATGCCATCGAAAAGGCCTCGCCGTCATTCTGGATTGGGTGCCGGGGCATTTCCCCGATGATCCGCACGGCCTAGCCCACTTCGACGGCACGGCGCTCTACGAGCATGAAAATCCCAAGCAAGGCCGCCACCTCGATTGGAACACGCTCATCTACAATTACGGGCGTACCGAGGTCGGGAACTTCCTGCTGGGTAGCGGACTGTTCTGGCTGGACCGCTACGGCATCGACGGCTTGCGCGTCGATGCCGTGGCTTCGATGCTGTACCTGGATTACAGCCGCCCGGAAGGAGGCTGGATCCCGAATAGATATGGGGGCCGGGAAAACATCGACGCGATCAACCTTCTGCGTCGCTTCAACACCGAGCTTTTCGCACGATTTCCCAACGCCACTACGGCGGCGGAGGAATCGACCGCGTGGCCCATGGTCTCGAGGCCGGTCGAGTGGGGCGGCCTTGGTTTCGGCTACAAGTGGAACATGGGGTGGATGCACGACACGCTCGAATACATCAGCAAGGACCCGATCTACCGCAAACATCATCACGGCCAGATCCTTTTCGGCTTGCATTACGCGTTCTTCGAGAACTTCATCCTGCCGCTGTCCCATGACGAGGTCGTGCACGGCAAGCGTTCGATTCTCGGCCGCATGCCGGGCGATGAGTGGCAGCGCTTCGCCAGTCTGCGCGCCTATTACGGCTTCATGTTCGGCCATCCCGGCAAGAAGCTCTTGTTCATGGGCAGCGAGTTCGGCCAGGAAAATGAATGGCGCCATGACCATTCGCTCGACTGGCATCTGCTCGGGAAGCCGTCGCATGCCGGCATTCAAGCCTTAGTCCGCGATCTCAATCGACTTTATCGGCGGATACCCGCTCTGCACGAGCTCGATTGCGAGGACGCCGGGTTCGAATGGCTGGTTATGCACGATGCCGACCGCAGCGTATTCGCCTGGCTACGAAAGGGACGCCACACGCAGGACCGCTGCCTGGTAGTGGTGAATTTCACCCCCGAGGTGTACCGCGACTACCGCATCAAGGTCCCGTTTTCAGGCACCTGGCGTGAGGTCCTCAATACCGATTCCGTGCTCTACGGCGGCACCAATGTCGGGAACGCGGGCGCCGTCAGGACGTTGGACGAAGGCACGATCTCCGAGGTCAGCCTTGTTGTTCCGCCCCTCGCTGCAATTTTTCTCGTTCCGGAGCGGTAGCGTGCGGATTTCGGCCGGGGCGCCGCATCCGTTGGGAGCGACCTGGGACGGACGCGGAACGAATTTCGCCCTGTTTTCTGCTCACGCGCAGAAAGTTGAACTATGCCTCTTCGATAGTCATGGTCGGCGCGAGATCGAGCGTATCGCGTTGCCGGAGCGTACCGAGGATGTCTGGCACGGCTACCTCAACGACGTCGCCCCGGGACAGCTCTACGGATACCGGGTGCATGGGCCGTACCAACCCGAACGTGGGCTGCGCTTCAATCCGCACAAGCTCCTCATCGACCCCTATGCGAAAGAACTTGTCGGGCGGCTCGTCTGGAGCGACGCGCATTTTGGCTATCGGCCTGGCAGCCCGCGTGCCGACCTATCGTTCGACCGCCGCGATAACGCGCGCGGCATGCCCAAGAGCATGGTGGTCGACGAAGCGTTCACCTGGGGCGAAGAGCGCCGGCCCGCGATTCCGTGGCAAGACACGATCATCTATGAAGCTCACGTCAAGGGCCTGACGCAGCTTCGCGAGGACGTCCCGCCGGCCTGGCGCGGTACCTACCGCGGGCTTACCGCGCCGGCGGTCATCGATCATTTGAGGCGTCTGGGCGTGACGGCGATCGAACTGCTGCCGATCCACGCCTTTATCGATGATCGGCATCTGATCGAACGGGGCCTCAGCAACTACTGGGGATACAACACGATCGGTTTCTTCGCGCCTGAGGCGCGTTACGCCGTGGACGGGGCGCTAAATTCATTTCGATCCACCGTGTCGCGATTGCACGATGCGGGCATCGAGGTCATCCTCGACGTCGTCTACAACCATACCGCCGAAGGCAATCATCTTGGCCCTACGCTGAGCTTCCGCGGGATCGACAACCCTTCGTACTATTGGCTTCTTCCGGACCAGCCCCGTTATTACGCCGACTTCACGGGTTGCGGAAACGCACTCAACCTCACGCATCCGCGCGTGCTGCAAATGGTCATGGATTCGCTACGGTACTGGGTGCAGGTCTGTCACATCGACGGCTTCCGGTTCGATCTCGCAACAACGCTTGCCCGCGGGGTCAACGGCGGCTTTGACCGCGGCGTGGCTTTCTTCGCCGCTGTGCGACAGGATCCGGTTTTGGCCGGAGTCAAGCTGATTGCCGAACCGTGGGATCTTGGTCCCGAGGGCTATCGGGTCGGCGGCTTTCCCTCGGGGTGGTCGGAGTGGAACGATCGCTTCCGTCGCATGCTGCGTCGGTACTGGTCCGGCGAAGGCAATCTTATCGGCGAGCTCGGCGGGCGCATGACCGGTTCGGCCGATCTATTCGATCACGACAGTCGTACACCTCGCTCGAGCGTCAACTACGTTAGCGTGCATGACGGCTTCACGCTGGCGGATCTCGTCAGTTACGAGCGCAAACACAACGAAGCAAATGGCGAGCACAATCGCGACGGCTCCGACGAAAATGACAGTACGAATTTCGGCGTCGAAGGCCCCACCGATGATCCGGAGATCCTGCAGCTGAGGCGGCAAACGCGGCGCAATCTGCTTGCGAGCCTGATGTTGGCGCAGGGCGTGCCGTTGCTGCTCGCAGGAGACGAATTCGGGAACAGTCAGGGCGGCAACAACAACGCCTATTGCCAGGACAATCCGATAGGGTGGGTGGATTGGTCCGCGCTCTCCGGCAGTGAGGAGGATATGACCTCCTTCGTAAGCAAGCTCACCGAACTGCGCCGACGATTTCCGCAAATACGCGCCCGGCGTTGGGTTCAAGGGCGCCGGCCGGACGGCTCCTTCGGCGTGTTATGGCTCACCCCGCACGCGACCGAGATGACGGAGCAGGACTGGAACTTTCCGGAAGGACGTTTCCTATCCTATGTGCTGGGCCCGGTGGAGAAAGCAGACGCGCCGCTCTACGTGGTTCTCAACGCGGCGCCGCAAACAATCGAGTTCACGCTTCCGACCCTTGCGCCATACAGCCGCTGGACCCCTTGCTTAGAAACGTCGTCGCAGCTCGGCGGGGAGCTGACATCCGGCGCGAAGGCGCACGCGCCTCCCCGGTCGATTCTGGTATTTTCAGGCTCTCCATGACGGCCAGCGCGTGCTTTGGTGCTGAGCTGCACCGAAGCGGGGTCACATTCCGCCTCTGGGCGCCGGCGGCCAAGCGCGTGGAGGCGGTGCTGGATCGTTCCTATCCCATGCAAGCAAGGGCAGAGGGCTGGCACGAACTCACCGTACCGGCTGCGCGCGCGGGCACACTTTATAAGTATCGTATCGACGGCGAACTGGAGGTTCCGGATCCGGCCTCACACTTCCAACCCCAGGATGTGTTCGGGCCGAGCGAGGTCATCGATCACGCCGGATTCAAATGGCGGACAAAGGATTGGCGCGGGCGGCGCTGGCACGAGGCGACCATCTTGGAACTGCACGTCGGCACGTTCACGCCAGCGGGCACGTTCCGCGCGGCAATCGACAAGCTCGATCATGTCGTCGAGACCGGCGTGACTGCAATCGAGCTGATGCCGATTGCCGATTTCGCAGGCCGCCGAAACTGGGGATACGACGGCGTCCTGCTCTATGCGCCAGACAGCGCCTATGGTCGGCCCGACGATCTGCGAATGCTGATCGACGAAGCGCATGCGCGGGGGCTCATGGTGTTTCTCGACGTCGTCTACAACCATTTCGGCCCGGAAGGTAACTACCTTCACCGCTACGCGCCGGCATTCTTCGCCCCCGCTCATACGCCGTGGGGACACGCCATCGACTATCGCGTTCCACAGGTCCGCGCCTTCGCCATCGGCAATGCACTGCATTGGCTTGAACATTATCGCTTCGACGGTCTTCGCCTCGACGCGGTGCATGCCTTGCTCGAAACGGAGCAGCTCTCGCTCCTTCATGAGCTCAGCCACGCGGTCGGACAATTCGCGGCGGCAACGGGACGATTGATCCATCTGGTCCTGGAGAACGACGACAACTGCGCAAGTTTGCTCGATCCGCTGACCGATATTCCGCACGGAAAATACCGTGCCCAATGGAACGACGACTATCACCATGCTTGGCATCGCCTGCTGACGGGCGAGGAGCGGGGCTATTATCAGGATTACGCCCCAGATCCGCGCCGGCACATCGCGCGTGCGCTCGGCTCGGGCTTCGCCTATCAGGGCGAGCCCTCGGCTCATCGACACGGTCGAATTCGTGGTGAGCCATCGGGCACTTTGTCGCCGCTCGCCTTCGTCAACTTTCTCCAGAACCACGATCAGATCGGCAACCGGCCCTTGGGTGATCGTCTTGCAACGCGCGTCGGGGAAACTCCTCTCACGGCGGCGCTCGCCGTCACGCTGCTTGCTCCGATGCCGCCGCTCCTGTTCATGGGAGAAGAATGGGGATCGACCGAGCCGTTTCCTTTCTTTTGTGATTTCCAAGGGGCACTCGCGGACGCGGTGCGCAAAGGCCGACGCGAGGAATTCAAGGGTGCGTATGCCGAGCTTGGCAACGATGTTCCGGACCCGCTCGACGAAAAAACCTTTCGCATGGGCGTGCTCGATTGGGACGCGCGCGCGATGCCCAGCAGCCGTAAGCGGCTCGCGCTCGTGCGCGAGCTGCTGGGTCTTCGGCGGCGGGAGATCGTGCCGCGGCTTCCCGCCGCAAAATTCGCCGCCGCCCGATGCGACGGCACTGTCCTAAGTGCCGATTGGTCGCTCGCCGACCGTCAAACGCTGCGATTGTTGGCGAACCTATCCGATCGGACCGACAGGCCGCCCCGCAACTTTCGATCACTGCGACCGATCTGGGGCGGAGCGCCGCCGACAACACTGCCGGCATGGTCGGTGTTTTGGAGCATCGGAGCGGAATAGATGCCGCCCTCCATCCCGCTCGCAACCTATCGTGTCCAGCTCACTCCCGAGTTCGGCTTCGACCACGCCGCCGCGCTCGGGCCTTACCTTAAGGCACTCGGCATCAGCCACCTTTATGCTTCGCCCTTCCTGAAGGCACGATCGGGCAGCCCGCACGGCTACGACGTCGTCGACCATAATTCGCTCAATCCCGAACTCGGCGGCGAGGAGGCATTTCGACGCCTTGCCGCTGCTCTCGCCCGTGCGGATATGGGGCTCATTCTCGATTTCGTGCCGAACCACATGGGCGTCCATTACGCCGACAATCCCTGGTGGCTCGACGTCCTGGAATGGGGACAGAAATCCCCGAGCGCTGCTTCATTCGATATCGATTGGCAGACGCTCCCGGCACATCCCCGCGGCGGCGTGCTCATACCTATTCTCGGCAGCTCGTATGGCGAGGCGCTTGAACGCGGTGAAATCGAGCTTCGGTACGACGCTGGGGAGGCAAGGTTCGCCGTGTGGTATTTCGAGCACCGGCTGCCGATTGCCCCCGACCGCTACGGCGAGATCGTGCAGAAAGCCGTTGCAGAGGCCGGAGCAGGCGCGGAGCCTGCCGGCCGCGAATTGTTGGCATGGGCGGAGCGTTATCGCGGCCCGCATAATCCACCGCGCTCGATGGCGGCCGCCTTCAAGACTGAGTTGGCGGCAATTGCCGGGGTCCGGGAGGTGATCGAACGCGGGCTCAAGGCCTATGGGCCCGCACCCGATCGACCGGACGCCGTTCTGGCCTTGCATCACTTGCTCGAGCGTCAGCACTATCGGCTCGCGCATTGGCGGCTTGCCGGGAGCGAGATCAACTACCGGCGCTTTTTCGACATCAATACCTTGGCCGGGCTGTGCGTCGAAGACCGGCCCACGTTCGACGCGATCCATGGTCTCGTACGCCGTCTCATCGGCGAAGGTTCTCTGCATGGCCTGCGCCTTGACCACATCGACGGGCTGCGTGATCCGCATCAGTATTTCCGGCGGCTGCAGCGGCTGATCGAAGTCGCACGGCGTTCGAAGAACAGCCCCTTCTATGTCGTGGCCGAAAAAATCCTGAGCGATGGAGAGCGCCTGCCGCGCTTCGCAGGCGTTGCCGGCACTACCGGTTATGAATGGCTCAATCTCATCTCGCGCCTCCTGCTCGACCATCGCGGCCTGTCCGTGCTCGACCGCACTTGGCGCGACGTCAGCGGTGAGGAACGCGACTTCCACGGCATTCTCATCGCGGCTAAGCGCCGCGTCATCGAAAATATTCTAGCGAGCGAGTTCACCGTGCTGAGCCGGTTGCTCGTGCGCATTGCCGCCGGCCACTACAGCACGCGCGACTATGGTGCCGAGCGTCTGCGGGCTGCGTTAGAGTTGTTCATCCTGCATTTCCCGATCTACCGCACATACGTCACGGCGTCAGGGCCGAGCCGCGAGGATCGCGCGATCATCGAGGGCGCACTCGCCAAGGGGCGCGCCGAATGGTTTGGCTCGGACGTCGACATCTTCGATTTCCTGCGCGATGCGCTTACGCTCGATCTCATCGCCCCGGGCCGCGTCGGCCATAGCATCGCACGCGACCGCCGCTTTGCATTCAAGGTTCAGCAGTTCACCGGCCCGATGATGGCAAAGTCTTTGGAGGACACGGCGCTCTATCGTTTTCACCGCCTCTTGGCTCTCAATGAGGTCGGCGGCAATCCGGCTGCCGGCGCGCTGTCGATTGCGAATTTCCACGGGCGGATGCAGGAGCGCGCCGCCCAATGGCCGCACGGCCTGACCGCAACCGCAACTCACGACAGCAAACGTGGCGAGGACGCGCGTGCGCGGCTGCTCGCGCTCTCCGAGCTTGCGGACGAATGGGCGCGAAACGTGCACCAATGGCGGCAGCTCAACGCCGAGCTCATCGTCTCTTCGGGAGGATCGCGGATACCTTCGCCGGCGCACGAATACATGCTCTACCAGGCGCTGCTCGGTGCATGGCCGTTGCACGGCGTCGACGCGGCTTTCATCGAGCGGATGCAGGCCTATGCGCTCAAAGCCGCCCGGGAAGGTAAGCAACAGACGAGCTGGCTGGCGCCGAACGAACGCTACGAAAGTGGTCTCACGGACTTTGTGCATCGTCTGCTGGATCGTGAGCGGTCTGCATGCTTCATCGATGGCTTCGATGCGTTCGCGCATCGCGCCGCCTTAATGGGGGCGCTCAACAGCCTGACACAACTGGCGCTCAAGGTGACCCTGCCGGGCGTTCCCGATTTCTACCAGGGCACTGAGTTCTGGGACCTGTCGCTGGTCGATCCCGATAACAGGCGCGCCGTCGACTTCGCGGCACGAGCATCCACGCTGGCGTCGATCGGCGAGGCGCCGGATTGGCGCGAGCTAACGGGCACGTGGCCCGATGGCCGCATCAAGCTCGCGCTCATGCGCGAGCTTCTGGCGCTGCGGCGCGAGCTTCCAGCCGTCTTTACCAATGGCGCCTATCGTCCGCTCGAAGTCGTCGGTCCAAATCGCCGTGAGATCGTCGCGTTCGCTCGCCTCAGCGGGCGCGACGCAGTGATCGTCGTGAGCGGCCGGCTCTTTGGCCGTGTGACTCAGGACGGCCGGCGATGGCCGTCCGGCCAAGCCTGGAATGCATCGGTTCTGACGGAAGGGTTTTCTGGAATGCGTAACGTCCTGGCGGCAGGCAAAGCGGTGACAGGACCAAGGTCGGCTGCTGCTGACTTGTTCGAGGTCCTGCCGATCGCGGTCCTGCAAGCGACGTACACGCCGGTCAGGCACGAGCGATCCAAAGCAATGGTCAGTGCCGCCGCAAAATGATTCCTGCGTCGCCTTGCTGCAAAGCAAGAGGCCGTCCGGGATCTGGTGTGGCCGGACGGCCTCGCGGACGTCGTGCCGACCGACCAAGGGTCGGTTCCCTCCTTCCGCCGAATCGCTATTTACGCAAGAGCGCTGATTCGGGCAACCGCAAGCTCGCATCGTTTCGAGCCGTCAGAGTTCCATCGCAAGCGTTGCGACCATCTTTTGCAGATGGCGGTGGCCCGACGACCTGATCGAACGCAGTGATCGACCGACGTTTTGTGCCGATTGGGCCCTCTTATCTCGCACTGTGGCCCTAGACGCGTCGATGCAGCCGATGCTCGATCCACAGTAGCAGCGCATTGGCGAGCGCCGCAAAGGCGAACAGCACCACCGCAACCGTGATCATCTCCTCAGCCTGCAGCAGCTGCATGGCGTTGATGATCAGAGAGCCCAATCCCTGCTTGGCCGCGAACATCTCAGCCAGAAGCACCCCGAGCAGCGTCAGCGTGAAACCGATGCGCAGTCCCGCCACGACCTCCGGAAGCGTCGCCGGGAAAAGAACCGTGAGGATCGTCTGCCAGCGCGAGAGGTGAAGCGTTCGCGCCGATTTCAAATAGACCGGAGGAATATTTCGGATCGCGCTCATGGTCAAAAGCGCGACCGGCAGCACGCCGTGCATGGCCCCAAACGTCACCCGCCCTGACAGGCTGAGCCCGAAGATCAGCAACACAACCGGATAAAGCGTGACCTTCGGCAAAGTGTAGAGTGAGATAATGATGGGCTCGCCGACGGCCGCCGAGAGACGATGAATTCCCATCCACACGCCGATCGCGAGGCCAATTCCATAGGACAAGACGAGCGCGTAGAAAAAACACACGAGCGTCGCCCAGGCATTTTCTGCGAAACGCTGGCTCGGCACGAACTTGGCAAGGTAAGCCAACGTCGGCACCGGACCCGGCAGCGCGGTCGCACCGACGATCTGGTGCAGCGCCTGCCATGCCAGCAGCATGACGACCAGGATCATCATAGTGTCGGTCGCGCGTTTGATGGCGATCATGGCTTGCCGATTCCGCGCCGCTCCGCCCAGCGCTGATCGATCACGTGCAGAAACATGTTCACGATGGTCGCTACGATGACCAACAGCAGCATCAGCGCGTACATCTGCCGATTGTCGAAATCCGTGTAGGCGTCGGAAATGACGCGGCCCAGCCCGGCGGGTGCAAGAATGAATTCGCTGGCGATGACGCCGATGAAAGCGTAACTGACCGCGAGCTTGACGCCGGTGAAGAGATGCGGGGCCGCCGCAGGTAGTTTAAGCAGCAGTGCCGTGGGGATCGAGCGCATGCGATGAACGCGCGCCACTTTGGTGAGCACTTGCGGCACGCGGTCGAGACCATTCAACGTTGCGATGATCATCGCCACAATCGCAGTCGCCACCCCCATCAGCACGATGGGTATCACGGACAGCCCGAAGATCACGATCAGGACCGGATAGAAGATGAAGATGGGTACCGCATAATAGGTGGCGAAGAACGGATCGAGCGCCTGCCGCACCCGCGGCAGCGCGTGGATCACCAGGCCGAGCGCAAATCCCGCCACCACTGAAATCAAAGCCGCTACAACGACGATGCCGAATGTACGCACGATCTGCTCATTGGCCTGTCCGGAGATCAGGAGGCGGACCAGCGCGTCGGCCATCTCCGATGGCGGGATGACCACGCGATGATCGATCAGGCCAATCCGGCAGCAGAGTTCGAGTAGCCCGATCGCGATCACGAGCACCGCAATTCTGATCCAGCCGACCCGGCTCATCCGGCCGCCATCCCGGGATGACCGAGCGATTTCAACGACTCGCCGCGGAGATTGTCCCACAACCGGCCGGTGATCTCGCCGAAACCCGCTTCGCTGACAATCTTGCTGTCACGCTCGCGCGGCCAGCCGGTTAGCACGATGTCAAGAAACCGTCCGGGACGCGCGGACATTGCGCCGATTCTGTCGGATAACATCGCCGCTTCGTCGAGCGCGTGCGTAATCAGCAGAACGGTCGCCCCCGTGCGCCGCCACAGGCGTAACACCTCATCGCCCATCAGCAGTCTTGTCTGCGCATCGAGCGCGCCGAATGGCTCGTCGAGTAGAATAAGGCGTGGCTGAAGAACGAGCGTACGCGAGATGCAGACACGCTGGCGCATGCCGCCGGAAAGTTGGGCGGGATAGGCGCGGGCGAAGTCCGTCAATCCCATGAACGCCAGCGCATCGTCGACGCGACGGCGGATCTCCGCGGCGGCCACGCCATTGCGGCGCAGGCCGAACGCAGCATTGTCCCACACCGTCATCCACGGAAAGCTGGCATCCTCCTGAAAGACCACGCCGATCCCATCCGGCACCCTGCCCGTGACCGGACGACCCTCGAACGTCACGTTACCGGCCGTGGGTTGCTGCAGGCCAGCGAGCACCTCGAGCAGCGTGGACTTGCCGCAACCGGACGGGCCGACGACGGCAAAAAACTCGCCGCGTTTGAGGTCGAGATCGATCGGCCCGAGCGCATGCACGGGCGACGTGACGGCCATCCCCGGGTAGATCCGGGTCACACCCGAGAGGGAGGCGTGGATTTCCCCCTCGGGGACCGTGGTCTTCATTTCTGCAAATCAGGCGGAAGAAACGAGTTGTCGACGACTTTGCTCAGATCCACGTCCTTCTGCAGCATTCCGACGCCTTTCATCGCATGCACGGTCTGTTCGAGCAGCGGCATCTCGATGCGGCCCTCGCTCCAGAACTTCACCTCCACGAGTTCCTTCACCATGATGCCAACGTCCTTGGCCGGCAACGGCGCGTAGATCTTGCTCAGGATCTCGATGGCCTCATCGGGGTGCTGGTAGATGAAATTGGTGCCCTCGCGACGCGCTGCCTGAATCGCCCGCAGCTTGTCCGGCCACTCTTTCATGGCCTTGCCGGTCGCCATGCCAAGCTGCGAGGGAATGAGCGGCAAATCCTTTGGACTGACGAGCACGCGGTACTTGCTCTCGCCGCCCCGTGTCCGGAACAGGATGAGGGGGATGGACGTCGCATCCACCACGCCGTTCTCCAGTGCAGTCAGCGCGCCGCTCAGGCTTCCCAGCGCCGTCATCTGCACATCGCCCTGTTTGAGTCCTGCCTTCTCCATCACCAGCACTCCCATCATCTCGCCAAGCGATTTGGGATTGCTGATGCCGAACTTCTTACCCTTGAGATCGGCGGGAGTTTTGAGCGGCGAATCGGGCATGACGATCAGCACCAGGTCGGCGAGCGATCGCGAGGTGATGCCGACGATCTTCACGTCCTGGCCCTGTTCGGCGGCAGCGATCACCGGGGCAGCGGTGACGTCGCCGTAGCCGAGATCGCTTGCCATCGCGTTGCGCACCGAACTGCCGCCGCCCGCCCCGGAGACGATACCGGTGATGTCGAGTCCATGGTTCTTGAAAAAACCCTTCTCGAGCGCGATGCCGTACGGCGCCCCGGAGGGATCGTTCTTGTATTGGGTCACGAGGAGATCCTCCGCGTCGGCCGGCCAAGCCGAAACAAGACCAAGCGCCGCGATGATCATGATGCTTCTGAGATTCATGCTTTCCTCCGTCAGCTGACCCTCCACGCCGCCCCCTGTCCGCTCCAGCGTAGCCCGCGCGACGGGGGCAGTATAATAGAAGATTGACGCAGGAGCGCATGGAAAGCCGCGGGGATGGGCGGACCTGCCCTTCACTCAGGCGCCGCGTGGCGAACTACCAGGAGCGGTGACCTCCCGAAACGACGATGGTCGTGTCGCCCATGCCCCTCTGCTTCACCAATGCGAACAACGTTGCGGCATTCGCAGGATGGAGCCTGATACAGCCATGCGAGGCCGGACCACCGAGGCGGTGGATCTCGTAGCTGCCGTGGATCGCATAGCCGCCGTGGAAAAAGATCGAGTGTGGCATGGGCGAGTTGTAGTACTCCTTCGAGAACCACGTCCTTTCCATTCGCTGCGGCCGATAGGTGCCACTCGGCGTGCCATAGCCGGCGCGGCCGGTCGAAACTACCCATCGGTAACGCGGCATGCCGTCCACCGACACCGACATCTGCTGCATCGACTTGTCGACCGAGATGAGGACACTTGCACGGGCGGCGACCGCGGTCAGGCTTAGTAGCGCCGCCGCGGCGAGGGATATGCGCAGCAGCGAACGGGTCCGCATCCGCGACAGCAGACATCCGCGAAACCGCCGCAAGCTTTTCGAAGCAGCTTCGATATGGGAAATCGGGTCCATATCCCCGTTCTTTCGCCTCGCCATCCTAGCACTAACCCGAATGTCCTCAATCGGCGTGGACCAGGGCATTCTGATGCAGTAGGTGGAAGCGAAACCGCGCTTTGCGCGTGTTTTTTATGAGGAGGTCAGAAACCGATGAGGGCTGCTTTTATTGAACGATATGGCGGACCAGACCTGCTGAAGTACGGCGATTTGCCGGATCCGGAGGCCGAGTCCGGCGAGGTGGTCATCGATGTCCATGCCGCTAGCGTCAACGCGGCAGATTGGAAGGTGCGCGCCGGCCAATATGCACAAGCGACGTTTCCATTAATCCTTGGACGGGATTTTTCCGGCGTCATCTCCACCGTAGGCGCAGGCGTCGCCGATCTCAAGCGGGGCGATGCGGTGTTCGGTGTTTGCGAGTCGGGCCAAGAGGGGGCCTATGCCGAAAAGATCGCGGTCAAGGCGCCTATCGTCGCAAAGAAGCCTGACAGCCTCTCACACGTCAATGCCGCTGCTTTGGCACTTACCGGTCTCACGGCGCTGAGTGCCATCGAAGACACATTGAGACTCAAGCCCGGCGAGACGATTCTCATCCAGGGCGGAGCAGGCGGAGTGGCCGGCTTTGCCATTCAGCTCGCCAAGCATATCGGCGCCCGTGTAATCGCGACCGCGAGCGCTGCCAATCACGACTATGTTCGCGGCCTTGGAGCCGACGAAATCATCGACTACAAGGCGACGGATTTCACTCGGGTTGTCACCGATTGCGACGCCGTCTTCGATACCGTCGGCGGCGACGTGGCGCAGCGCTCGTTCGCGGCGCTCAAGCCGGGCGGTCGGGCGGCCTTTATCGCTTCCGGGGCGCAGGCGCCCAAGCCTCCACGCGATGACGTAACTTCGCTACGGCCGCCCGTCGGACGCGCCCGTCGGCATCTCGAGCGCATCGTCGAACTCCTGCAAGCGGGCGCCGTAAAGCCCCCCGAAATCAAGCTCTATCGCCTGTCGCAGGCCGCCGATGCTCATCGCCTGAGCGAGTCTCGGCATTTCAGAGGCAAGCTCGTCTTCCAAGTGCGTTGAGATGCCGGCGGCACATGCTCGCCAGTCTTACTGCGGGATTTGCAGGGTAAGGAGGCGCCCTCAGTTTTGAATGAGCGCTCCGGCAAAGATACGCCATTGATCGAGCGTCGGATCGCTGCTGTTCAGTCGGCTTCCCTCCACGAACGCATAACTGTTGGGCATGAGCTGCGTCCAGCGCGAGGACAAGAAACGCAGCCCTATGCCAACGTTCGTAACGTGTATGCTTCCCAACTCGAGCACCGTAGGCTGATAAAAGATACGCTCGCCCATCGCGCCGAATACGTATTGCGTGACGCTGAGTCCGCCCGATTCGATCGGGAACAGATTCACATGGCCGAGTTCGGTCCGGACGACCCACGATGAGTCGCCGGGTAACAGACCCACAGGGAGGCCGGATATCATTTTCGGACCGATGATGTCGAACTGCTCCGACGTGAGCAGCGGCCGACGGAAGGAGCTTTGTGCATAGCTGGTCGTAGCGACGAAAAAATCCGATGGGAGGTTCTTCGTGATCGCTAATCCCAGGTTGAGCTTCGTGAAAACGGCATCTGCTCCTTGCCGCGACAGCGGGAGCTCCGGAGTAGCATCTGCCAACGTGCGCGCCCCGAGCGCATTTGGCTGGTTTATTCAAACGCGCCCGATGCACCCGGTGAAAATTTCGGGAATCTCAACAGCAATAATACGGCGATCTGGAACAATACCTACGCGACGCTTCCGCCGTCATCCGTGACCGTGCCGGGCAATCGCTACATTTTCGCCTTCGCCCCTGGGAGCACGCCGGCGACGCTTACCGTCACATCTTTGGATGACAGTAAGACGTATGGTGATACGAAAAATCTGTCGCTCTTTACGGTCTCAGGGTTCCAAGCCGGCGTTGCCAACGCCTACCTACCCGACCCCAACGTCTATAGCGGTACTCCGGCCTTTTTCTCGGCAGGCGCGGGGGCAACCGCCGACGCTGGATCCTATCCAATCATCCTTTCCCAAGGCACACTGGGGGCGAGCGGCAGCTATAGCTTCGCCTTCAATAGCGCTGGTTTGCTGACGGTGAATCCGAAGGCGCTTACGATTACCGCCAATAACGTGACGCAGGCCTTTAGCAACGTGCCGTTTAGCGGTGGCAATGGCGTCATCTATAATGGGCTTGTAAACGGCCAGAATCCGTCCGCCCTGAGCGGAACGATAACGTATGGCGGGAGTTCGCAAGGCGCCGTGACGGCCGGGATATACTCGATCATCCCGTCGGGCCAGTCGTCTTCGAATTACTCGATCACTTATGTCGATGGGACGCTGACGATCACGCCGCTGCCCATGTCGGTCGTGCTTGACGCGCTCGGAACGGCCGCGAGCGTCGCCGGGACGACTGCACCGAGCTTAACGATGAACGCCACGATTCTTCCCACGTCTCCCTTTTCTCTCCCCGGCAACGTTGCGCCCTTTGGCGGCAACTCGGTTCTCCCTTATGGTAATGATACCGGGGCGGTCGATAGCAGCACGAATCAGCAGACGTCGAACACGAGCGATGGAAGCACGAGTCAGCAGACCTCGAATACGAGCGATTCTCGACGCCGGCGACGCTAGGCAAGACGCAAGATGAAGGACTTCCCGGCGCTCGAAGGCGCGATCTCATTCGGATCGAACGGCGACGCGCTAAAGCCGGTCTATGTGATCCAGTTGCGGGACGGCAAATCGACCTTGATCGGTCAATTCGCGCCAGGGACGTAAAGTGTGACAAGGGCGACATGCGCGACGTGCCGCCCTCCGTTTGATCGGAGCATCAATGCTCCAGCAGCAGCGAGCCGAAGCCCTCGATCTTGTCGTCGATGCCGTTCTGGCGCAGCGACCACCAGTAAATACAGGTGTTGATGGCGAGCACCGGCTTGTCGAGCCAGAACTCGGCGACGCCTGCAAGCCGCGCCATGGCCAGATTGGTGCCGACCTGGATAACGGCATCGACATCCGGACCATTCACTTCGAGAATGGCGTCGCGCAGCTCCCGCTCGCCCACATGCGCGATCAGGACGGGGCTCGCGCATTTGAGGCCCTTGAGGTGCGCGACCTCGAACCCGCAGTCGGCGAAAAAGCGGCGCACCTGCGCGTCGCCGACCGGCATATAGGGCGTGATGACGCCGATGCGCTTGGCTCCGTAGCGCTGCAATGCCGCCCGCGCCGCATCCGAGCCCATCGAGACTTTGACGCCGGCGCGGGCCTCGACCCGCTGGTGCAGCTTCTTGCTGCCTTCGAGCCCGTCCCAGAACGTCTCCGACGACATGCCCATGATCAGGTAATCGGGCTCGCAGGTCATGACGTCGTCGACCGCGCGAAACATCTCCTTGCGGATGTTGTCCATGAGTTGATTGAAGTCGGCGTCGTTGCGGATCGGATCGTTGGGAATATGGATGCGACCGAAGTGATTGGTGACGCCGCGAGGCCGCATCGCTTCGAACTCCGGCTGCACGGAGGTATTGGTCGAAGGCGCAATTACGCCGAATTTCTTGCGGAAGCCGAGCGCGTCGGTCATGGGGCGAAACTTTGCCGCAGATCGCAGGCGAAAGACAATGGCCGAGCGCGCGATCGGGTGGCGAATTGTCGAGGAGCGCGTCGCCGCGTGGACCGCTCCCGACCGGCCCGCGACATGCTAGAGTTATGAGACGATAGAAGGAGCGGGCGATGCTGCGCACCGGCAAGGAGCATCTGGAATCGCTGCGCGACGGCCGCACCGTCTATATCGGCGGCGAGCGGGTCGATGACGTCACCCGCCATCCCGCCTTTTGCAACGCAGCCGCCACCGTCGCCGCCCTCTACGACATGAAGGCGGATGCGGGAAACCGCGAGACCCTCAGCTACGAGGAGGACGGTGCTCGTCACTCGATCTATTTCCTGCGCCCGCGCACGCGCGAAGACTTGCAGCGGCGCATGGTCGGGCATCGCCGCATCGCCGACATGACCTTCGGCATGTTCGGCCGCTCGCCCGATCACGTCGCCTCCTTCGTCACCGGAATGGCGCTCAAGCCCGATGCGCTGCCGGCGCCTTACGCCCATGCCGACAATCTCCTCCGCTACTATCGCCATCTCCGCGACAACGACGTTTACGTCGTCTACGCGGTGGTGCCGCCGCAGGCGGCGCGCAATCCGGAATTTTACCAGCGGCAGAACATTCCCGTGCCGACGTTGCGGGTGGTGCAGGAAACCGACGACGGCGTCGTGGTGTCGGGCATGAAGATGCTGGCGACCGGCGCGGTCTATGCCAACGAGATCTGGATCGGCAACGTACTTCCGCTCGCGCCGGATCAGAAGAAGGAGGCGATCACCTGCGCGGTCCCGTGCAACGCGCCGGGTCTCACGCTCTGGTCGCGCAAGCCGGCGGCGCTCGGCGCTACTTCAGAATTCGATTCCCCGCTCGCGTGGCGCTACGACGAGAGCGACAGCATGGTGCTGTGCGATAACGTCAAGGTGCCATGGGAGAAGGTGTTCGTGCACGACGACGCCTTGCTCTCGCGCGACATTTACATCAAGACGCCGAGCCATTGCTTCGGAAATCATCAGTCGAACGTGCGCTACTGGTCGAAGATGCGACTGCTGCTCGGGCTGTGCAGTAAAGTTGCCCAGGCGACCGGCGCGGATCAGGTTCCCGCGGTGCGGGAAACGCTCGGCAAGATGGCGGCGGTCGAGAGCACGATCGGCGGGCTCGTGCACGGCCAGATCAACGCCTGCGAACATTGGCCAGACGGATACGTGTGCTTCAATCGCCGTTTCATGTATGCCGGGCTCGACTGGTGCACCCAGAACTACAGTAAGTTCGTCGACGAGCTGCGCGAGCTTTGCGGCGGCGGCGTATTCCAGATGCCGGCCGACATCTCGGTGATGGATGACCCGGAACTTGCCAAGCAGTTCTCGACCTATTGGCAGACGCCGCAGGCCGACGCCATCACCCGCATGAAGCTGTTCAAGCTCGCCTGGGACATGGTCGGCTCCGAGTTCGCCGGCCGCCACCTGCAATACGAGAAGTTCTACGCCGGCGCGTCTTTCATCATCCGCAATCATTCCTATCGCGAGACCGATTGGGCCGAGTTCAACAAGCTGGTCGATGATTTGATGGCGACCTACGACCATCGGCCTGCGGAGGCGACGCCGCGGATGGCTGATGCCGGTTTGACCCTCGTCCGGCGCCAGTCGTCCGCGCTCTGATATGCAACCGGCAGCAGCCGTCAGAGTGCCCTCATCATGAAACTTTTCGAGTGCCAGAATTGTGGCCAGCCGCTCTACTTCGAGAATACGAAGTGCGAGAGCTGCGGGCTGCGGTTGGGCTATCTACCCCACCAGGAGATTGTCACCGCGCTGGAAGAGGTGGACGGTCTGTGGCGCGCCCTCGCGGGGCAGGACGAGTGCTACAGGTTCTGCGCAAACGCGGAGCACGACGTCTGCAACTGGCTCGTGGCGGCCGAGGAGCCTGAGACTTATTGCATCGCCTGCCGCCATAACCGCACCATCCCCGATCTCTCAAATCCCGAGAATCTCGTACACTGGCGCAAGATCGAGTACGCCAAGCATCGACTTTTTTACACGCTGCTGCGGCTGCGGCTGCCGCTGACACGCAGACCGGAGGATCCCAACGGACTGGCGTTTGATTTCCTCTCGAGCCCTGCGAACGGAGGGGAGGGGCAGGCGCCGATCATGACCGGGCATGCCGGCGGCCTCATCACGCTGAACGCGGCGGAGGCCGACGCGCCTGAGCGCGAACGTCAGCGCAAGTCGATGGGTGAGCCTTACCGCGCGCTGATGGGCCATTTCCGGCACGAGATCGCGCATTACTACTGGGACCATTTGGTCAAGGATTCGCCGGCGATCGAGGAATTCCGGCAGCTGTTTGGAGATGAGCGCGAGGACTATGGAACGGCACTCAAGCGGCACTATGCCGAGGGTCCGCCAGCGGACTGGACGGAACGTTTCGTCACTGCCTATGCCAGCGCGCATCCGTGGGAGGACTTCGCCGAAACCTGGGCGCACTATTTTCATCTGGTCGATACGCTCGAGACCGCGTTCGCCTTCGGGCTGCGGCTGCGCCCCAAGGTGGCCAAAGGCGCCGGGCTTGCCGCGGCGATCGACTTTGATCCCTATGCCGCCGAGATGGATCGGATCATCGACGCCTGGCTGCCGCTGACTTTTGCGGTCAATTCCATTAACCGCAGCATGGGACAGCCGGATCTTTACCCGTTCGTCCTGCCTCCGGCTGTGATCTGGAAACTGACCTTCATTCACGATGAAATCCGCGCGGTGAACGCCGATCAGCCGCGCGATTCCGAGCACAATGCGATCCGTGCCATTATTGCGGGCCTCAAACGCGCGGTTGGCTCCCCGCAGTCCACCATCTGATTGAAAAGGCAGTTCGGTGCCACCTCCTTGTAAGAGCCCGGCGGACCGAAAATTGCATCGAAAATTGCGTAATATCGAAGCCGTCTTGCGGTAGCAGAGCAGCGTATGTCGATCCTCGCCAGCCTCCACCATATTACGCGCTACCGCTACGACCGGCCGGTTGCTCTCGCGCCGCAGATCATTCGCCTGCGTCCCGCCCCGCATTGTCGCACGCGCATCGAAAGCTATTCGCTCAAGGTGACGCCGGCGCAGCACTTCGCGAATTGGCAGCAGGATCCGAACGGAAACTGGCTTGCACGCTTCGTTTTTCCGGAAAAGACGCTAGAATTCACCATCGCCGTTGACCTCATCGCCAACGTCGCGGTGATCAATCCGTTCGATTTTTTCGTCGAGCCGTTCGCCGAGGTTTTTCCGTTCGCCTATCCGCCCGAGTTTGCAGAGGAGCTTGCGCCTTATCTCGAGGTCGAGTCGGCCGGTCCGCGGCTCTCGGCGTTTCTCGCCTCCATTCCGCGCGCTCAAAAGAATACCGTCGAATTCCTCGTCGACCTCAATCAACGCCTGCAGCGCGAAATCCGTTATCTCGTGCGCATGGAGACGGGCGTGCAGACGACGGAGCAAACGCTGGCGCAGAATGCGGGCTCGTGTCGCGACAGCGCATGGTTGCAGGTGCAGATTCTACGGCATTTGGGGTTCGCCGCGCGCTTCGTCTCCGGTTATCTCATCCAGTTGCGACCAGATATTTCCCCCCTCGACGGGCCGCCGGGTGCGACGCAGGACGTCGCCGATCTGCACGCGTGGGCCGAAGTCTACGTGCCGGGCGCCGGCTGGATCGGACTCGATGCCACCTCCGGTCTTCTCTGCGCCGAAGGTCATCTGCCGCTCGCAGCCACGCCCCATTTTCGCGCCGCGGCTCCCATCACCGGCTCGGTCGAGCCCTCGCAAGTGACCTTCTCGTTCGAGATGCGGGTCGCGCGCATCGCGGAAAAGCCGCGCGTGAGCTATCCGTTCTCCGAGGCGGCATGGGGCGCGCTCGACGCGCTGGGTGAAAGGGTCGATCGCGATCTCGCGCGCGACGATGTGCGCCTGACCATGGGAGGCGAGCCGACCTTTGTCGCGATCGATGACCGCCAGTCGGCGGAATGGAACACCGCCGCCCTCGGTCCGAGCAAGCGCGCGCGTGCCGACGAGCTCATTCGCCGCTTGCGGCAGCGCCTTGCGCCGGGAGGGCTCCTGCATGACGGCCAGGGCAAATGGTATCCCGGCGAGTCGGTGCCGCGCTGGGCCTTCGGGCTTTATTGGCGGCGCGACGGCAAGCCGCTGTGGCACAACGCTGCGCTCATTGCGTCCGAAACCGCGGCCCATCGTCCGCTCGCCGAGCATGCGCAGCGGTTCACGCACGCGCTCGCGAGGCGCCTTGGGCTAGACGCTAGCTACGTGCAGCCCGCCTTCGAGGACCCGCTTGAGCGCATGCGCAAGGAGGGCGCGCTGCCGGAGAATATCGATACGAGCGATCCCAAGATCGACGACCCGATTGAGCGCGACCGCATCAAACGCGCTTTCGAACAGCCGCTTGGCGCGCCGGCGGGCTACGTGCTCCCGGTGCAGCCTTGGAAGGGACATGCGAGGTCGGACTGGCTCAGCGAGCTGTGGCAGACGCGGCGCGGACGGCTGTTTCTCCTGCCGGGGGAGGCGCCGATCGGCTCGCGCCTGCCGCTCAAGGCGTTGTCCTATTTGCGCCCCGCTGATTATCCGCAGGCCATGCCGTCCGATCCGATGGCCGAGCGTGAAGCACTGCCCGATCCGCAGGTGTTGGCGCAAGCGATGACCGCTCGGAGCGAACACGCGATCGGGGAGAACATACCTCAATCCCGCTGCCAAAGCGCATCCGCGTTCGCGACATCGCCTGGGTCGGGCGCGTCCGTGCGCACCGCAGTGACGGTCGAATCCCGCGATGGGCGCCTTTGCGTCTTCATGCCGCCGCTCGAGCGGCTGGAAGACTATCTCGAGCTCCTCGCGGCGGTTGAAGCGGCCGCCGTGGAGCTCGATACGGCGATTCACGTGGAAGGTTACGAGCCGCCGGCCGACCCGCGACTGAACGTCATCAAGGTCACGCCTGATCCCGGCGTCATCGAGGTCAATGTCCATCCCGCCGCGACTTGGCGCGAAACCGTCGACATCACGCAGACACTTTATGAGGAGGCGCGTCTCTGTCGGCTGGGCAACGACAAATTTATGATCGATGGTCGCCACATCGGAACCGGCGGCGGCAATCACGTCGTATTGGGAGGACCGACCGCTGCCGACAGCCCGTTCCTGCGCCGGCCCGACCTGCTCAAAAGCCTGATCCTGTATTGGCAGCGCCATCCATCCTTGTCGTACCTGTTCTCCGGGCTGTTTATCGGTCCAACGAGCCAGGCTCCGCGCGTCGACGAGGCACGCGACGACCAGCTCTACGAGCTCGAGATCGCGCTCGCCATGGTGCCAGCGCCGGGCGAGGGCGAGCCGCCGCGCCCATGGCTGGTGGACCGGCTGTTTCGTAATCTCCTCGTGGACGTCACCGGCAACACCCATCGTGCCGAGCTGTGCATCGACAAACTGTTCTCGCCCGATGGTCCGACCGGACGGCTGGGCCTGGTCGAGTTCCGCTCGTTCGAAATGCCGCCACACCCGCGCATGAGCCTGGCGCAACAATTGCTCCTGCGCGCGCTGGTCGCGTGGCTCTGGCGCGAGCCGCAGCGCGGCGCACCGGTTCGTTGGGGCACTGCCTTGCACGACCGATTCATGCTCGAGCATTTCGTTTGGCAGGACTTTCTCGGCGTGTTGGATGACCTGCGCGGCGCCGGCTATCATTTTGATTCGCAGTGGTTCCTGGCGCAGCGCGAACTTCGTTTTCCCTGCTATGGCGCCGTCACCCATGGCGGGGCCACGCTTGAATTGCGACACGCGCTCGAGCCTTGGCACGTGCTGGGCGAGGACGCCAGCGCGGGCGCCACCGCGCGCTTCGTCGATTCCTCGGTCGAACGGCTGCAGGTGAGGGTCGAAGGTTTCACTCCCGGCCGCCACGCCGTGGCCTGCAACGGACGGCGCGTTCCATTGGCCGCAACCGGCCGCTCCGGCGAATACGTCGCCGGCGTGCGCTTCAAGGCGTGGAACCTATCCGCGGCGCTGCACCCGACGATCGATGTGGATGCCCCGCTCACCTTCGATATTTTTGATGGCTGGAGCGGTCGCTCACTCGGCGGCTGTATTTACCACGTCGTCCACCCCGGCGGACGCAACTACGAGGCTTTACCGATCAACGCGTATGAAGCGGAGGCGCGGCGCTTGGCGCGGTTCCAAACTCTCGGCCATACACCAGGAACGCTCGACTTGCCGGAAGAAGAACGTTCGCTCGAATATCCGATGACGCTCGACCTGAGGCGGCCGCCTCGTGTCTGATTTCAGCATGATTGGCATGATCGGCGGTCGCGACAGCGTTTCCGAGACGGACCTCGCGCCGCTGCTAGCGGGTTATCGTCCGCTGCCGGGCATTTTCGACGAGATGATGGATGCGCAGGGCCGCGTGCGGGCCCATTGGCAGCCGCTCTTAGCCATGCTCGCGCGACTAGCTCCGCAAGAGCTCACGCGGCGTTTCGCCGCCGCCGATCGGCACTTGCACGATTCCGGCGCGTTCTATCGCGTGTACGAAGATGCCTCCGGGGCTGAGCGGCCGTGGCCGCTGAGCCACGTGCCGCTCCTGATCGATGGATCGGAATGGCAGACACTCAAGGCCGGGTTAATCCAGCGCGCCGAACTGCTCGAGGCAGTGCTCGCCGACGCCTATGGCCCGGCAAATCTGGTGCGCGAGGGCAGGCTGCCGGCCGCGATTATCGCGGGCAATCCGGAATTCCTGCGGCCCCTGGTCGGTGTCGTCCCGGCTGGAGGCGCGCATCTGCACTTTTATGCAGTCGACATCGGGCGCTCGCCCGATGGCCGTTGGTGGGTGCTCCGCGACCGCACCCAAGCGCCGTCGGGGTCCGGCTACGCACTCGAGAACCGCCTGGCGCTGTCGCGGGCCATGCCCGACATTTATCGCGCACTCCGGGTCGAGCGCCTGGCGCCGTTCTTCCAGGGGTTTCAGCGCGCGCTCTCCGCGCTCAACCGCCAAGACGACTCGCGCGTTTGCGTGCTCACGCCGGGCCCTATGAACGAGACCTATTTCGAGCACGCTTATCTCGCGCGCTATCTTGGATTCCTGCTGGTCGAAGGCGAGGATCTGACGGTGCGTGACGACGGCGTGTTCATCCGCACGGTGTCGGGGCTGCGGCGCGCCGAGGTGTTGCTGCGCCGGCTCGATGCCGATTTCGCCGATCCGCTCGAGCTCAACGCGCGCTCACGCCTCGGCGTGCCGGGCCTCGTGCAGGCGGTGCGCGACGGCACGGTCGTCATCGCCAATGCGCTTGGCTCGGGTGTGGTCGAGGCACGTGCCCTGTTGAGCTTTCTGCCGGCGCTGGCGCCTGCCGTGCTTGGCGGCGAGCTCGCGCTGCCAAACGTCGCCACCTGGTGGCTCGGCCAGGCGCGCGCGCGCAAGGAGGTCATCGATCGGCTCGACGAGATGGTGATCGCATCGGCGTTCGTCGGCGAGCTGCCGGGTCACGGCGAGCGGCGGGAGGTTCTCGGTGCGACGCTTGAGCCCGATGAACGAGCGCGCATCGTGGAGCAGATCGCCCATCGCGGCATCGACTTCGTGGCCAAGGAAGCGGTCGCGCTCTCCACGACGCCCGTGTGGCGCAACGGTCGGCTTGAGTCGCGTCCGTTCACGCTGCGGCTGTTCCTGGCGCGGACCCCGGACGGGTGGCGCGTGATGCCCGGCGGGTTCGTGCGGGTTGCAAACGATGTCGACGCGCGCGCGGTAAGCCTGCAGCGGGGCGGGAGCACGGGCGACGCGTGGGTGCTATCCGACGCGCCGGTCGCGGAGACCACGTTGTTGCCGACGCCCGATCGCATCAACATCACGCGCGTCACCGGGCCGTTGCCGAGCCGCGCCGCCGCCAACCTGTTTTGGGTCGCGCGCTATGTCGAGCGCGCCGAGGCGACGCTGCGGCTCGTTCGTGCGCTCGTCAACCGCGTCAGCGACAGCGATGAGGCCGCCACGCGGGTGGTCGGACAACTCTGCTCGTTGCTGGGGGCGTGGGACGCCGTACCGACCGAGCCGCCCTACGTCCGGCCCGTACTCGTCGCCTTTGCCGCGCTGCAAGGCCGCGACCTCGAGGGCGCGCTTCCCTATATCGTGGGCGCGGCGCAGTCGGCGGCGTCGGTGATCCGTGACCGCTTTTCTCCGGATGCCTGGCGGGCGCTCACCGATCTTTCCGAGCTGATCGATGCGCCGATCGATCAACCGCCCAGTGAGAGCGCGATCTTCGAGCGCGCCAACGGCGCCTTGCGCATCGTCGCCTCGTTTTCCGGACTGGCGCAGGAAAACATGAGCCAGCTCGCCGGCTGGCGCTTCCTCGAACTGGGGCGGCGCATTGAACGCGCGATCGCAACGTGCCGCTTCGTGCGCCAATTCGCCTTCGGCAAGCTCGACGACGGACTCGACGTCCTCTTGGAGCTCGCCGATAGCCAGATCACCTACCGGCTGCGCTATGTGATGGTCGCGGCCGCGGCCCCCGTCATTGATCTCGTGGTGCTCGACCCCAACAATCCGCGATCCCTCGCCTATCAGATCGCCCGCATCGAGAGTCATCTTGCCGCCCTGCCGCGGCGACGCGATGACGGCCGCCTGTCGCCGCCCGAGCAAATTGCCACCGCGCTCGCGGCACAAATCCGGACCGCCGACGCCGCGGCGCTGGACGGTACGACATTGTTCGCCATGGAAGAGACGCTGATGAAGCTCGCTGACGTGGTCGCGTCGACCTATTTCACCGTGCAGGAGCGGGCCGAGGTTCGCTGGGAAGCGCTCGGATGATCTACGATATTCGGCAGGTTACGACTTACGACTATGCTTCCTCGGTCGCCTATGCGCGTCACGTGTTACGGCTCACGCCGATCGACCGCATGGGCCAACGCGTTCACGCCGCGGCGGTGGATATCGAGCCTGAGCCCATCGCGCGGCGCGAGGGTCATGATTTCTTCGGCAATCGGATGACGTGGATCGAGCTCGATCAGCCGCACGATACGCTGAGCGTGCGGGTTGCGGCACGCGTCGCGGTCAAGCGCGACATCGTCCCGGAAGCCACCCCGCCTTGGGAGGAGGTTCGCGACGCGGCCTTCGCCACCGTCGATCTCTCGCCCAACTCCCCCGCGCATTACATCTTCCCGAGCCGGCAAGTCTCGCTCGATCCGGAAATCCGTGCCTATGCGGCGCAGAGCTTTTCGCCGGGACGGCCGGTGCTCGAGGCCGCCGTCGACCTGACGCGACGGATCAAGGCGGATTTCGTTTACGAGATCGGCGCGACGACCGCCTCGACGACGCCGCCCATGTCGTTCGCGCTGCGCCGCGGCGTCTGCCAGGACTTTGCCCATATTATGATTTCCGGCATGCGTGGCCTCGGTCTTCCCGCCGCCTATGTCAGCGGCTATTTGCGAACCGCGCAGTTTCCCAATGAAACGAGGCTCGAGGGCGCGGGCGCCATGCATGCCTGGGTGTTGGTGGGATGCGGCGACGATGTCGGCTGGCGCGGGCTTGATCCGACCAACGGCATCTTCGCCGGCGACGATCACGTGGTGCTCGCCATCGGCCGCGACTATGCCGATGTCGCGCCCATCGACGGCGTCATCTTCGCATCGGGCGGCCAGCGCCTTGAAGTGTCGGTGAGCGTGACCCCGATGGCGGAGGCTACTCCGCCGCTTGCTGGAACGTGAGCGTCTCGTCCGGTCGGTCGAGGTCGACGATCTTGCCGTCTTTGATCACCCACGAGAGGTGCTTGCCACCCTGCAGAACCGTGATATCGGCGAGCGGGTCTTTGTTGAGCACGATGAGGTCGGCGAGCTTGCCAGATGCGATTTCGCCGACTTGCCCTTCGAGACCGACCGCATAGGCGTTGTCGCGCGTCGCCGCGACGATCGCCTCCATCGGCGTGTAGCCGCCGTGCTTGACGAAGATCTCGAGCTCCTTGGCGTGCAGCTCACCATGCGGCGTGAACGAATTGTTGCCGGTATCGGTACCGACCAGAAGCTTGATGCCGAGCTTGCGCGCCTTGTGCATCAGCTCGCAGAGCAGGTCGAAGTGCCGCTTCATACGATTGATGTCGATCTGCACCTGCTCGGCGCTGACCTTCTGCCCGAGCTCGGTCACAATGGCGAGGAAGGTGGCGGTGGGAATGATTGGCATGCCGGCCTTGGCCACGGCTTCGAGGTCGCGGTCGGTGGCGAGATCGGCGTGAATGATCCAATCGACGCCGGCCTCGGCAGCGGCGCGGGTGGACCCCGCGCCGCGCGAGTGAATGCCGACGCGCAAGTTGCGTCGATGCGCCTCCGCAACAACGGCTGCGATCTCCTCTTTCGCCAGCATCTGCGATTCGCCGGAGCGGCTGTCCGCCATCTTGATGAAGTTGACGCCGTGTTTGCCCTGCCGTCTGACCTCGGTGACCATCTCGTTGGCGGTGTTGCAAAGCTTGCCGATGGAGTGATCGGGCGTGCCCTCCCATGAGGGCTCGTCGTCCTCGATGCAGCCGTAGGTGACGATCATGCGGCCGGCGACGTACATGCGCGGCCCTTCCATCAGGCCGAGCTTGATGGCATCGCGCACGCCGACGTCGGTGAACCAGGTGCCGCCCGGGACCGAGATGCCGGTGACTCCGGAGCGCAGCACCTTCTGCACGCTGCGCGCCGATTTCAGCGTGGAGAATTCCGGTCGCGTCGTGCCTCTGCCCTTGCCCTCGCCCTTGATGACCGGATAGCCGTAGGAAACATGGCAGTGGGCGTCGATGAGGCCGGGCATGATCCACTGCCCGCCGGCGTCGATCACCTCGACCGTCCTGCGATCCTCCAGTTCGACGTCGCCCGGCAGCGCGCCCACGCTTTTGATGCGGTTGCCTTCGATGACGATGGCATCGTTGCGCGCGGCCGGCTTGCCGGAGCCATCGATCAGGGTGCCGTTGCGGACCACCAGGGTCTTCTTGCGCGCGGCGCTCATGCGAATTCTCCCGGTCGCTTGTTTCGGAGCAACGTTACCGCCAAACGCGTGCCCTGCTCAACCGCAATCGGTTCGCCCACGCGCCTCAGTTCGTCACTCGGATGAACGCCAGCGAAATCCGGGATGCCCCATCTCGCCATAGCGCGTCGAAGAGGCGCGTAAACGCGCTTTAGGCTCATGCGGGCTAGTGGCTGCTGGTTGCGGCAGCCGTTGTGAGCTTTAACCGGATCGGCTTAATATTCCGCTCCGGAGAGGAATAGCGCCATGGCAGACAAGCAATATGACCGCGCGACGCAGGATCTCGGCAACATCGTCAATCTCGGGCACGTGAATGTTTGCATCACCGACCAGCAGCTGGCCACGCGCTATTACATCACCGGTCTCGGCCTCACCCGCGACCCCTTCCTCAATACCGGCGCCGGCAACATGTGGGTCAATGTCGGGGTAAGCCAGTTTCATCTGCCGACCGGGCAGCCGGACGTGCTGCGCGGCATCACCGGATTGGTCGTCCCGGACCGCGCCGCGCTGCTCGATCGCCTGACGCAGGTGCGCAAGCCGTTGGAGGGAACGAAGTTCGATTTCCGCGAAAGCAACGATTGTGTCGAGACGGTCTGCCCGTGGGGTAACCGCATCAACGTGCATGCGCCGGACGAGAGCCGCTTCGGCCGCATCGTGCTGGGCATGCCTTACATCGCGTTCGACGTCCGTCCCGGCACCGCGCATCGCATTGCGCGCTTCTATCGCGAGGTGATGGGCGCGCTTGCCAGCGTCATCGAGAACGGAGACGCGCCTAAAGCCTGCGTGCAGGTGGGTGAGAAGCAATACTGGTACTTCCGCGAGACCGATGCGCCGGAGAAACCGTACGATCGGCACCACGGCCAGATTTACATTGCGAACTTCTCCGGGCCGCATCGGCGGCTTAAAGAGCTCGGCCTCATCACCATGGAGGTCAATGAGCACGAATATCGCTTCAAGGACGTGGTCGATCTCGACACCCGCGAGGTCTTGTTCACCGTAGAGCACGAGGTGCGCAGCCAGACCCATCCGCTCTATGGCCGTCCGCTCGTCAACCGCAATCCGGCGCAGAGCAACCGCGATTACAGGCCCGGCCACGACAGCATGTCTTGGGCCATGGCCTGAGCAGCGCCGCCAAGCCAATCATGGCCGCTCGACGCGCCCTGGTGATCGGCGGCTCGCTCGGCGGGCTGTTCGCGGCCCATCTCCTACGCAGCGCCGGCTGGGACGCGGTCGTCTTCGAGCGCAATGCCGAGGACCTCACCGGCCGCGGCGCCGGGCTCAGCACCCATCCGCAGCTCATCGACATACTCGGCCGCGTTGGCATCGATTTCGACGAGTCGATGGGCGTCAAGCTCGACACGTTCGTTTTCCTCGATCACAGCGGCAAGACCTATCTCGAGGCAAAGACGGTCCGGGCCATGAGCTCCTGGGGGCGGCTCTATCGCTCGTTACGTGATCCGTTGCCGCCGGAAAATTATCGCCTCGGCATGTCGCTTCGTCACGTCGAGCAGGATTCGGCCGGCGTCACCGCGGTCTTCGCCGACGGCGCGCGCGTTACCGGAGATCTGCTCATCGGCGCCGATGGCGTGCGTTCGACCGTGCGCGAGCAATTTCTGCCGGACGTTTTGCTCAACTATGCCGGCTACGTCGCGTGGCGGGCGATGCTGGACGAGCGCGACGTTCCCCCCGAGATCCACGCGGAAATTTTTTCGCGCTACACTTTCTGTTTGCCGGAAGGCGAGCTGTTCTTGGCTTACCCCGTTCCCGGCCGCAACAACGAGACGCAGGTCAGCCGCCGCGCCTACAACATCGTCTGGTACCGGCCGACCGATGCCGACACCTTGGTAGATCTTTGCACCGATGCGAGCGGACACTACCACGGCAGCGCCATCCCCCCACCCTTGATCCGATCTGAAGTTATTGCCGGCATCAAAGCGACGGCTCGCGCCCTCGTTGCGCCGCAGGTCGCCGAAATCTTTGCCCGCGCACAGCCGTTCTTCCAGCCGATCTTCGATCTCGAATCGCCGCAGATCGTGTTTGGACGCGTGGCGCTGTTGGGAGATGCTGCTTTCGTCGCGCGCCCGCACGTGGGTGCTGGCGTCACCAAGGCGGCTTTGGATGCCGCGAGCCTGGCCGACGCCACGGTGGGAGCGGATCTCGGCGCAGCGTTACGCCAATATCAGCGCGAGCAGCAACCCTTTGGCCGCGGCCTCGTGGCGCTGGGCCGCAAAGAGGGCGCCTATATCAGCGCCCAACTCAAGCCGCGCGATCAGCGCACCGCGGCGGAGCTCAAGCGCGACGTCAACGACGTGCTGCTCTCACATCAATTCCGCAGCGAAGCCCTGAATGACGTGCTGGTCGCCTCCCGTCGCGCGGGATGACAGTCGTGGACCATTAATTAAGAGACGCTCAACCTCCGCTCATTCCCGCCCCCGCTTTCGCGGGGACGAACGGCCCTTGGCAATCCGCCGCGGAAAAATCTACAGCGTGATGCGATCGATCTCGGCCAAATCTTCCGCCGAGAGCTTCCATCCGGCGGCGTTCACGTTCTGCTCGACCTGCTGCGGACTGGTCGCGCCAGCGATGACGCTGGCAACCACCTCGTCGCGCAATAGCCAGCTGAATGCCAGCTCGAGCAGAGTGTGGCCACGCCGTGCGGCGAATGTCTCAAGTTCGCCGACGATGCGCCAGTTGCGCTCGCTGGTGAAGCGCTGCGTGTGCCGCGCGTTCTTCGATAATCGCGATCCCGGCAGCAGCGGTGCGCCGCGCTTGTACTTGCCGGTCAAGAGGCCGCTGGCCAGCGGGAAATAGGGCAACAGTCCCATTCCAAGCCTTTTCGCTGTCGGCATAAGCTCGCGCTCCACCTCGCGCACCAGCAGGCTGTACTCGTCCTGACAGGACACGAACGCCGTTAGCCCGTGCCGCCCCGCCGTTGCCTGCGCCTCGGCGACCTGCTGCGCCGAGAGGTTGGAGCAGCCGATGAAGCGGACCTTGCCCTGCCGCACGAGATCATCGAGTGTGCGCAGGGTTTCCTCAATGGGCGTCTGCGGGTCGGGCCGATGCAGCTGGTAAAGGTCGATCCAATTGGTTCGTAACCGTTTCAGGCTCGCCTCGACCGCGCGCATGATGTAGCCGCGTGACGCGCCCCCGGTCTCGCCGTCCACGGGCAGGCCGAATTTTGTCGCGAGCACGATCTGGTTGCGTTTCTCGCCGAGAATTTTTCCCAGCCACTCCTCCGAGCCGCCTTTGTTGCCGTAACTGTCGGCAGTGTCGATGAGATTGATGCCGAGCTCGATCGCCTTGTGCACGACGCGGTTCGTCGCCGCAAAATCGATGCGACCGCCGAAATTGTTGCCGCCGAGGCCGACGATGGACACCTCGAGCGTGGAGCTACCGAGCCTGCGCTTGAGCATCACTGCGTGCGCGTGAGGCCGAGAATCCGGCGCGCCTCGTCAGGCGTGGCGATCTCGCGTCCGAGTCCGCGTGCGATGCTCACCATCCGCTCCACCAGTACGGCGTTATTCTTCGCGAATTCGCCCGGCGCCGCATGCGGATTGTCCTCGTAGCCGACGCGAACATGCCCGCCGAGTGCGGCGGCCAGCGCGAGAATGGGCCACTGCTTCTGCGGGTTCATGACGCTGACGTTCCAGACGCAGTCGGGTGGAAGATTGTCCACCATGAATTGTAGGGCGCGCTCGGTCGGCGGCGTCCAGGTGCCGCCGGGCCAACCGATGAACAGCGTCACGTAGGTGTTCTTCCGGAGGTAACCCTGCTTGCGCACGAATTCGAGGTGCCAGAATGCGCCGGTGGTGAAGCATTCGCATTCGAGCTTCACCTTGTGCTCGTCGGCGGCCTTGGCGTAGGCGATGAGCTCCTCGACCGGGTGGATCGCCATCATCCGCTTGGGCGGCAGCGACGGCTCGGGTTGGAAATATTCGTCGTGCGCGTTGAAGCACACCGCCATCATGTCGGGCCCGAGCTCCATCAGCTTGATCTTTTCCTCGATACGTGCCGAGGCGACGCCGAACTGCATGATCGGATCGACCTTGTTCAGAATCGCGTCCTGGAGCCGCTTCCAGTCATCGTGATGAATGCGCGAAACCTGCCGGCCGTCGGGCTGAATCGTCTCCTCGAGCGTGCGCCGGCCGTGGATGTGCGCGATCGCGGCGCCGGCATTCACGGCGTCGATGTATTGCTGCGCGACCCCGCGGATGTCCTCCTGCGGCGGGCAGAGATGGTTGTGCGGATAGGAGGTGCGCGAGTCGCAGGCGACGGTGATGATCAGCTTTTCCATGCGGCAGCTCCGACTAGCCTTTATCCTTGTACCGGCACGATCTCGTTCGAGCGAGCTGCTTCCACGATCGCGTCGAACACCGACATACCATGTAAGATCTCGTCGAGCGGCACCGGATAGGGCCTGCGCTCGTGGATTGCGCGCGCGAATTCGGTGAGTTCCGCGTTGAGCATGTCGAAGCCGGGATGCTCGCTGATCTCGTCGGGCGGCGCAATAACCGCTCCGATCGGCGGCTGGTCCGATGTCGGCACGAAGCGCAGCGTCTGCAGGTTGGGCTTGGAAATCTCCGCCAGTCCCTTGCTGCCGTAAAGGGTAAAGGAAAAATTCGTCGCCGTCGCAACCGAGCAGAAAATCAGCCCGGTGGCGCCGCTCTCGAAGTGGAGCATGACCGTGGTCGTGTCGTCAGAAGGGCCTGGAAAGGTGCGGGCGGTCGCGCAGCGCACGTCGCGCACCCGCCCGGCGAATTCGATCATGTGGTCGAGCGCGTGCACGCCGACCGCGGTCAGCGCGCCGCCCGGCGCTTCTTCCGGCGCGGCGCGCCAATTCTCCGGGACAATGAACTGGGCCGTGCTGGTCGTGTGCTGCGCCACCATGGAGACGACGGCACCCAGCCGTCCCTGGGCGAGGCGGCGCCGCACCTCCACGATCGAGGGGTGGAACCGCCGGCAATAGCCGACCGCCAGCACCACGCCCGCCTTGCGCGCCGCCTCAACTGCGCGATCGGCGCCGGCGCGATCGAGCGTGATGGGTTTTTCGACGTGGATGTGCTTGCCCGCTGCGGCGGCCGCGATGATCTGCGTTTCGTGCAGGCTGTGCGGCGTGGCGAGCACGACTGCGTCCACCTCTGGGTCGGCAAGGATCTGCTCGTAGCTGTCGACCAGGGGCACGTCATATTGGCGGCAGAACTCTTCCGCGCTGGCGCGCGTGCGGGTGTGGGCGCGCACGAAGCGCAGCTGCGTGCTCTTGCCCTGCACCGAAGCGACCAGCGAGCGTCCCCAGCGCCCCAGTCCGACGATCGCGGCCCGGATCATGTCGGCGTGGTTCGCGCTTCGGATGGGCCGATCGCGTCGGCTTTCATTTGGCACAACACGAAAGCGCTCCGCGCTATTGAATCTTCAGGCCTGCCTTGTCGATGATGTCCTTGTACATCGGCACTTCGCGCGCGATGCGTGCGCGAAAAATCTCCGGCCCCTCGGCGACGACGGGTAGACCCGCTTTCACGAACTTCTCACGAATATCGGGCCGGTTGAGGATCGAGGTGAGTTCCTTTGCCAGCCGATCGATGACCGGCTGCGGGGTCCCGGCCGGCGCATAGATACCCTGGAAGGTGTCGGAGACGGCGTCCTTTATTCCGAGTTCCTCGAGCGACGGCACGGTTGGAAGATCGGGCCAACGCTCCCTTGAAGTCACGGCAATCGGGCGCACTTTGCCGGCGTCGATCAGCGCCGCCACAGATCCGATGTTTGCGGTGTAGAGGTCGACTTGGCCGGCGAGCACGGCGGTGGTCGCCGGCCCGGCGCCGGTGAAGGGAATGTGCAATATGTTGATCCCCGTGCGCAGCTTGAGGACCTCACCGGCGAGATAGGGCGTCGTCCCGGCGCCCGGGCTCGTCCAATTGAGCTTACCAGGACTGGCCTTCGCCCTGGCGATCAGTTCGGGCATGGTTTTGATGTCCGACTGCGCCGGAACCACGAACACGTTGGGCGATGCCCCAATGACCATCACCGGGACAAAGTCCTTGTAGGGATCGTAGGTCGCCTGGGCGTAGAGGCTCGGATTGACCACATAAGCGCTCGAACACACGAGCAAGGTGTAGCCATCGCCCCCGGAGCGGGCCGCTGCCGCAATACCGATATTGCCGCCGGCGCCGCCGCGGTTCTCGACAATCACCGGTTTCCCCAGCGCCTCGCCGAGCGGCACATTGATCAGCCGAGCCGCGATGTCGGTGCCGCCGCCGGCGGGAAAGCACGCGATCACGGTGATCTGCCGCTCGGGATATTCCGCGCGCGCTGGCTCGGATGTCGCGCCGGGAGCGGCGATCAAAATCATCACCGGCAGCGTGCGTCGCAGAATATGCGAGGCGAGCGGGATGTGCGACATGGGGCTTTCCTCCGAGGCGTGTTTTATTGTCCAATGATTATGGCAGTCATTGCCGTCGCCGTGACATGCGACGGGGCAGGGGGCGTCGGGGCTTTCGAACCAATCAGATCGCTCAAGCATCGCATGACCGATAGTTTCGACACCATCATCATTGGCGGCGGCGCGGCCGGCTGCGTCCTGGCGAACCGGCTCTCGGCGCGCTCAGCGCGAGCGTGCTGTTGCTCGAAGCGGGACTGGATACGCCGCCGGGCAAAGAGCCGGCCGACGTGCTCGATACTTACGCGACCTCCTACTACAACGACGCGTATTTCTGGCCCCTCAAAGTGCACTGGCGCGGCAAAGACAATTCCCCGCCGATGAACTTCTTGCAGGCGCGCATCATGGGCGGAGGCTCCTCCGTGATGGGCATGGTCGCTTACCGGGGAACGCCCGACGACTACGCCGAATGGGAAGCGCACGGCGCGGCCGGCTGGGGCTGGCGCGACGTGCTGCCCTACTTCCGCAAGCTCGAGCACGAGATGGATTTCACCGGCGAGCTACATGGCCGCGACGGCCCGGTGCCGATCCGCCGCACCAAGCCGGAAGACTGGGCGCCCCTGTCCAAGGCCATCTATGCCTTCGCGCAAGAGCGCCAGATTCCCTTCATCGCCGATATGAATGCGGATTTTCGCGACGGCTACGGCGCGGTCCCCATGAGCAACTGGCCGCACAAGCGCGCGTCCGCGGCGATCTGCTATCTCGACGCGACAGTGCGCGGGCGCAGCAACCTGACTATCGTCAACGGTGCAACAGCAACGGGCTTATTGTTCGAAGGCCGCCGCGTCACCGGCATCAGCGCGCGTATCGACGGCCGGGAGCGAAATTTGCGCGCGCGCGAGATCATCCTTTCCGCCGGCGGCGTCCACTCGCCCGCATTCCTGATGCGCTCGGGGCTGGGCCCGGCGGGGCAGCTGCGCGAATTCGGCATCGACGTGCGCGCGGATCTGCCCGGTGTCGGCGAAAATCTTTCCAACCACGCGATTATCTTCATCGGCCTGCTTCAGCACCGCAGTCAACGGCAGGCCCGATCGGTGCGGCCGCACCCGATGACCGCATTTCGTTATTCCTCCAGCCTGCCCGGCGCGCCGCCGACCGACATGTACATCAACGTGCAGTGCAAGACCTCGTGGAGTCCGCTCGGCTTCCAGGTCGCCAATCTCGCGCCCACATTGCTCAAGCCGATGTCGCGCGGCCGAGTGTCGCTTACCGGGCGCGCTGCCGCGCCGCCCTGCGTCGAATTCAACTTCATGGGCCATGAGCTCGACCTCAAGCGCTTCATGCAGGGCTTTCGCCGGGCGGTCGAGATTCTGGCGCACGAGAGAGTGCGGGCGATGAGCGGCGCGACGTTTCCAGTGAAGTTCGACGATCGCTTGCGCCGCCTCAACCGGATCACCGCGGCGAACCGGTTTCAAAGTGCGGTCATCGCCGCGATCATCGATCTCGTACCGCCGCTTGCCGGCCCGATCTTCTCCACATTGGCCGACAGGCGCGTCGATCTCGCCGCGCTGGTCGAGGACGAGGCGGCGCTTGCAGAGCATGTCCGCCAGAACGTCGCCGGCATGTTCCATCCCGTGGGCACCTGCCGCATGGGCGCGCCGAACGACCCCAATGCGGTCGTCGATCCGGCGGGGCGCGTGCGCGGCGTGGGCGGCCTGCGGGTGGTCGACGCCTCGATCATGCCGACGGTGACGCGCGGCAATACCAATATTCCGACCATCATGGTGGCGGAAAAAATCTCGGCTGAAATGGTGTCTGCTTGCGTCTGCCCATAGCCGCTAGCATCTGAGTTTTCCCCGCAATAACGCGGGTTTCTCTGCTGCTGTTGCCTTGACCTGTCCGGTACCGTCTGCCACTGTCGGCCTCGTGAATATGGGCAAACATATAGGGTATCGGATGGAGGCGGACGGTGGCGCGGACACTCAACAGGCTCTCAAATCTGAAGGTCGCTGGGACGAAGCGGCCCGGCATGTATGCCGATGGTGGTGGCCTGTATCTGCGCGTTGCCGAAGGCGGCAGCAAGCAATGGATGTTTCGCTACGTCGTCAATGGTCGCCTTCGGGACATGGGAATTGGCCCCGAGCATACGTTGACGCTTGCGGAAGCCAGGGAGCGGGCTACAGAGGCGCGCAAGCTGCGGCTTGATGGAATTGACCCGATCGAACACAAACGCGTACAGCGGGCCGCCACCGCGGCAGAAGCAGCCAAGGCAATGACGTTCAAGCAATGCGCCGAGGGCTACATCAAAGACAATGAGGCGGAATGGACAAACCCGAAGCATCGCCGCGAATGGGCGACCACGCTTTCCCGCTATGTTTACCCGGTGCTTGGCGAGCTGCCGGTTGCGACAATCGACACGCCGCTTGTTCTAAAAGCTTTAAAGCCGCTATGGGAGCGCGCTCCCGAAACGGCCTCCCGCGTTCGTGGCCGGATCGAAAACGTGCTCGGCTGGGCCACTGTTCATCATTACCGGACCGGCGATAATCCCGCTCGATGGCGCGGGCTGCTCGAGCACGCGCTGCCGGCGCGAGCCAAGGTCGCGAAGGTCAAGCATCACGCGGCCCTGCCTTTTGCGCAGGCTGGCGCTTTCATGGCGAAGGTTAGGCGGGACACTCGCGTTGCGGCGCGATGCCTTGAATTTATCGTGTTGACCGCCGCGCGGGTTAGCGAGGCTAATGTCGCAACGTGGAATGAGATTGATTTCGCAAATCGCATTTGGACCGTGCCTCGCGAGCGGATGAAGGCGGACAAGGAGCACCGCGTTCCACTGTCGAGCGCGGCCATTGCGATGCTCGAAGCCATGCGGGCCATTCGGCATTCGGATTATATCTTCCCCGGCCGACGCAACGCGCGCGCCGTTGGCGCAAACAGTGTGCTGCGCTTCGCGAAGGAAGCGGCTGGCATCAATGTCACGACCCACGGGCTGCGCTCGACGTTCCGCGACTGGGCTGCCGAGCGCACGAACTTCCCGCGCGAGGTTGCCGAGATGGCGCTCGCGCACGCCATTCCCGACGCGGTGGAGGCCGCCTACCGACGCGGCGACTTGTTCGAGAAGCGTCGCAAGCTGATGGATGCCTGGGCCGCGTACTGCGCGAAGATCGAGATGGACGCGGGCAAGGTGGTCGCGCTCGCTCGGGCGCGATCACCGCGCTAGCATCTTCGAAGGCGCGGGGCCGGGTTCGCGGCCCGCCGCCGGACACATCACCACCGCCGTCCGGCCGGCCTGGCGCCGCCACGTTGTGTCGGTCCGTGCAAGCGCGCGCCGAAGCTACCGGTCGCAAGCGCGGAAAGGATAAAGGTCACTATCAGCGATTGTGACTGGCAGCGCATTGAGAGGGCCTACGGGCAGAAACTGTCGCCAGAGGCGCGAAGGGACATACACGAGAAGACGCAAGAGTTCGTAGATCGCGCCGAAGTCGAGCAAAATGCCGAGCAAGTATCACATGCAGGTGATCGGATCAGTACCATCATGAGGGATGCAAATTCACTTCGCTTTTCGCTGGATGGCGGGGATCACGACGCAGATGTCCATGCCCGCACCCTCATCAAGAAGCATCTCAGGAAGGAGGGTTACGCCATGAGCGACCCCCTTCGCGGTATTTCCAGTGACATGAGGCGGCTGATCTTCGCATCTGAGGACGCCCTGAAGGAACTCAGCGACACGAATGGCGAAGACTTCAAAAAAGGTGAGGCATGGAAGCGGTGGAGCAATGAGTTGACCGACATTGCGAAGGCGCATGACCTCCCTTGGCGCGTTCGCAAGGACAGCGATAAGCAATCCCGCAGTTCCCCCTTTGTTGAGTTGCTCTGGGAACTACAACCGTCCGTGCCGAAGGCACATCGCCGATACTCAAGGGGCGCGCTGGCCGGGGCCATTGTGGGAGCCCGCCGGCAAAATCGGGTCGGATAGCCGACCCGCAGCGGCGGGCAAAAAACCCGCCATTATCAGCGGCACGCGGATATTTGTCGTCTATCGCCGTACTCCGACGGCCCCCATAGGACGACAGTGTGTGACCATGACTACGACTACGACACCGCCGCATGTGGCCGGTGCTCTGACCATCAGCGAATTTTGTGACCAGTTCGGCGTCTGCCGCGAGACCTGCTATCGCGAGATACGAGCCGGCCGACTATGCGCCCGCAAGCTGGGACGCAGGACGGTTCTGCTGGCACCCGATGTGGACGCCTGGGCGGCGTCTTTGCCCGAACTCAGGGCTGTCGGCCGCGAGCAGCCGAGCGCATGAGCCATGCCCCGCACAAACACGAACCCCGCGCTGGCGACACGGGGCTCGGCAAGCGAGTTCTCGTTTGACGTAAACGAACAGCCTAACAGTAATCGCCCTTCACCCGGTCCACAAGACTACCGCAGCCCGCCCCTCAGCCGGCGAGGCAGCGCGCCATGACCGCCGCCGCTTATCAGACTAGCCGAATAAAGTGACACCGCGCGACCAGGGCCGAGGTCGAGGAACGGCGCGAGGCCCTGCTCGACATCATCGACCAAGGCAAGCCGATGACGGTGCGTCAGGTGTTCTACCAGGCCACGGTCCGCAGCCTGGTCGAGAAGGCTGAGAGCGGCTACGCCAAGGTTCAGACTGATCTGGTGCTACTGCGCCGTTCGGGCG